>Ga0190349_1000537_pt1 | contig 11177 bp, 11 predicted proteins | sample 48721378_MG_FD_179798 | JGI IMG/M metagenome (GOLD analysis project Ga0190349, IMG submission 179798) | Hydrothermal vent microbial mat bacterial communities from Southern Trench, Guaymas Basin, Mexico - 4872-13-7-8_MG | ecosystem: Environmental > Aquatic > Marine > Hydrothermal vents >...
GAAAAATCGGGATCGCATTCGCCTGCACATCGGAACGGAAGAGGCCATCGGGCGTCTGGTTCTCTTCGGCAAGGACGTTATCCCACCTGGTGGCAAAGCCTTCGCTCAGATTCTCCTGGAGGCCAAAATCATGGCGACGCGAGGCGACCGCTTCGTTTTTCGGAGGTATTCGCCTTTGCAAACGCTGGGTGGAGGCAGGGTGCTCGATCCCGTACCTGAAAGGCGAAGACGTACAGATTCTGCGGCATTGGAGTCTTTTGAAATTCTTGATAAGACGAGAGGACAGGAAGCGCTGGTACACAAAATTCGAGAATCCGGTCGGGCGGGATTAACGATGAAGGCGGCCCGAACCTTTACCAACGCGCCGCAAGTTGAACTCGATGATTGGATTCACCAGTTGGTGATAGAGGGGCTGATTCTTAAAATTGGGATACGGGAAGGCGCACGCCTGGTTTCTACGGATATAGTAAAAGAAGCGATGCTGGCTGCCCTGCAAAAGGTTGACGATTATCACCGCCGACAGCCCCAGATTTTGGGCATCAAACAGGCCAGCTTGATCAGCGAACTTTCCGCGGATTTTCCTGTGCCGGTCATCGAACACGCCATCAGCGAGCTGCTGAAAGGTGAGGTTATTCTGGATAAGGGTTGTATTCGCCGGTTCGGCCACGTCATGAAGCTGGATTCGAGCACCGAAGCGTTGATCGAACAGATTGAAGACATGCTCGAGGGTGCAGCATTTACACCGCCCAGTTTCGATGAGATTAGAAAGCGGGTGGGACTGTCCGAAGCTGAGCTGAATCGCATCCTGGACGTCATGAGTCAGCAAGGGCGCATCATCCGCATGGCGGATGGATCGCCCTGGTCGAGAAATAGGGTTCGGGAGGCCTGGGAGATTCTAAAACCGGTGATTGGCGAGGGGCAGGGCAAATCCATGTCGGAATTACGGGAAGTGTTGGGTTGTCCCCGCCGGTTCACCATCACATTGATCGGGTATTTCGATTCAGTCGGGTTGACGGAGCGCCGGGAAGACCTGCGCTTACCCGGCCCCAAATTCGATGAGAAGTTTTAAGTGAAGACGCCAAAAAAACTTGACTTTCGGCATAAATTTTATTAATTTCATTTTTGTTCTAATTGATGCCACTCTAGCTCAGTCGGTAGAGCACCGCCCTGAAAAGGCGGGTGTGCCCAGTTCGATTCTGGGGGGTGGCACGAAAAACGGCATCCTGATTATCCGGGGTGCCGTTTTGTACTCTGGACAAAAGATCTGATTATTTCAACAGGGTTATTTTTCCTTCATTCCACAGCTATCAACTTGACTTTTAGCGGGGAATTTCGTATTTTAATTCAGATAATAAAGAGGTTATGGGAAAGACTATGAACTGCAGGCTTGTTCTGTTATCATTCATTCTGGCCGGATTTCTCAACTCGACGGGTGCAGCGATTGACCCGCAGTATCACAATAACGATGAGATTTACGCGGAAATCCTGGCCTGGCAACAGCTTTATCCCGATACCGTGAGAATTGATACCATCGGGTATTCCCACGAGGACGCGCTGCCCATATGGGCGGTGAAGATTTCCGACAACGTCCATCAGGACGAGGACGAACCGACCGTTCTCTTCGTTGGGCAGGTTCACGCTGAAGAACTCATCGGCGTAGAAATCACTCTGGCGATGATATCAGATATTATGGAACACCGCTTTCAGTATAATCCCTACCCCTATGCGGTCTGGCTGCAGACGCTGGAGATCTGGATCATTCCCACACTGAACCCAGAAGGACACCAGGTGGTTATGGATGAATGGGACGTATCATTCCGTAAGAACAAACACGACTGCAACCAGAACGGCATCTTCGATTATTCCACGCAGGGGGTGGGCAATGATTCCGATGGGGTGGATCTAAACCGCAATTTTCCTCTTAACTGGGTTCACGGGGATCCCTATTTATGTTCGACCGGGAATGAACCTTTTGATTATTTCAGGGGATTCTGGCCTCTATCGGAGAGCGAGACTCAAGCCCTCTGGGAGTTGGGGGAACGGGAGAGATTCTCCTTTTCCATCGTCTGGCACAGTTCCAGAACCGGTAATTATTCCGAGAAAGTCTTTTATCCCTGGGAGTGGGAGGATGGCAAAACTCCGCCCGACTTCGAGGTCATCGACTCTCTAGGTATTCAAATTGCATACACAATTCCCACGCTGAGCGGCGGCAATTATTACCAGCCGGTCCCCAGCGGAACGGCGAAGGGAAATCAGCACGACTCTTTCTACGCCTATTTTGGCACCATTGGATTTTTGATCGAAGCCGGCCCGGGTATCCAGTCTCCTTATGCAACCGCCCTAGAGGTCATTTCTGCCAACCTGCCGGGCGCCTATCACCTGCTCAACCGCGCCTGCGGATATGGCGAGATGAACCATTCACAGCTTTCCGGCAAGGTGACCGATATTGAGACCGGGCTGCCATTACCGGCAACCGTTACCATTCCTCAACTGGATAGCCCTTTTTTAAAAACCCGCACCTGTGATGCGACTCATGGCCGCTATCGCCGCTACGTTATGCCCAGCACTTATGACGTTGAAGTGCGCATGCGCGGCTACTACCCGCAAACGCGCACCGGGATTTTCGCCAATCCCAGCGGGCCGCCGCCTTACTATGATTTTGCCCTCACACCTAAACCCGTACATCACTTAAGTGGTGAAGTTCAGTCACTGGGCGGTGATCCACTGCCGTGCACCTTGTTTATATTCGGTGAAGATGTAGAGGACACCATCTTGGTTTCGACAGACGGCCAAATAGAAGTTGATCTGCCTGAGGGGGAATATCGGCTAGTCTTTGACAACGCGGAATGCGTGGTTCGAAACGATGTGATAAACCTGGATCAGGATCTCTATCTCATCTTTCAACTCTCACCGTCCGCCATACTGTTCTTCGACGATTTCGAGTCCGGCCTGGAACAATGGATCGCCGACGGCACCAATCCTTATCTGGTGCGCTGGGGGACGGAGGCCGCGGATTCCCTCTGGCCGGGCGGGATGGTCGCCACGGAAAGCCCGGATACGACGTATCTACCGGAAGTTGAAAACTGGATTGAGATTGCTGAGCCTCTGAATCTCTCAGAAGCTGCTACGGCTTCCGTCCGCTTCCAGCATTGGTATTACTTCGAGCCGGGTTATGACTACGCTCAGGTGGAGGTGAGCACCGATCAGGGGGATAATTGGGAGGTTATCGCCGGGCCGTACTGGGGTCAGGACATCGGCTGGGGAACTGGGTATGCAAGTCTTAATGACTACTGCGGGCTCGACGACGTGCGACTTCGCTGGTTGATTTCCACGGATGCCAGCATGAACGAGCAGGGATGGCGCATTGATAACGTCGAGGTTGCGGCGTCGGATACGCTTGTCTCGGACACACCTGCGGTACAATTGCCGCGCGAGTATGCGCTCTATTCGGTTTATCCCAATCCCTTCAACTCCTCATTGACTATTCTCCTCAATCTGCCTTATGACCAGGTTACGAACGTAACGGTATGGGACGTCGCTGGAAGGCAAGTTGCGGAAATTTATCAGGGTAATCTGCGAAAGGGTCAGCATCGCTTCACCTGGATGGCCCCGGCTTCACAGTCATCGGGGATTTATCTACTGAAGATTGACGGCCCGGAGAAAAGCGAGATTCGTAAGGTTATCTATTTAAAGTAACCGGCGTTATTGGCAATTCGTTTTCTGCTATTTGCCTTGAACTGCTTTAGTGGGGAGCAGAATATCTCGGATCACCTGCGTTTAAAAAATCTGATCTTCTGGGGGCGGCACGGTCATCTTCCCTTTGAAAGAGAGTCCGGCAACCGATTTGAGGTTGATATTGATTTAAAGGTTGACCTATCGCCTTCTATTGAGTCCGATAACCTCGAAGATACGGCCGATCTGGCGCGCGCCTACGAAATCGCCCAACGCCTGGTTGAAGGTGAACCCTGCGAACTGATTGAGACGCTGGCCGGCCGAATTGCCGCTGAGCTATTGACTCTACCCCGCGTTCAATCCGCGACCGTACGCCTGCGCAAGATGTCCCCTCCTCTGCCGGGGGCCGTTCAAGGGATCATGGAGGCTGAAGTAACGCGTGTCCCCTGAAATCTGGATAGGGTTGGGGTCGAATCAGGGGGACAGGAGAGCCTGCTTAATTTATGGGCTGCGCAGGTTGGCGGAAATTTCAAAACTGGGCTGCATATCCAGTCTTTATGAGACGGAACCATGGGGGAAAACGGATCAACCTTTTTTCTATAACGCGGTCTGCTCGCTTTTCACCAGGGTTACGAATCCGCTTGAATTCCTTGAGGCGTTAAAATCTATCGAGCGTGACGCCGGGCGGGATGCCGGCGTAAGGCGCTGGGGGCCCAGACCGCTGGACCTTGATATCCTCTTCTGGGGGAGCCTTGTTCTTAATGAAGAAGTTCTAGCCATCCCGCACCCTCATATCGCCCAGCGGAGATTCGTATTGACGCCACTCGAAGAGGTTGCTCCGGAACTTCGTCATCCTGTAAGTGGTCTAACGGTGCAGGAGATGCTGCAGCAGTGCTCCGATAGCGGTACGGTGCGGCGGATAGGGAAGCTTGAATTGACGGATTATTCCCGGGGGATTCCTTGGATAAAACGTAGCTAAGAGAAGTCGTCTCCATGAAGGATATCCGTTTTCTCGCCGTTGAAGGCGTCATTGGCGTGGGCAAGACCAGCCTGGCGCGCCAGTTGGCTCGATTGACAGACGCACGCCTGATCCTCGAGAGGCACGATGAAAACCCTTTTTTGGCGGATTTTTACCGCGATCCCGCTCGCTTTGCCTTTCAGGTGCAGCTCTTTTTCCTGCTATCCCGTTTTCAGCAGTTGCAGGAACTCCGCCAGCAGGACGTCTTTCACCCGCACACCATTTCGGATTACATCTTCGCCAAGGACAAGATATTCGCCTATCTAAACCTTGAGGACAGGGAGCTGCAGTTGTATGAGCGCGTTTACGCCACGATGGAGAAAGATGCGCTTCAGCCTGATCTGGTCATCTATTTGCAGTCCTCCGTCGAACGGCTCATGCAGAACATCCGGCGCCGGGGACGCAGCTATGAGAAGCATATTACGGAGGAATACATACAGGCGCTGAACGAAGCCTATAATCACTTTTTCTTCCACTTTCACGATTGTCCGCTACTGGTCGTCAACACGACGAAGCTGGACTTCGTGCGGCGGGAAGAGGATTTACTAACCCTGAAAAATCAGATTGAACGCCACCCCGGTGGAATCGTATTCTTCAGTCCGGACGTGGCTTGAGGCCGTTTATGACACTTCTTAGATGGATCATATTGGGGTTGTTATTCTATCTGCTCTACCGCCTGGTCAAAGGCGTTGGGCGAGAGAACAAGCCTCGAATATGGAGACAGAAGACAAAACAAAAGCCCAACCCGTTTGAAGGAGCGGATATCCAGGATGTTCCCTATGTTGAACTCCCTCCTGAGAAGAAAAAAGATGAAAATTCAAAAAAAGGTAATTAACTAAGCAGGCAAAACCATGCGCCAGGTCATATCTACCGATAAAGCCCCGGCGGCTATCGGCCCTTACAGCCAGGGGATCGTCGCCGGCGGAAGTTTCGTTTTCACCGCGGGGCAGTTGCCCATGGACCCGCAGACAGGTGAGATCGTCGGTCAGAACATCAGTGAACAAACTCAGCAAGCGCTTAAAAACGTCAAGGCGGTTCTCGAAGCTGCCGGTTCGTCGTTACAGAAGGTCGTGAAGTGTACCGTCTTCCTGCAAAATATGAGCGATTTCTCCGGGATGAATGAGGTCTACGCTCAGTACTTTGAGAATGATCCTCCGGCGCGCTCGGCCGTTGAAGTTGCCCAGGTGCCCAAGGGCGCGCTGGTGGAAATCGAGGCGGTGGCACTGGTGGGTTGACGTTTTCTGGCCAACTTTTTAAATAATAAAGTGTTGAACTTATCGTGCGCGGCAGACTCCTCTTAGTGATTTTGGCCATTGGCCTGCTCTGTGCCTACGCGCACGCTTCGGCGCCGGATAGCACCGGTCTGCCACCGTCACGATCTCGCTTGATTCCGGCGCTGCAATCGGCCGTATTGCCCGGTTGGGGACAGCTCTCCCAGAGAGAATGGTTGCGCGGCGGGTTTTTTCTGCTGGGGGAAGCCTTTTTAGCCGGAGATGCTCTTTATTATTGGGAGAGACAGTATGATAAACCCGGCTGGGATAAGCCTGCCAGGACTTTCGATCACGATATTGCTTTAGGATTAGCGACCTGGTATGGTCTGGGCGCGGTTTTCTGTGCACTGGACGCTTATTATTTCGATGCGCCCGGCTCTACTGGAAATCCAACATTAACGGCTTTGCAGTCCGTCATCTTTCCGGGTTGGGGGCAACTCGCCAACGGTCAACATTGGAAGGCGGCGGGAATGTTCCTTTTGCAGACCGGTCTGGCCTTCAGCGTTTACTACCAGCATGAAAATTACATTTACTATGATGGCCTGGGATTGGATGACGAAGCGCGCTTTTATAAAGATGACCGAAACCGTCTGATCTGGTGGTCGGTGGGCGCCGTTATATTCAGCGCGCTGGATGCCTTTGTGGATTGTCACCTGCGCGATTGGAACGTTTCAGAGGATCTGGCCGTTGTACCGGCGTATTTCCCCGAGCAGCACACCCTGGGAATCGGTTTGCGATTGCCCATTTCATCACGCTAATTTGATTCATGAGAGAATACAGATGCTTTCCAGAGACGATGCCCTCAAGCTCGTAAAACAGCACGTATCGAACCGAAATCTGATCAAGCACATGATCGCCGTCGAGGCGGTTATGCGCGTTTTAGCCCGGCACTTCAAACAGGATGAAGAGGTCTGGGGTCTGGCGGGTTTGCTTCACGATCTGGATTATGCCGAAACGGTAGATGATTTTGAACGCCACGGATTTCGCACGGCTGAAATTTTATCCGAGGAAGACTTGCCGGAAGAAATCCTGAATGCCATTCGATCTCATCCAGGCCATCTGCCCAGAGAGACCTTGATCGAGAAGGCCCTCTACGCTGTGGATCCGCTGACCGGTTTGATCGTCGCCGCGGCACTGATGCACCCTGAGAAAAAACTGGCGGCTCTGGACGTGGATTTTGTGCTGCGACGGTTCAAGGAAAAGCGTTTCGCCGCCGGCGCTGACCGGGATCAAATCCGTTCCAGCTCTGAATTTGGATTGGAGCTGGAAGAGTTTCTGGATCTGGGTCTCAAAGGTATGTGCCAGGTGGCGGACGAACTGGGGCTTTGAAGCGGTTGGGTTTATGAATAGACTTAAGGCGCTCTGCGGTTTAGCTCTCGCTCTGGCTTTGCTTTTTGGATGTAAGGCTTACAGCCAGAATGAATCATTTTTCATGATGGAGGGCAACCGCCTTATCCGATATGAATTGAGGCAAAATAGCCCGCATCTGATCGCATTTGGAAGCGCCTTCGGCAGTGCCAAAGACGGCTGGATCACACCGGACAAATTTGAGCACTTGCTCGGTTCCGCCATGCTCAGCGGAAGCGGTTTTCTGGCTCTAAAGGTAACCCGCAACGATGAGCATCAATCTTTCGTATTATCCGTAGGGTTGGTGACCTGCCTGGGGATTTTGAAGGAAGTTTACGATGCCGGCGATCCTAAGCAGCAGTCGAGCTGGAAGGATCTGGCGGCAGATCTTGTTGGTGCTGGATTAGGAGCCGTTATTGCTAGGTCGCTATAACGATTCAGTGGCAGCATGAAAAAGCTTTACGAGAAAGTCGGTGCCATTCACATACACACAACCTTTTCTGACGGTTCAGGCCGCTATCCGGATATTATCAAGGCTGCGTCAGAGGTTGGGCTGGAGTACTTACTCTTTTCGGATCATAACACCCTGGAACCGAAACGCCGGAACCTGGAAGGCTTTCACGATGGCGTTTTGGTGGGGATTGGGTACGAGATTAACGATGGGGACACACGCAATCATCTTCTGGCCTTCCAACTGGACAAAGAGGTTGATAATGGCAGGGGGCCGTTGGCGTACACTCGCAGCGTTGTCGAAGCCGGAGGGTGGGCGGTCATCGCTCATCCGGATGAGCGACGCAATCGCTTCCCGGAATTTCCAGCCTATCCCTGGACGGCATGGGAATCGCGGGATTTTCAAGCGATGGAGATCTGGAATCACCTTTCCGAATGGATGGAAAGGCTGACGAGTAAAAACAAACTATGGCTCTACGTCAACCCCCGCCGTTCCGTAATCGCGCCGACAGCCTGGACCTTGCGAACCTGGGATAGACTCAATCTGGAACGAAGAGTCGTAGGCTTGGGTGGAGTTGATGCTCACGCGCACCATTATACCCTCTGGCGCAACGTCAACGTGGCGATATTCCCTTATAAAGTTGCCTTTCGTTCGATTCACGTTCACGTACTCCTGGAGGAACCGCCCGAAGTGAAACGCAGCGACGTTGCTCTGGAACAACTGTTTCGCGCCCTGCGCGCCGGTCGCGTTTTCATCTCCAACCGCTACGTGGGGGAGGCGCGCGGTTTCCGCTTCTGGGCTGAAGATGAAGATGGGGGGGTGACATACCAGATGGGCGACCGCTTACCGAGCGATGTCAGCGTCCGGTTTCATGCTCTTTTGCCCGATGATGCAACTCATGCTTTGCTGATGAAAGACAGCCAACCGATCTGCAAGCTGCGCGGGTCGCAGGTTTCATGTTCGAGCAGCGGAGCGGGTGTTTACCGTTTGGAGGTGCGGCGGAGACGCCGGGCCTTCATCTATTCAAATCCCATTGTCATAGAGCCGAAGTAGGTTACAAGTCGAATATTCGATTAGTCAGTTTCCCTAAATTCCGCTTGTTTTTTTAGCTTTCTCACTATATAATACTCTGAAGTCATACGCCCCGGACAGAGACCTGATGCCGGATTGAATTAATGAGCCACTTCAGCGGGATCAAAGAATACTGCGGCGTTTTCGCTATTTATGGTCACCCTCGTGCAGCCGAACTGACCTATTTAGGGCTTTACGCCCTGCAACACAGGGGCCAGGAATCTGCTGGCATCGCCAGCTCGGACGGGTCAAATATTTACCGCCATGTCGGGATGGGATTGGTCGCCGATGTTTTTTCCGATCCTCGGAATCTGGACGGTTTGAAGGGTCATCTGGCCATCGGGCACAACCGCTATTCAACCACGGGTTCCACCACCCTGCCCAACGCGCAGCCGCTGGCCATCAATTACCACGGCGGTTCACTGGCCGTAGCCCATAACGGCAATCTGGTCAATTCGAGAACTCTGCGGACTCGTCTGGATAAGGAAGGCAGCATCTTCTCAACGTCATCCGACAGCGAAGTCATCCTGCACTTGGTGGCTCGATCGCGCAAGAAGGATCTGATCAGTCAGCTTCGCGAAGCGCTCCAGCAGATAGAAGGCGCCTTTTCGCTGGTCTGCCTATCGGAGGATCACATCGTCGCAGTGCGCGATCCACACGGCTTTCGTCCCCTATGTATGGGAACGAAAGAAGGCGCCGTGGTCTTCGCCAGTGAATCCTGTGCTTTCGATCTGATTGACGCCGAGTATGTCCGTGACGTAGAGCCCGGTGAAATTATCGTGGTGGATCAATCCGGTTCCCGGAGCTACTTTCTCCCCGCCGCTGACCAGGTGACACAGTGCATTTTCGAATTTATTTACTTCTCCCGTCCAGACAGCCGTATCTTCGGGGAATATGTGGATAAAACCCGGCGCAAACTGGGAAGGGTTCTGGCGGAAGAAAGCCCCACACCGGGTGCGGACGTCGTCATCGCCGTACCTGATTCATCTAATACCGCGGCGTTGGGCTACGCCCGACAGGCGGATCTACCGTATGAAATGGGATTGATCCGCAACCACTACATTGGCAGGACTTTCATCCACCCCTCCCAGGTCATGCGGGATTTTACCGTACGTATCAAGTTCAATACGGTCGGAGGGGTGCTGCGTGGGCGCAAGGTCGTCGTGGTTGACGATTCCATCGTGCGGGGAACCACGATACAGAAGCTGACGCGCCTCATCAGGAAGGCAGGTGCCTCTGAGGTTCATCTGCGTATTAGCTCGCCGCCTATACGCTATCCCTGTTTCTTCGGGATGGACTTTCCCACCCGCAAGGAGCTGATTGCCGCTTTTCACAGTGTTGAGGAGATCAAGGAATACCTGGATGTGGATTCGCTGGCCTACCTCAGCGTGGATGGACTGCTGAGGGCGGTACCCGTGGGACGCTGCGGTTATTGCACCTGTTGTTTTACGGGTGATTTCCCGGTTGAAATCGAGGAAGCTTACGACAAACATCTGCACGAGCATTCCTCGAGAATCCTGGAACTCAATTTCCATGATAGTTACAAGTAATTGATATTTTGTAACCTTAAAGCTATTTGGGATTCGGAGCTGGATTTGAAGGATCAACCTGCTGCAGGTCAGAAAAGGCCATGGTAAAATCCGCTCGTGAGAGCTTTGCGGCCTGGTTTGACGCTTTTTTCATTTTACGCCCCACGCTGTTTTTCCCTTCGTGGACCTTCTTTCTGGCGGGATATAGCAGGGGAAGAGGATCCGGTATCGTGCTGCTTCTGGTCTGGCTGGCGGCCGCGTTGGGTGCAGCTTTTCTCCTGAATCAACTGGCCGACCGGCGGGAAGATCGCTTCAATGAGAAGCTCTGGCCCCTATGGGGGGATCGTATTTCAAACCGCATGATTCACCTCGAATTGGGGGTGTTGATCTTCATGGTTATTGCGGGTGGAATCTGGGCCGGACTCGAGCTATCAGGTCTGCTGGCTCTGTTTTTTTTGATCGCCGGAATTTTCTACAATTTCCCGCCTTTCAGATTAAAAAGTCGGCCGATATTGGGCATTGTGGCCTGCGCTGCGGGGGTCTGGATCGGGTACCTGATCGGGGCTCGCGCGGCCGACGTTTCATACGGTTCCGCGATTCTCTGGGGATTGCCGTACGCGCTGGCTGGAGCTGCGGTTACCCTTTTGACCCACGTGCCCGACCTGGACGGTGACCGTCGGGGGGGAGCGCGCACCTTTCCAGCCGTGTACGGACTGACCTTGACGGGAGCCTGGGCGGCGGTGCTTGTTATCGCCTGCGCCCTTCTCGCCCTGCTTTTTTCTGATTACATCCTTCTCGCCGCCGCCCAGGCTCCCGTC
>Ga0190349_1000538_pt1 | contig 11172 bp, 9 predicted proteins | sample 48721378_MG_FD_179798 | JGI IMG/M metagenome (GOLD analysis project Ga0190349, IMG submission 179798) | Hydrothermal vent microbial mat bacterial communities from Southern Trench, Guaymas Basin, Mexico - 4872-13-7-8_MG | ecosystem: Environmental > Aquatic > Marine > Hydrothermal vents > Microbial...
AATCTTCTCTTTAGATAGAATCTTCTGGTCTATACTGTATCCGCCATTATCCAGATGACTGTGCCTTGCCCCAATTAGAAGGCCGATATGAGCAGCCGGACCGGTATGGTATCCGGCCATTTCATTCCCACCAAAAGCAAGGGCAAAATCTTCTCCTCCGTATTGTTGGGCAGCATATTCTACTCCCCGTGCTAAATCCTTATAGAACTGGTTCGGTTGTTTAAAAATAAATTGTACAGCTTTTATATAAGAACAATAGTCTCCCCAGCTAAATTTGAGGCTATTAGTCTCTTTTTCCGAAATCAACCCTTTCTCCTGAGCCTCTGTAGCCCAGGCCAAAATTACTCCGGTACTCATAGAATCCAGCCCTATTCTTTCTATCTGATCAATCAGTTTTAAGAGTCCTTCAGCATCAGATATACCCAGCATCGAACCCAGGGCATAAATAGGTTCATAATCATAAGAGATCATAGATGTTTTATAGAAAAATAATTCATCTTCATAAGGCTCCCTGAGCGCAGCAATGTGAATACAGCCTACCGGACAGTGCGAACAGGCCAGTCGTCGACCCAAATATCCCTCAGCCATCTTCTCCCCGGATATATTTAAAGCCCCTTCAAATTTCGCTTCCTTAAGATTACGAGTAGGAAGCCCACCCAATTCATTTAAGGGAAGGATATTTTCAGCAGTTCCGAGGTCATGATATTTCTTCATCACCGGTGAGGATGTAGCCGCTTTATAGATATGGTCATATATCTTCCGATACTGGTTTTTATCCCGAGTAGGAAGAGAATGTTTACCGGATATTACTACTGCCTTCAATTTTTTACTGCCAAACACCGCTCCCAAGCCTAATCTACCAAAATGCCGATAAGTTTCGGTAGTAACACAGGCATAAGGAATTAACTTCTCCCCTGCTCCGCCTATCCGCATTATGGTCCTTAACCCGCCAGCCGGTTCGTTTTGTCGGATAATTCTTCCTACCGTAAAACTGTTAGTCATCCCCCATAGGGCAGAAGCATCTCTGAAATAGATTCGGTCACCATGAATGGCTAAATATAAAGGAGTAGAACTTGCCCCCCTTATTACCATCGCCCCGTATCCGGCTAAACGAAGAGCTACTGCACTTCGTCCTCCACAGTGGCTCTCACCCAGATTACCGGTATGGGGAGACTTAAACATGGCTACGGTCTTTGAGGCCAGGGGGAACAAACCGGTCAAGGGTCCCACTGCAAATATAATAGGATTATCCGGACCTAAAGGATCACTGCCGGCGGGACATTCTTCTTTAAGGAGCTGAATGGCTACTCCCGCGCCCCCTAAATATTTTTCGAAAAGGTCTTCTCTTCTTTCTACCCAATATTTCTTCTGAGAAAGATCTATATAAAGAACATTGGTCAGGACATCATCTTTAAGCATTTCGGTTATCCCCCTTTTCTAATTCCAGCACCTCATGGGGACAGAATTTAGCACAATACCCACAATAAGTACAGACCATCGGCTTATTAATTTCATCATCCCAAAATATGGCACCTATAATACAGGCATCTTTACAGTACCCGCATCCTATACATTTGGTAATATCCAGCTTTACTCCTCCACCTTCTTTAGGCACCAAGGCCCCGGTAGGACATACTTTGGCACAGGGCGGGTCGGAACAGGCCCGACAGACAACTACGATAAATCCTCGTTCCATCCCCCCGGCAGACCTTATCCCTATACTGGATCTGGCTAAACCCGCTTCACCTTTTCGCCGGGCACAGGCAAACATACAGCTCTGGCAACCAATACACTTATCTACATCTTTTACAGTTAACCTCATGGCTTCCTCCTTGTTCAAAAATGGATATAGTTCTATTTTATGATTGTAACCTAAAAAATACACAAAATAGTAAGGTAGGGTCACGATGCATCGTGCCCACAGGAGAAATTAGGAAATAATATGGCAAGGGCACAATTCATTGTGCCCCTACAACATAATTATAATTAATCTTATTTCCAATACGATAGGCGATACAAGATATAACCTGTTGAAAATATTTTTGGCTTTTTGGAAAATAACCATTTTATATTATTTTAACATAAACATTATTATAAGCATAGCTATTGATAATCCTGCCCCGGCATAAAATGCTCCACCTATTCCCCAAACACCTATAACCAGTCCCATCAAAAACGGTCCCAGAGTCTGTCCCACCCGGAAAGTCATCCCACTTATTGACATAAAGGTAGCCCGATATTTCAGGGGGGCCGCCCCTGCAAAGAGGGCTTGAATAACAGGAATACTCATACCGTGAGCAATCCCAAAAATAAGAATAGGAATAAAAAACAATTCAATCCGAGGGATAAAAGGAATTATTGATAAGGCCAGGGCGTAGAGAACAAAAGATATTTTTAATATGGTTCTTTCTGAAAAGAAACTGGTAATTTTCCCCAATTGGGAAGAGGTAAAAGCAGCAAGAAGAGATACGCCAGCCATAAACAAGCCAATAATAAGAGGAGATGCAGCAAATGAATTTCCCAATAAAAGGGGGAAATAGGTCATGTATGAGCCGAAAAGCATAACAAAGATAATAATACCAATAATTAACAGTCCGGCAATCCGGCGATTTCTTAATTTTTTCCAGACAATATTCAGATGTTCTCTAATATGAAGTTTATTTTCAGGTTCCGGAACTTTTAGGGTAGACAAAACCAAAAATCCTATGGGAACAGCTATTACCGGTAAAATGAAGGGGTAATGCCAGCCTATCATCGCCAGAGCTCCGCCAATAGCCGGATAAGCTGCTGACCCAATACTTCGAATACTGGAATTATAGCCCATTGCGGCGACAAGTTCTTTCCCGGAATAAAGATCTCCGATAATGGTAACAGTTAGAGAACCCAGGGGAGCTGCTCCTATCCCTTGAATTAAACGCAATATCAACAACAGTTTAAAATCACGTACAAAAAAACATAACCCTCCGGCTATACCAAATAACATCAGAAAGGGGATAATTATCTTCTTCCTGCCCCACCGATCGGCAACTACTCCTAAAAAGGGAGTTAATAGAATGCCGGGGAATGAAAAAACACTAATTAAAAGCCCAACATCTTTGGCAGATATTTCTAAATCTTTAACTATGCTGGGGAAGGCAGGAGTAATACTGGCAACTCCCATGATATAGGTAAGAGTTATCCCAAAGATAATCTGCAGATTAGTATCCAGATAAATTTTTCTTTTATACTTCTTTTCTTCTCTATCACGTTTCATCAAAGAAAATTTCCTATTTCTTTTTTAGTTTGAAAAAGGGGACGGTTCTATTTTTTATTAAGAAACTAAGATAAATTTTAAAAATAGACCCGTCCCCTTTTTCTTAAATGGAAAAATGGAGATAGATTTTTAATATAGGTTTCCATTTTCATCGAGCTTTATTACCCAGACATCTGAATTTCCTGCCCCTTTTGATTCCGTCCAGCCGGCGACAGCATAACCTCCATCATCAGTCTGAATAATAGAATGGGCTTCATCGTCTTCACTTCCTCCAAAGGTCTTATCCCAAACCAGGTCCCCTCTTTTATTAAGTTTTATTATCCAAATATCGGTCTTGCCTGCACCCATTGAGCTTGTCCATCCAGCTACCATATAACCTCTGTCTTCAGTTTGAATAAGAGAATTTGCCCAATCCTCACTCGTTCCACCAAAGGTTTTATCCCAAATCTTATTGCCTTTTTTATCCAGTTTTATTACCCAGACATCTCTATCTCCCGTATCTTCTAATACCGTAAATCCGGCGACAGCATAACCTCCATCATCAGTCTGAATAATAGAGCGGGCATCATCATAATCGCTTCCTCCAAAAGTTTTGATCCAAACGAGGTTTCCTCTTCTGTTAAGTTTTACTACACAGACATCTCCTCTTCCTGCGCCTTTTGACCATACGCTTCCGGCAGCAATAAAATCACCACTTTTAGTCTGGATAATAGAATATATTTCGTCCCAACCTATCCCTCCAAAGTTTTTATCCCATTCCATATTCCCTTTAGCATCAAGCTTCATTACCCAACAATTTACTTCCCCCCAGAACCTTTTTCCGGTACCACCGGCAATTGCGTAACCTTCATCATTGGTCTGAATGATAGAATATGCTATATCATGTTCATCTTTATTAAAAATCTTCTCCCATTCCTTATTCCCGTTCTCTCCAAGTTTTATTAACCAGAAATCCTGTTTTTTTGCGTATTTTGTCCAAATAGATCCAACTACTGCGTACCCTCCATCTTTGGTCTGAATGATAGATCTTGCCACATCAGTCATTTCCTCACCAAAAATCTCATCCCATTCCATATTTCCATTCTTATCAAGTTTTATTATCCAGAAATCCTGCCTTTTAGATTTTTCTAATATTATATATCCTAGTTTTGATCTCCAATCATCCTTTTTCTCTCTGGGCAATATTGTATAGCCAGCTATTGCGAATCCTCCCTCTTCAGTTTGGATAATAGAAAATCCCATATCCTCTTCTTTTCCTCCAAAAGTCTTATCCCAGGTAATTGCGTTTCCTTTATTTTCACCTGATGCATAATCAACAGATAAAAAAGAAATTAGTATCAGGCACAATAATAATTTAATAATTACAGATTTTCTCATAACTTATACCTCCTTTATAAGATAATTTTTTTGAAGCTATACTTAATTTCCCCTCATATTATTTTTTTTCAGAGAAGTTTCGGAGGCTATGTTTTATTCAATAAATAATAAATTATCCTCTGGTAAGATGAATAGGTTTGCCGGTTATCCCTTCAGCTGCCTCAGCTATAGTCTCCGCCAGAGTAGGATGGGCATGGATAGTATTTACAATCTCGAAAGCGGTGGCTTCCATAGATAGAGCCAGGGTTCCTTCGGCAATCAGGTCACTGGCATGAACTCCTAAGATATGCAGACCCAAAAGCTCAAAAGTATCAGCATCGGCAATTATCTTTACCACCCCCTCAGTTTCACCCATACCTAACGCCTTACCGTTGGCCATAAAGGGGAATTTAGAAACTTTAATATTATTATTTTCTTTTCTGGCCTCCTCTTCAGTTAAGCCTACACTGGCTACCTCGGGCATAGAAAATACACAATTAGGCACTACTTTATAATCCATCAAAACCTCTTTACCGGAGATATTTTCTATCGCAACTATTCCTTCTCGAGAAGCGACATGGGCTAACATTATCTTGCCCACTACATCCCCGACCGCATAGATACCGGGAATATTGGTTTTCATCTTTTCATCTACCTTAATTGCTCCTTTTTCTAATTCGATACCCAGTCTTTGGACATCTATATTCCCCAATTCAGGTACTCTACCGGCAGCTAACAGCACTCTTTCGGTCTCTAATCTCTTCTCTCCTTCTGATGTTGAAACCAGAACTTCTAAATTCTGATGGTTCTTCTTTATCCCCTTAACTTTACAATCAGTAAGAATTTCAATCCCTTTTCTTTTTAAGTTCATAGCAAGTCTGCGGGCTATCTCCTCATCTATGGGGAGTAAGATCCTGGGAAGCATTTCCACTACGGTAACTTCCACTCCTAAAGCCTTAAAGATACCGGCAAACTCTATGCCTACCACCCCTCCCCCGATAATTATCATCTTAGAGGGCAGCTCACTCAGGGATAGGGCTTCATCACTGGTTATCACTCCTCCACTATCTATTCCCGGAATGGGAAGTTTCATTACTTTTGAACCGGTAGCAATAATAATATTTTTGGTTTTTATTACTTCTTTTTGCCCATCCGCATCAAGTACTTCTACTATCCCCGGTTCAATTATCTGTCCTTCTCCTCTTACTACTCTTACCTGATTGGCTTTCATCAGCTGTTCTACACCTGAGGATAATCTCCGGGTTATCAGATCTTTCCTCTTCATTATGGCAGGAAAATCGATGGAATAATCTTTAACCTGAATCCCAAATTCCCCAGCCCTTTGGAGATGGTTTAACAGCTCTGCAGTACTTACTAAAGCTTTGGTGGGGATACAGCCTCTATTTAAGCAGACTCCTCCCAACTTATCCTTTTCTATTAGTACTGCTTTTAATCCTAAATGAGCTGCTTTTATGGCCGCTACATATCCGCCAGGTCCTCCTCCGATAATTACTACATCAACTTCTCCATTCATATTTATTGTCTCCTCCTTCTAACAAATTTACATCGATTTAGAAAAAACTATCCACCGATTAAAATTATTTTAATACTCTATTTCTATCATCTCTACATAGATAGAAGTAGTGTCGCCGGCATTTACCCAGACATCTTCTACCCAGGTTCTATATCCGTCTTTAATTAGAGTAATCTCGTACTCTTTTTCCATTAATTCCTCTAAGATTTTTGGTTGAGAAGACGAGGACGCTGCCTTATAAGTTCCATTTACAAATATTTTTGCTCCGCTTACATTACAATAAACAGCAATTGAACCATCATAGCTGATTTCGGGAACTAAGTAAACAGAAACCATTTTAGTTTGGTTGGCTGCGACCATTATAGTACTATTCCAATCCTGATAACCTTCTTTACTAATTAATAATTCGTGGTAACCCTCTTCCACTTTCTTTATTTCCACCAGCTTATTAGCAGAAGTTCTTCTTTTATAGCTTCCGTCTAAATAGATTTTGGCATTACCTTGATTGCAGTAAACAGAGATTGAACCATCAACTGCCTGCTTAATTAAATTAACAGTAACTTTGGTAGTTTTAGAAGAGGAAACATATACCTTCTTACTCCAATCTATATAGCCTGTCTTAGTTATAAGAAGCTCATGATATCCTTTTTCTACTTCTTCTAACAATACTGACTTATTCGAATAAGTTTTCTTTATATAGTTACCATCTAAAAATATCCTGGCATTGCTCTTATTACAGGAAATAGAAATTGCACCATATGCAGGAAAAGGAATTAAATTTGCAGAAACGGTAGTGGTCCGGGAAGGTGATACTGAGAAATAACTACTCCAATCCTGATAACCTGCCATTACTAACTTTATATGATGCTGACCTGCAGTTATCCTGTCTAAGTTTAAGGGAGTCGTTCCCCGATAAACATTGTCCAGGTATACTTTCGCCCCTTGAGGTTGGGAAGTTGCTATAATCCTGCCATAATTAGTAGGGGGCGGAGTTATTGGCCTTACTGTATAACTTAATAGATTACTCGAAGTCCAGGCAGTAGGAGGCATAGATACTATTATGCCCTTAAGGGTGATGGTAAAGTTTTTAAAATCTTTGCTTATTTCTGGCATAAATTCTTTAGAAATTAGATTTTTTTCCTTATCGCCAATAAATATCGGTCTGGTAGTAGCAAACCCTTGAACATATTCCATCCCTGGCCTGGTATGTGGATCAATCAGGCCTTCGACAGAATTAGTTTGCCCGGCTCTCACAAAATTATGCGGTGAATACTTGTTGGGAAAGATAATTTTCACTCTACCTTTAGTATCATAGTTGTAAAGAGTCACAAAGGAATCCCGAGAGGCCTGGAAGGAAATCTTAATCTTCTCCCCAGGGGCATAAGTAGCCCCTCTTTCTTTATCCAGCCACAATCTAAGAGAAAATGGGGGATGAGGATTGATAATTTGAATGCTTTTCATCTTTTCGACTTCCTCCGGACTGGGGCCTTGAGCAAAATTAATTCCGGAAATACCCAACCAAAGAAAAACTATTAAGGCAATAAAAATACAGGTAAATATTTTCCCTCTCTTCTGAAACAACATACTTCTTAACATCTTTAAAATCCTCCTTTTTTTTCGTATATCATATATCTTATTGCGTATTTAGTGTAACGTAGAGCAAGTAGCGTTTAGCGTGTAGTACTGTAATTACTTATATTTTATTATAACACATAAAAACCGAACATAACTAAAAACTTTAAGGCTGTATGCATTACTAAATTGCCCTCAATCGGCTGAAACACTTGCAATATATAGTAATTTCTTTTATAATACCTAACATGCTTCTATTTTAAAGAAATTTATCTACATTTTAGATGTTAAATTAAGTCAAATTAATTAAAAAATGCTTGAAAACATTGTTTTTTCTAAAAAAAATTAAAATAATTTTTAAAAAAAAGAGGATTTTTAAAACGTTTGTCGTATATTATATAAGTAGTAGTCATGGAATGCTTATAAATACTTGTATTTTATCTATTTTTAAGGTATTTTTAAAAATGAAAGGAGGTGTAAATAGTGAACAAAGGAGAATTAATCGATAATGTAGCAAGTGAAATCGGTGTTACCAAAAAGGAAGGTAAAAAAGCTGTCGAATGTGTATTCGAAACTATTACTGATTGCTTAGCCAAGGGTGACGCAGTTAGATTAGTAGGATTCGGAACTTTTGGTACCAGAAAAAGAGCTGCTCGAAAGGCAAGAAATCCACGTACTGGTGAAGAGATCCAAGTAAAAGCCATGAATGTACCATTCTTTAAAGCAGGCAAGGAATTAAAAGAAAAGGTAAAATAAGAAAATATTTTAATTATATTAACAAGTTAAATGTAAATAGGCCTATCCAGGTAATTTTTTAAAACCTGATAGGCCTATTTCTTTAATATATTAACTATTTCTTTTCTTCTATATGCACGCCCTGAATGTTTACATTTACCCCAGTAACTTTAAGTCCGGTTTTGGTTTCTAATTCCCCTTTTACCTTCTTCTGAATCTCTTTAGCTACATCAATTATTATAGAACCATACTCTAAGATAACCGAAATAGTAGTAGAAACTTCTTTATTTTCTCTAAGGTCTACATTAATCCCTTTTTCTAATTCTTTGGTTCCCAATAAAGTTCCAATCCCCCCTTTGGCACGAGTAGCTAACCCGGCTACTCCGGGTATGCCGATTACAGTCCGGCTAATTATGGTCGCTATTACTTCGGGTACGATATTAACTTCTCCCAAGATTTCTTTGGCTTTAACTTTTTCTTCTTTCTTTTCTTCTTTCTTTGTTTCCTCGGCTATTTTTTCGGTTTTCTGGACAGACACATCTTCCTTTTTTTCTTTTTTCTCCTTTTTTTTATCCATACTAATCTTAACTCTCCCCCTTTTACTCTAATTTTTTTGAATCTTTTTTTCTATTAAATTCCCTTAGTTATAATACGCTTTCTAAGCTAATCCCGTATTTTTAATATTTTCTAAATTCTCCCTGTTACTTTTCACCTGAAGCAATGTTAATAACACAATCTTTTATCCGGGTATAACTAAAAATTTAATAGCAGTTCTTTCTTCTCCTTCAATTTCTACATCTACAAAAGCTGGTATACAGATTAAATTAACTCCACTGGATGCAGTAAAACCTCGAGCAATAGCAATCGCCTTAACTGCCTGATTTACTGCCCCTGCTCCTATGGCTTGCAATTCTACTTTCCCTTCTTCTCTTATCACTCCTGATAAAGCACCAGCTACTGCCTTAGGATTCGACTTAGATGAGACTTTCAATAGTTCCATTCGTTTCTCCTCCTTATAATATTGAATGCTTTATAAAATATCCACATCTATTAATCTATGTATGCTATTTTGTTCATTTTTATTTCTTGCCCTTGTTCACATTCACATTTTATGGCCTGGGGATAAACTATTTTTTAAAATCACCTCCGATTATTATATTCGAAAATCTATAGTACATTTTATTCTAATTATAACACATTTAATTTATATTATTTTATATCTTCGCTATTGATTTTATTTGTTGATAGACTTTAATTGTAATATCCGGTGATAAATAAGGTAATAGCGCGTCATTATGAAAAAGGGGATCAACTTCTCCCTTTAAATTAAAATAAGCCCTGGCTTCGTTCCAGACCTTTGTACCCGGAATGGCGGAAAATTTAGCCAAACGCGGATGAGCACCACAATCTATCACAAAATAGATGGAAGCAATAATTTCCTGAATATCCTGTCCCGGTAATCCTATTAAAAGATAGGCGCCAATCTGAGTTCGTTTAAATCCTGCTTCTAAAAGGCAATTCACCGCCTTTTTAAATTCAATATTAGTAATCTTCCCTCCTGTCTCTGACTGGACTCGGGGATCTACTGTCTCAAAACCCAATCTGATAGTCTCTACCCCTGCCTGGTACATCTTGCAAGCTATTTCTTTATTTATCATCCGGGCATGAATTCCGTTGGGAGTATGAAGCCTGATGCCCAGTTTTTTAATAATTAATTCCTCTAAAATAATCAGAAAATTGTCTTCCGAATTTATCAACAAGGCATCATCATAAAAAATAAAATCTTTTATTCCTCTTCTCTTGTCCCAATATTCTATCTCTTTTACAACTTCTTCGGGGTTTCTGAACTCCAGTTCGGGATTTATTTTAAAAGAAGCACAATAACTACAACGGTAAGGACAGCCCCGAGAAGATAAGATAGAGATATAATCAAGATCCGAATAGAGGTCCCAAGCCGGATAAGGCAGGTTATCTAATCCTTTTTCGTATTTTGAATAATCATCTTTGTTCCCGTCGTGCTTTTCTAATATTTTTATTAAATCTCTTATACTATTTCCTTTTATTACATAATCGGCACCGGAGAATTTACAGGCATGCTCAAAACACAAAGTAGCATAGATCCCTCCTAAAATTATGGGAATATCGGGAAATATTTTTTTAATTATCTCTATTACCCTGAATGCCCCGGGATACCAGTAGGTCATGATAGAGGTAACCAATACTGCCTGAGGAGGAGGCAGCTTTTTTAATTTATTCAGGAAAATTTCTTCGGTAATCCCATATCGGCTATATCGGCAAGGTATATTTTTTAAAATTGCAGGTTTTTCGACTTCTTCTTTATAAAAGGGCCCCCGGCCAAATTCATCTTTTTTTGGAAACTCTCTGTTCTTTAACTTTAAAATCTCTCGATTATAGCGGTCCATACAGTCTATATAACTAATCTCATAACCCCGTTCTCTCAGGATGCTGGCAATATACAATAGCCCTAAAGGCTTAGACCAGAAATCATAAGCTGTAAAATCATAAATCCAGGGATTAACTAACAATAGATTATAATTTTTTTTCATCGATAGTTCAGTTTTTTTCTTTTAATTTCAATTTTTAAAACAAAATCTGTTCTGCGGCAGTTAAGTTGTTGCGAAAGACAGAGCAATTCTGCCCCTCCTCTCTATTTTCAGAGGAACAGACTATGCGAAAGTAGGGAAAATAATCTTAATAAAAT
>Ga0190349_1000540_pt1 | contig 11169 bp, 8 predicted proteins | sample 48721378_MG_FD_179798 | JGI IMG/M metagenome (GOLD analysis project Ga0190349, IMG submission 179798) | Hydrothermal vent microbial mat bacterial communities from Southern Trench, Guaymas Basin, Mexico - 4872-13-7-8_MG | ecosystem: Environmental > Aquatic > Marine > Hydrothermal vents > Microbial...
ATATTAGTATTATTTGCACTATACTGCAAATATTTCCACTATTCAAGTCTGATGACTGCTTGAGCTTAGCAACCTCAAAGCTTCCAATCTTTCTCAACCTCTTAACGTCTTAATGGACTAACTTTCTAAAATTTTTACTCTGCGTTGGCCGGTTAGCAGCTCATTCATTAAGCCTTTCTTTATCCTCTCCAACTTTTCTTTTTTGCTTCTCAAAAGCTCCAGCCTCTTATCCACAGTCGACAAGATCTCAGCGATTTTTTGCTGTTCGGGGAGGGAGGGGAGAGGAATAATCAAATTTTCTAATGTATTTTTTGATAATTCCTTAAAAGTGCTTCCTCCACTTAGATTTTCTAAAGTTTTCTTTTTACTCAATAAATAATATGTATAAAACTCAGAGTTAATTTCGTCTGTATTTCTAGGTATCAGTCCTTTGCATCCTTGATTAAATGTCGCGCTTTCTCTGATTACCGCCACATAACCAACTGGTGCTCTTGTAGATATTATGATTGATCCAATAGGCATAAGAATTAAATTTGTTTCTTTTAGTCCTTTATCTGTAATCTTTCTCTCACTATCTTTTATACATATCTTTCCATTTAATTTGCTCATATCTGCAGGAGTTATCCAAATAACATTTCCTCTATCCCAATACTCTTTCTGCCTTGTTGAAGGTGTCGTGCCGGTTTCTACTTTGAATAAATCAACAATTTTTTTGACCTCCCACTCCTTAGGTATCCTGCCAATCGCTGTGTCCTTAAATTCTTTATGCCCGATTCCTTTTGTCAAAAGCTCATGCATCAAGCCCTTTTTAAGCCGCTCGGTTTTCTCTATAGAATCATCCAACTTTTCAATAACCTCATCCACTGTTGAAAGAATCTCAGCAATTTTTTGTTGTTCAGGGAGAGGGGGAAGAGGGAATATAAGCCCTGCTAAAATTTTTGCATTTAACCCTTTCTTTAATTGTCCTTCTTTTTTCCTGTGAACCTGATTCCAGTACAGATTAGATTGGGTACAATAATACAAAAATTCAGTACTTAAATTTGGAACTAAAGGCTTAAATCTTATTAAGTACGAAGCAAACACACCATTTATTTCTTTATTAATATAAGTAGACTTTCCAGTTGTCGCTCCAATCCTTGCAAATAAGATATCACCAATACTTAATTTATATTTTTTATAATTGCTCTGAGAAATTTCACAATGGGGTACATTTTTCCAAACCACTTGTCCATCGTCTCCTATATCTGTGATCCTAAGTAACTTTTTCCCTGTATCTTTATCAATAGCTGAAGCGGTATATCCATATTGTAATTCACCCAATTCATCCAACCTCACCACCTCCCAATCCTTCGGTATCCTGCCAATCTCTGTGTTCTTAAATTCTGTCTGTTTCTTCATGTTTTTAGTTCCTTTTATAACTCACATAAATTATTGGTTCATATCCAGCGTCTACTACTGTTTTCCTCCAATCAACTAGCTTCATCTGGAAAATCAAAGATTTAATATCAGAAAGATAATTTATCTTTCCTCTACGATCAAATATCAACCATAAACATATTTTTTTTGCCTCTTTTTCTTCACCATCAATTTCTAGCCTGCTTTGGTTGTTTTGTAATAGCTTAACGGTATTAATTGCTTGGTCTATGGTATAGTTCATTGTTTGGGCTTTCCCGATTTTTACAAAATATAAGGTTCCATCTTTATACATATCAATTTTTTCTACACGGTACTTTTTATCAATATAATCGATAATCTTATGACATTTTATAAACCCCTCCTTTTCCCTCCCGTCGATAAATTCATCCTCGGAATTTGTTTCAATTTCACCTTGTTCTTCCCAATTAATTTTGTTCACTTCAGCAGTTAGAAAGTTTATATATGACTGATTAAACTGATACCACTTTCCATCAATCAAACAATATCGTTCTCCTTCTTCTACAAACTCTAAAAAGCTTTTTAATGATGCTGAATAATTATTACCATCCTCTTTATGTACTTCTATTTTTATATCATTAAGCTCTTCATTTAGATCAATTTGCTGTCTTTGTATAAAATTCTTTAGCTGAGTCAAATTGAGTTCTCCAGGCTCAGATTGCGTTTTCTTTTTATTGCCTTTCAAGTAAAAACTATATTCGTATTGATCAGAAAAAATAAAATTTACTCCAGACAAAGATATTTCTTCTATTGAAACACTTGAATCGATGTTATCTTCCCTCAATAAAGCGTTTACCAAAATATTATCAAGTTCTTTTTGTTTAGATTCTTCTTTCACTACAAAAACTTTTGGCATACTTACTCGAGGCTCTTCTTGTAAGATCTTTTCTATCAGTGTGATAAAATTTGGAAGATCATCAGGAGAAATTTTTATATTAAATTGGGCTGAATGGCCGAAACTGGCAATTTTACCCCAGGTTCTTTCATCAATTGTCTTTGCCTTAATATAGTGCATAGATTCGCCACTATTAAAATCAATACTACTTCCTCTCTGGTAAGTGGTGATAATCTTATTTCTTCTACTTTTATAGAATTTTGAATTTTTAATTCTGATATCTGTTTCGTCAACAATCCTTTCTGCTAAATTTAAACCAAAATCTAAGTCACAGAAAGTTTTTAAGTAAAAATGAGATTTACCAACACTTACCGCGTAACATATTGATGTATTATAAATAAGAAGCATCGCGAAATATATCTTATTTTTTGGGAGAACGAGATTATTAAAGAAGTGCTCATATACTTTAGTCCACCGAATATCAACTTCATCAGGATTTTTTGAAAAATAAAAATCCAAATTAAAACCATTAATGGTTTTACTACCTATCTTCTCGAGTCCAACAGATTCTATTTTATTAATTAACTCATCTTTCTTCTGGGGTATAATTCTATACAAATTATATTTAGGCATATAAATTCCTCCTTATATTTCTACTTTCATTACTTTTCCTTCCTCCTCGCCCTCTTTAATATCCTCCCATTCTCATCCATCACTCCTATCCCAGTTCCTTCAGTAGCCTCCAAAGCGTTCTGAATATTTTTTCCCTCCATAGCCATATATCTGGGTTTTTGTGATCTTTTGATCTGATTTATTCCCTGATATATCCCTTCTTTCGTCGTCTCCACTTCAATTACTCTCTTTTTGGTAACAATATCAATCCATTGGTGCTTTTTATATTAGGTGCCGAATTTCTTTGCTAAATTTTCTGCAATCTGATCATGCCTACTTTTAGCCATTTTTTGCCTCCTGCTTCAAGCTTTCTATTCCTCGTTTCCTCCTTCTTTGGTCTTAACCTTGAATCCTATCTTTCTCTTGGGTTTTTGGGGAGACATCATAAGTCGTCTGATGGCCTCAAAGATTGCTTTTATTTCTTCATCATGTTTTTCTATTTTCCTCTCTAATTCAGCTAATTTATAAGCAAGCTCTTTATGAGTTGATAAAATCTGCCTTAACCTTACAAATGCCCGCATTATGGCAATGTTGACCTGGATTGCCCTCTCACTTCTCAAGACACTTGAGAGCATAGCCACACCTTGTTCGGTAAACACATAAGGCAAGTAACGCCTCCCTCCCCGCGATTTTGAGGTCACAATTTGTGACCTCAAATTATCAAATTCTTCTTTGCTAAGTTGAAACATAAAATCAGAAGGAAAGCGATTAATATTACGCTTTACACTTTGCAGTAAGACCTTGGTCTTTACTCCATAAAGTTCTGCAAGATCGCTATCAAGCATCACTTTATGGCCACGAATCAAATAAATCTTCTTTTCAATCAATTCTACCGGCACAACTGCTGGCGATTTCTTATGAACCTTTTTAACTTCAGAATCATTACTCATAATCCAGCTCCTTTAAATACTTTTCTATTTTTTTGGTAACGTCTTTAATCTGTGCATCCAGGGACAGCATCTCTTTCCATTCTTTCGCCACGTCAATATCTTCAATCTCCTCTTCAGGGAAGACATAAAGAGTGACATTCAGGTTATAGTCGTTCTCTTTTATCTTCTCAATCTCTACAATCCTTGAAAATCCCTCAGTTTCTCTAAACTCACTGTAGGCTTTAACTATCTTTTCTATATGCTTATCTCCCAGACGATTAAGTTTCCTGACATCCGGATGTTTCTCATACTCCTGGCTGGCATTAATAAATAAAATCTTCCCTTTTCTTGATTTGGGTTTATTTTTATTAAGAACAATTATTGCCCCCGGGGCTCCAGTGTTATAAAAGAGTTTCTCGGGGAGAAGGATAATTGTTTCTATCAGGTCGGCCTTAATTATGCTTGTTCTTATTGCTTTTTCCCTGCCTCCTCTAAAAAGGCAGCCATTATCTATAACCACTCCGACCCGGCCGGTATCATTTTTCGCGGAAGCTAACATGTGTTGGATCCAGGCCCAGTCGGCTGACTGTTTTGGTGTAAATCCGAATTGAAACCTTTCCCTCCAATACTCCCCTTTTTTTAGAATCTCCTCGTTATATCCATCCTGATTCCAGGGGGGATTAGCTATAACCACATCAAATTTTCGCAGCCCCTCACCTTCCTTGAACTTGGGATAAAGCAATGTATCTCCCAAAGCAAGCTGACCATTGCGGATATCGTGAATGTAAAGGTTCATTTTAGCCAGAGCCAGAGTCTTATGGTTGTATTCTTGTCCGAAAAGGAAGATTTTATCTGCCTCGCTTCGGCTGTAACTTTTTTCAATCCGTTTATAAGAAGCAATAAGCATTCCCCCCGAACCACAAGCCGGATCATACACCCTTTCACCAGGTTTGGGCTCGACCATGCCGATAATCAGATTAATAACCTCTTTGGGCGTATAAACTTCGCCTTCCTTAGCTTTTTGAGGAGCAAAATACCTTAATATCCATTCATAAGCATCTCCAAGAATATCGGGTGGCACTCGATGAAGCGCATGACTACTGAAAAGTTCAACAAGTTGTCTCAATATCTCTGCATTTTCTCTATTGGTGGTGAATTGAACAAAATCTACATTTTCAAAGACATCCTTCAGTCCGGGATTCCTTTCGGCCAGAATTTTCATCGCCTTAGAAAAATTCTCTGGCAATCTGGCGGGATCTTTTCTTATATTTTCCCAGAGAAACTCCTCAGAAATATCAAAATCGTGATATATAGCATTTTTTGCTTCCGCCTCCGCCTCTTCTGCAGTTAACCCATCAGCTAGAGCTTCTTTATAGGCAGCCTCAAATTCTATCTCCCACTTGTCACTTATCCTTTTATAAAAAAGGAGAACGAGAATAAAAGTATAATCCACCCTTGTTCTTATAAGGTCAGCGGCGGCTTTAAGAAGGGCCTCAAGATCTCCTCTGGTTAATTGCTTATTTCTAAGAGAAAGTTTCTTGGAAATGACTTTTTCTCTACTTATTAGTTGATAAATTCTTTTTCTGGCATCATCCGGGTCAAACTTTACTTTAAGCATCCCCTCTTTTCTTAGTTCTGAGAGTATGACATTAATTTGCTCTTCACTGTCATCAATTTTTTCCTTAAGGACGCGAGCAGCATCATCAACCCTAAATGAAGAAGAACGAAAGGCCTCCCATAGAATTTCATATCTCTTATTAAGCCAGTTAGGCATCATAATTTTTTCTCCCTTTGCTAATTAAATAAGTAAATTATTTTAAACTTATACTATAAGTTAAGATAGATTTTGTCAAGAAGAAACACTAGATTTTTTTCATAAGTTAAAAAATTAACCGTAAGGAAAAGGAGGGGATTGGGATTCTCCAGGTAGAAGTTATATAGAACGGGAAAACTTTTTATGAGAGGCAGCTTTTCCAAAACTGTGAAGCTTTTCCTAGCAATCAGTAAAATAGTCAGGTCCAATCTTCCGGGACTTGCTCTACGCTTCTTTAGTAAAATTTAAGCTACCAGGGGGCTGACCAATCTAGTAGAATGAGGACAATTCCCTTTCTTGATATTTTCTTCTTGAAGACAAAGCCTGTTCAATGATATTTTCAAAGTAGTCAATGGGTAAAGGCAGAAAATCTCGTCCCCGCCAGAGAGCAATCCGGGGGCTGCTTCTGGGCGGAATCGTTATTTTAGTTGGCTTGGCCAGTCAATACAGCGGATTTTTACAAACGCTGGAATGGAAATCATGGGATTTGCGGCTTAAATGGTTGGCCCAACCCGAAAAGGCCGACCCCAACATTGTTTTGATTCTTATTGACCAATATAGCCTTGATGTTTTCGAAAAAAACCAGGGCTTGGGCTGGCCCTGGCCGCGGCAACTTCAGGCGGCTCTAGTTGATTATTTACACCAGGCAGGAGCCCGGGCAATTTTTCTTGATTTTATCTTCAGTGAAGGGTCCGCCTACGGGGTGGCCGATGATCAATATTTGGCCCAGGCTATTGAGAAGGCAGGGAATGTTTTTCTCCCCTTTGCTTTAAGTTCCAAGGAGGACTTTTATCAGGAGATTGCCCTTGAAGCATTAAAACGTCTCAGTCTCTCCTCTAATGAGCTTCCGCCACGGGCTTATCCCCGCGCCCAGGGAGTAAGCTTGCCTTTACCTTTATTTTTGGAAGCCTGCCGAGGAGCGGGAAACGTTTTCTTTAAACCAGACGAAGATGGTCTTTTTCGCCGGCTTCCCCTGGCATTTTATTACCAGGAACTACTTCTTCCGGCTCTTCCTTTAAGATTAGCCCAATATCTCAGCCTCTCCAGTAAACTTTCGGAAAAGAGCCTCCCTCTCGATAAGCAAGGGCGTTTAATTATTAATTATCATGGTCCGAGCGGGACTTACCCTTCCTATTCAGCAGCAGCCGTAATCAATTCCTGGGCCCAAATTCAGGAAGGTCAGGAGCCGCAACTCTCACCGGCTGAATTTAAAAACAAGATAGTCCTCATTGGGGCCAGTGCTCCCGGTTTACTTGATTTACGGCCCACGCCTCTCAGCCCGGTGGCTCCTGGAGTCGAGATTCATGCGGCTGCGTTGGATAATCTGCTTCATCAAGATTGGGTTCGTCCCCAGCCGAAAATTATGTTTATTTTTCTGCTGGTCTTTTTTTCCTTGTTGGTTTCCCTGCTTATTTCTCTTCTCACCCGTGTTTGGCTCCAGGGGTTGAGCCTGCTGGTGCTTTTGGCGCTGCCTCCAGGAGTGGCCTGGCTTGGATTTAGATTGGGTTTCTGGGTGGAAGTAGTGGTTTTAGAGGTAGTTATTGTCCTTGGTTTTATCCTGGCTTCTCTTCTTAATTATGCTTTTGAAGGTCGGCAGCGCCGTTTTATCCGCAGTGTCTTCAGCCATTATCTCAGCCCCCAGGTTATTGAGAAAATTGTTGAAGAGCCGAGCCGTCTTCGCCTGGGCGGGGAAAGTCGGGAGATAACTTCTTTCTTTTCTGATCTGGCCGGCTTTACCTCCATTTCTGAGACCATGACGCCCGAGGAACTGGTGAGTTTTCTCAACGAACTTCTTACAGAAATAACCGATATCATTCTGGAAGAAGGGGGTACCCTGGATAAGTACGAAGGAGATGCTATTATTGCTTTCTGGAACGCTCCCCTGGAGCAACCCGATCATGCCCTGCGAGCCGGCCGCGCCGCCCTGCGGGCCCAGCGCCGACTGGAGGAGTTGCGGCCTGCTTTAAAGGAAAAATACGGGAAGGATGTTTTTATGCGCATCGGCCTTAACTCGGGCCCAGCCGTGGTCGGTAATATGGGCTCGCGGCGTCGTTTTGATTACACCGCTATCGGTGATACCGTCAATCTGGCCTCTCGCCTGGAAGGGGCCTGCAAAATTTATCGGGTACCAATTTTAATCGGCGAAAGTTCGGCCATCCTGGTGCGGCGCGAACTTCTCCTGCGGGAAGTGGATGTGGTTCGCGTGGTGGGTAAGACCACCCCGGTGCGGATTTATGAAATAATCGCCGAAAAGGAGAAAGCCACCCCCCAGGAAGAAGAGCGAGTCCGCCTTTTTGAAGAGGCCCTCCGGTTTTATCGAGAGAAAGCCTGGCCGGAAGCCAAAATTCGTTTTGAGTTACTGCGGGATGATTCCCTGGCTCGTTTATATGTCCATCGCTGTCAGGAAATTATAGAGCATCCCCCTCCTCCTGATTATGACGGCGTTTTTGTCCTGGAGTCTAAGTGAAATTATATTGGTCGCAAATGATTTGCTTTGAAATAATTCGTAAATGATTTACTTTGAAATAATCTAATGAGGTCATGATAAGCTTACGGTTAATTTTTGATCTTCCCAGAAACAAGGCTGGATTTCTGAGGTTAGAAGCTGCACCAGCGAGGAATGAAGCTGGGTTGCTTTTTTGCTTAGATAAAGGCAATAATCCGGTGGCCGTTTCAGATTAGATGTCCTTCTTGTGTTAATAGGCTTGGGCTTATTTAATATGGAGATAAAGGCTCTGGCGATGCGCCTGGCATCATTCCTGGGAAGTTTTTTAAGTTAAGACGAGGCAGAGATAATATATTAAAAATGTTGGCCAGGTTAGAAGGGTTAAAAAAGAAAGCCTGTTTGATTAATTTTCCGAGAAGGACCCTCTAAACAAGGAGTAAATTGTTATGGAAATTAAATTCTGGGGTGTTCGGGGTAGTTTTCCTGTCTGGGGAAAGCAGTTTTCCCGGTATGGAGGACATACTTGTTGTGCTTCTTTGCTTTCTTCCAGCGGCGGAAGGCTGATTATTGATGCCGGCAGCGGGCTGAAGAACCTGGGTGAGGAAATGATGAAGGAGCCGGCCGTTTTGGCCGAGCCTCTTTATTTGTTTTTAACCCATTTCCATCTGGATCATCTTCTGGGATTACCTTTTTTTGCTCCTCTCTACTCAGCCCGGGCGAAGATTATTTTTTATTCTTCCCGTCCCGCTCCCCAGGCTAGGGAATATTTGAGTCGATTGATGGGACCGCCGTTTTTTCCGGTCAGCCTGGCGGAGACACCGTCGCAGAAAGAGTTCCGTCAGATAGAGCCCGGGCAGGAAGTGGAAGTCGGTGATTTCCGGGTTTCGGCACTGGCCCTCAATCATCCCCAGGGCAGCCTGGCCTTTCGGGTGGAAGAGGATCGCGAAGGAGGGGGGGAAAGCAGTATAGTTTGGGCCACCGACACAGAACATCCAGCCGATATGCAACAAGATCCATTGGTTGGTTTTGCCCAGAAGGCGGACCTTCTGATCTATGATGCCATGTTCACTCCTGAAGACTATCCCCGTTATCAAGGGTGGGGCCATAGTACCTGGCTTTACGGGACAAAGTTAGCCCGCGAGGCTCAGGTTAGGAAACTTATCCTGGCGCATTTAAACCCCGATTATGAGGACCGCCGGATTGCTGAAATGGAAAAGCGAGCCCGCGGAGAATTTCCTTCCACCCGGGCCGCCCGCGATAGCCTGGTGATAAAAGTTTAAATAGCCCGTAAGGGGAGGAGGGGGTGGGAGATCTGGATTATCTTTTAAGTAATATTGTTCCGGTAGTTTTTAGAGTGCCGGCGGCGGCCTTTAAAATAAGTTGCCTCTCTTCATTAGTTCTGACCAAAAACGAGGCTATGCCTGCTTCGGCATTAATAAATGATGGGCCGATGATTTCTTGGTCTTGTTCCACCGCCAGAATAATTTTGGACGAATCGGAAACACAGAGGGGATTATTGGGGTCAGATCTTCACATTTCACCTTTGAAACTGTGGTCATGGAGGAAAGATTAAGGCCAGACTTAAGTTGAAAAGTAGATAGGAAAATTATTGGTGAAGACAATCTAGAATACGAGTTAAAAGAGCGAAGATTTTTTTGCTGCAGACATCTGGAAGCATATTTTAATACACAAAGCGGTATCCCATTAAGAATAGCGGAGTAAGGGAAGTCAGTCAGCAAGGGAAAAAAGGCAAGAGAAAAGAAGAGAAGTTAAACTTTTACATAAAAACTTGACATTTCCTAAATTTTATTATAATAAAAATATGAATTTTATAAAAATTAAAATAATAAAAATGGTAATTATTTAATGGAAATAGAAGTCCTCGGTCGACAAAATCCATGGTGGACCAATTTATCTAATATTGAAAGAGATCCGTTTATAGAAGAATATAACGCTTCCCCTATAAAATGGCGGCCTTCTTTTCTGAATTCTTTGAAACTAGATAAAGATGTTGTTTATATTATCTACGGACCTCGACAAATAGGAAAAACTACTTCTTTTAAGCTCATAATAAAAGACCTCTTAAGTAAAAAAGATATCAAGTCTAAACAAGTTCTTTATTTAAATTGTGAAGAAGTTACCCCCCCAAGTCCTCAAAATCTAGCTAAACTCCTGGATGATTATATTTCATGGGTGAGAATTGACTCGTCAGAGAGGCTTTTTATTTTTATTGATGAAGCCACCTATTTGAAAGATTGGGAAAGAGGGATAAAGATTCTCTCTGACAGAGGACGTCTGAAAAAAATTACACTATTGGCCACTGGTTCACATGTAATGGGTTTAAGGAGGGGAGCGGAAAGGCTTCCAGGAAGAAGAGGTAGAGAAGTTGAACTTGATATTTTTCTTTTACCTTTAAATTTTAGAGAATATATAGCCATTAACAAACCAGAGCTTAGAGTCAATTTGCCTGTTTTACTCAACTGGGATCTGAAAAGTATATTTAAATCAATTCAAGAAATTTCTCTCTTTGCTGAATTTATAAATCCCCTTTTTGAATCGTTCCTACGAACAGGTGGATTTTTACGTTCAATCAGGGATTGGGTATCTTTAGGGCAAATTAAGGCTGATGTGTATAGATTATATAAGGACGCCTTTATTGCGGATTTAATAAGAGTGGGCAGGAGAGAAACAATTTTTAAAGAATTGGCCCAATGGATATTATGGAAACGGCAAAATCCTTTTGAATGGACTGACGCAGCTAGAGAAACATATGTAGGAACCTACCCCACCGTGAGAGAATATATAGAAGACGGAGAAGCGGCTTTTGTTTGGGATATTCTTTATAAAGTAAAAGAAATAGGGAAGCCCTTTAGAGCTCCTCGTTCTCCTAAAAAAATTAATTTTAAAGACCCCTTTATTTTTCATTCTATCAGGGCGTGGGCTCTAGGTTATCAAAATCCAAATCAAGCGGCCGAAGATTTTTTGAAAGAGCCATCAAATCTTGGTTATATAGTTGAAAATGTTGTCGCCTCTCACTTAAAAAGAATTAAAAGCAGTGAAATATTTTATTGGAGAAATGGAGGCGAAATAGATTTTGTAA
>Ga0190349_1000541_pt1 | contig 11163 bp, 12 predicted proteins | sample 48721378_MG_FD_179798 | JGI IMG/M metagenome (GOLD analysis project Ga0190349, IMG submission 179798) | Hydrothermal vent microbial mat bacterial communities from Southern Trench, Guaymas Basin, Mexico - 4872-13-7-8_MG | ecosystem: Environmental > Aquatic > Marine > Hydrothermal vents >...
GAGAAAGGCAGGAAAGAATTAAAAATGCTCACCGAGAAGCAGGTTACCTACATCACTTGGTCTAAACATAAATTTATGAACGCAAGAAAAATCGATTGGTTTGCTGAGGGGCTGTAGACGAGAAAGGAAAGGAGGTAGAGAAATGAGCAATAACATTAAAGAAAGACATCATCACTCGAAATTTGCTTTCAGAATAATATCTCTGATGCATGATAATCCACTGCTCCCGATTTTTAGAAATCCATACAAGCTATTGAGAGCAGCCGGACTGAAACCGGGTCAAAAAGTGCTGGAGGTTGGATGTGGTCCGGGATTCTTTACGATTCTTGCGGCAAAGATAGTAGGGAAAGAAGGCTTTATTTACGCTGTGGATGTACATCCGCTTGCAATAGAAAAAGTCAAAGAGAAAATCAAAAAAGAAGGAATAAAAAACGTTAAACCCATTCTTACAAATGCATCTAATACCGGGCTACCAGACTTAAGTATTGACCTTGCCTTCCTTTTTGGTCTTCGTTACATCGCCGGTGGACTGGAAGATGTAATATCTGAGATACATCGTGTTTTAAAACCTGGGGGTGTACTTTCATTTGAAAAAACCAGGGGGTCAGCAAAAAAATTGATTGAGGAGGTGGAAAGGGGAGGATTTACTTATTCAGAGAGGCAGGCGAGGATATTCTTGTTTACGAAGTAAAAAAACAGCCAAAATGATTGAACTGAATGAAACATTAATTAGAAAAGGAACAGTACTGGGCGACTTCGCACAAAACAGCATAAAAGGTTCGCCTTTAAGGCTCACCCAAATCCTTCGCTGTCGCTCAGGACTTCTTTTATGCCTGGAAACGTTAGGCGAAATCGTGGGCAAACTTGCTCAAAAAAATGGAAAGGGGGTAAAGAAATGAACTATAAAACTTTGCACAAGGTAAGTTACGGTTTATATGTGGTAAGTTCCAGAAAAGAGAATAAATTTAATGGACAGATTGCCAATACTATTTTTCAAGTTACATCAGAGCAGCCAACAATAGCAGTGAGCATCAATAAACAAAATCTTACCCATCAATTCATTAAAGAAAGTCGAAAATTTGCCGTTTCAATACTATCAAAAGATACCCCAATGAAATTCATCGGACATTTTGGGTTCAAGTCTGGTCGTGAGATAGATAAGTTCAAAGATGTGAATTATAAGGTTGATGATGCTGGCGTTCCTATAGTTTTAGATAATGCTGTTGCCTACTTGGTGGCTGAAGTAATTAAAGAGGTTGATGTTGGGACTCACACTATTTTTATTGGTAAAGTGGTGGAAGCAGAAATCCTTAAGGATGAAGAGCCAATGACCTACGCCTATTATCATGAAGTGAAACAAGGCAAAGCACCTAAAACTGCACCAACATATATTAAAGAAGAACCCAAAAAGGAGGCTGAAAGCATGGTTAAATACAGATGTAAAGTTTGCGGATATGAGTATGATCCGGAGAAGGGCGACCCAGATTCCGGGATTAAGCCTAAGACATCATTTGAAGAACTGCCCGAAGACTGGGTGTGTCCAATATGTGGTGTTGGTAAAGATGAATTTGAAAAGGAGGAATAAAATGAGTGCACCGAGACACTTAAAACCAAAAATTTACTCAGTCGGAGCAATTGACTGGGATAGAAGGTTATTTGACGAACTAATCCCGCTACCAGATGGAACAAGTTATAATTCCTATTTGATAAAAGGAAGCGAAAAAACGGTATTAATAGATACAGTGGACCCAACGATGACAGATGTACTGATAGAGAATCTCAAACAACTTGAGATCAAAGTTATAGATTATGTTATCGCTAATCACGCCGAGCAGGACCATTCAGGCTCATTACCTCAGATACTCGATATTTATCCTAATGCCAAGGTTGTTTGCACACCAAAATGTAAACCCATGCTTATGGATTTGCTTTCTATACCAGAGAATAAGATCATAACAGTAAATGATGGTGATGCATTATCCTTGGGCGACAGAACCCTGGAGTTCATTCACGCACCCTGGGTTCATTGGCCAGAGACGATGCTGACATATTTAAGGGAAGACGGGATACTTTTTACCTGCGATCTTTTTGGCTCCCATCTCGCAACCAGCGATCTTTTTGTAACTCACGAGTCGATGGTCTATGAGGCAACCAAGAGATACTATGCAGAGATAATGATGCCTTTCAGGACAGTAATTAAGAGGAATTTGGAAAAGATAAAAGATCTGAAGATAGAGATAATAGCACCCAGTCATGGTCCGGCCTATAACAACCCAGATTTCATTCTCAATGCCTATAGAGAATGGATTTCCGATGAGGTAAAGAATGAAGTGATTATACCCTATATTTCAATGCATGGGAGCACAAAGAAGATGGTGGATTACTTCGTAGGGGCTTTGATTGAGAGAGGCATAACTGTAAAACAGTTCAATTTGTCTAAAACCGATATTGGGAAATTGGCGATGGCTTTGGTTGACGCAGCTACAATCGTGATCAGCTCACCCACAGTTTTAGTTGGACCGCATCCAAATGTTGTTTATGCGGTTTATCTTGCAAATGCCCTGAGACCAAAACTGAAATTCGCATCAATCATTGGGTCCTATGGATGGGGAAGCAAGATGATAGAACAACTTACAGGAATGACCTCCAATTTAAAGGTAGAGATACTTGAACCCGTTGTTATAAAAGGATTGCCAAAGGAAGAAGATTTCCAAGCATTGGACAGGCTGGCAGAAGAAATCCTGAATAATCACAAAGAGCATAATATCGTTAAAACGGAGGATTAAAAATGGGAGAAGTAAGGGATTTATTAAAGAAATCAGGGTACTCAGATAAAGCGATAGAGTACTTTGAGAGGAAGTTAAATGTTGGAGAGATAGAAAATCCAGATGCATATTTTATATATACTGGTCCGTGTGGCGATACGGTGGAGATTTTTTTAAAAATTGAGTCCAATATAATTGTTGATGCAAAGTTCAGGGCGATAGGATGCGCAGGCTCTTTTGCGTCTGGTTCTGCTCTTACCGAAATGATAAAAGGAAAAACATTAGAAAAAGCGGAGAAAATAGATGAAGAAGATGTATTAAAACATCTTGAAGGTATCCCAGCACCAAAAATTCACTGTGCTTGCTTAGTTAAAAGAACTTTGCAAAAAGCAATTAAGCAATATAGAGAAATTAAAAATACAAATAAAGAAAGGAAGTGATAAAAATGGGAACAAAAGGAAGAGAAATAGTTGGAATGGATGTGAATAAACTCATAGAGTTGCTCAACTGCTTATTCCGATGAATCTGGCCACCGATTCTGGAGTAATCCGGCCACTTGTCGGAGCGAAGCGACACTAACTTTTCATTATACCTCCTTGTGGCTGGTTTGAGTCAACAAAGCTTTTGCGGATGAGTGGTTAGCATACTACCAATATTGGGTAGGTGCAAAGGTAGTTAAGGGACAAATGAAAGGGGCGGTTATTGCTAAACTCACAGAGCATGCTGGTGATGAACTCCGACATGCTGATATGCTTGCAGAGAGGATAATACAACTTGGTGGCACACCAATCATCAAACCGGAAGATTGGTATAAGATGACGAATTGCGGATATGATGCTCCGGAGGATCCTCATGTAAGGGTTATACTTGAGCAGAATATAAAATAAGAGCATTGTGCGATTGATGCTTATAACCGCTTGCTTGAAGCCACAAGAGATAAGGACTCTGTTACCTACAATACTGCGCTTCAGATCCTCCAGGATGAGATAGAGCATGAAGAAGACCTTCAAGCTCTCTTGGAGGATATAACAGAAATGATGAGAAGGAGGTGAAAGATGGACCCAATATGTCAGGAGATGTCCGGACATCCGAGCATATCCAGATATAGAGAAGAAGAATATGAAATTATGGTATTAAAAGGAGGTAAAAATGAATAAATATGATTTAAACGGTAAAAGCGCCTTAGTGACCGGTGCGAAGCGTGGAATTGGAAGAGCAATAGCTTTGAAGTTCGCAAGAAATGGTGCGAAAGTTGTCGTTACAGATATTTCAAAGGAAGATTGCGAAAAGGAGGTAAAAGAAATTGAAGAATTGGGAAGCGAGGGGTTAGCCTTGAAATTAGATGTAACAAATGAAGAAGAAATAAAGGAATCGGTGAAATTAGCGAAAGAAAGGTGGGGGAGAATTGATATTTTAGTGAACAACGCCGGGATTTTCATTCAGCAAGCGTTAGATAAAATGGACAGTTCAAGGATACATAAAATCTTGGAAGTAAATTTGAGGGGTGTAATTCTTTGTACGAAGTATGTTATTCCAATAATGAAGGAGCAGAATTACGGGAAAATAGTCAACATAGCAAGTATTGCTGGCTTTGTCGGCTTCGAGTGGGCTTCTGTTTATTGTGCCACAAAAGGAGCTATAGTCAATATGACGAAAGAACTGGCGATGGAACTCGGAAAATACAAAATTAATGTGAATGCCGTCGCTCCAGGAGTAATTGAGACTGCAATGACAGAAGGTTTACTCAGAGATGAAAATATAAAATCAGCACTGCTTGGAAATATTCCTTACGGAAGAATTGGAAAACCTGAAGATATTGCCAATGTAGTTACTTTCTTAGCCAGTGATGAGAGCGAGTATGTTACTGGAGATACGATAGTTGTTGATGGCGGATGGTTAACAGCATAAGAAAAAATGAAAAAGGTAGAATGTCCAAAATAAAAAGAGGTATGAAATGGCTGAGAAAGAAAGATTGGATATGTTTTGTTATCAATGCTCTCAGACTGTAAGGGGAACGGGTTGCACTGTAAAAGGTGTGTGCGGGAAGGAACCAACGGTCGCTCGTTTACAGGACAACTTGTTAATTGCCACGAAAGGGATGGCAGCTTATCTTTACCATGCAAGGGAGCTGGAGTATACCGATACAGAAATAGATGCGTTTTTGGAACGAGTATTTTATTCCACATTCACTAATGTTAACTTTGACGCGGAAAATTTCATTAGGCTGGCTGTTGAGGGTGGCAAGATGAATGTGAAGACAATGAAACTTCTAAAAAGGGCACACATCGAAACTTATGGTGAGCCCGAGCCCACAAAGGTACAAACGGGAACTGTTAAAGGAAAAGGGATCATTGTAACTGGACACGGCCTGAAAGCACTTGAAGAGTTGCTCAAACAAACAGAAGGAACTGGGATAAACGTTTATACCCATTCAGAACTTTTGCCCGCACATGGATATCCTGGTTTAAAAAAGTACAAGCACCTAGTTGGTAATCTTGGAATATCATGGAGAGATCAGAAAAAATTATTTTCCAAGTATCCCGTGGCAATTCTTGGGACATCAAACTGTGTTCTAATACCAAAGGAAGATTATAAAGATAGAATGTTCACTACCGGACCTGCACGGCTGCCTGGGGTACACCATATTGATGGATACGACTATATACCCGTGATAGAGAAAATAAAATCGTTGCCGGAACTTGATGACAAACTTGGAGATTATATACTAACCACGGGGTTCTCAAAGAATGCGGTTTTGTCCTTAAAAGATAAGATTAAGGAACTTGTAGATGCGGGAAAAATTCGCCATTTCTTTCTTGTCGGAGGTTGTGATTCCCCATTCAAGAAGATGGAATATTATCGGGCGTTCGTTAAGGAGTTGCCTCAAGACACAGTTGTTTTAACTGTTGGCTGTGGGAAGTTCAGATTCAACGACCTAAATCTTGGTGAAATAGAAGGTATCCCGAGATTGATGGACTTGGGACAGTGCAATGACTCAATTGTTGCCATAGAGATTGCTGAGGCCCTTGCTGACTTATTTGGCGTGGGCATAAATGAACTTCCGCTATCCATCGTCTTGAGCTGGATGGAACAAAAAGCTGTGGCTGTTCTTTGGAGTCTTCTTGCCCTTGGTATAGAAGGGATATTTCTGGGTCCCATACTCCCTGCTTGGGTAAATGATGACATTCTGAAGGTTTTAAAAGAAGAATATAACTTAAGACTTATCAGTAATCCAGAAGAAGATATAAAACAAATATTAAAACAATGAAAGAAGGTGATAAAATGAAATTTGGAGATATCCTAAAAGGTGTAGAAGCTGAAGGAAAGGAGAAGCATGTGCCGATAATTGAAATAGATAAGGGGCGTAAAGAGGGAATGGATATTGTGAGAGTGGTTGTTGGTAAGGATGTCCCACATCCCAACACGGTGGAACACCACATCGCATGGATAGAACTATATGGCATAAAGAAAAATGGACAGGTAATTCATCTCGGCAGAGCGGCTTTCGCTCCTACTTACAGCAATCCCAATGTCAGATTTCAGCTGCCTGTTGGAGAATTCAAGGCTTTCTGCGCACTTGCTTATTGCAATGTCCACGGCGTGTGGCAGAATTGTGTTGAAGTTGAATAGAAGGTAGTGCTAAACATACAATGCATTTTCGAGATTGTAATAGCAGATGAAATACTTGATAGCTCCAATATGGTTTTTAAGTTTCTTCGAGAAAGATAATTCCTTTCTCACAAGACGTGATACTCTCTGTCGTAACGTACAGTTAAAACGCTCCATATGATTTGATTCATAGTAATGTACAAGCAATGCTAAAATTTAACTTGACATGTCGAATTACTTTTAGTTTATCATAAATGAAGAAAAGGAGTGATAAAATATGATAGTGATAGGAGAAAAATTTCCAGAAATAGAGGTGAATACAACCCATGGCAAGATGAAACTGCCGGACCAGTTCAAAGGAAAGTGGTTTGTGCTGTTCAGCCATCCGGCAGACTTCACACCAGTGTGCACTACTGAGTTCTATGCAATGCAGAAGCGCCTTGACAGGTTCAAGGAGATGGGCGTGGAGGTCATAGGACTCAGCGTTGATCAGGTGTTCAGCCATCTTAAGTGGATGGAGTGGATAAAGGAGAATCTGGGTATTGAGATAGAGTTCCCGGTAATAGCCGACGACCGTGGAGATATAGCAGAAGCCCTAGGAATGATACCACGGGGCTCCACTACAACAGCTAGAGCCGTGTTCATTGTAGACCCCAATGGTACCATAAGGGCGATAGTGTACTATCCCGCAGATGTCGGAAGAGACTGGGACGAGATACTGAGAGCCGTAAAGGCATTGCAAACCAGCGAAGCAAACAGAGTAGCCCTACCACATAAGTGGCCGAACAACGAGCTAATAGGCAATAGGGTGATAGTGCCACCGGCAGGGACCGTCAATTCCATAAAGGAAAGAGAAAAAGCCAAGGCGAATGGTGAAATAGAGTGCTACGACTGGTGGTTCTGCCACAAAAAACTTTAAATACTTTTCAGGCTTTCAAGTCTGTTCGAGAGACTGGCAAAGTTAAACCAGCGGGTTGGAAGCCCGATGAAGAAGGCATAGAAGTGACTATAGAAAATGCTAGAAGTATTTAGTTGAAGGAGGGTTTAAGTAAGGGACTTAAGGGTCTAAGGAATTCAGGCTTTTCAGGCTTACTCAGGCTTAGGAGGCTTAAGGGTCAGACCGATTTATCCTATTGATAAAGAAGAAAATAGCCCTAAATTTGATTTAATTATGGTGCTTAGAGCGCGTTTTTTGGGGTAAAATAGGGTTTATAAGAAACTTTAGCCTCATAGAGAATATGTAGATCCCCTCTCCTTTCTATTTTTCTGGCCCTGGACTTTTCTCCACTCTATTTCTTTATTTTTTCTAGAAAAGACCGACTTCCTACAGTAACACTTTCTCTCCATTTTTTATCTCTGCTGAAATAGAGATTTGTTTTGATAGCATTTTCAATTACCCATTGTCTTTAATCAATTAGGTCTTGCGGCCTTTGGCGAATTTGATTTGGAATTCTTTTTTATGATAAAAGTGAGTGATATGACAGATAAGTCCTGACTGAAAATATCTTCTTACTCTTAGCATTTTTGTCTGTTATTTAGAAAGACGATTTTGGCCCTAAAAAAGCTCATTTAAGGATAGAAATTGATGTATTATAGTAAGTTTCTGTTGCCAAATAAATAATTTAAGTCGGTCTGACCCTATTTACATAAATTAACCGAACCAAGAGGCAAGCACAGATTTCCAAACTGGAGTATGATGGACCTCAGGCTGGAGAAAACCTTTCATATAGGTGATAAGGTAAGATTCCAAGCTATTTTTGACTTGTTTAATGTTTTAAATGCCAATACTGTTACGCGTTATTCTAGTCATGATATGTGGAAGACTAGTCGCTACCTTGTGCCTCGTACGATATTCTGGCCAAGACGGTTACAGATAGGATTTAAACTCCAATTCTGATCTTTTAGACTTTTTTAATGTGCATACTTCATCCCCAGGCTGGGGTGCTAACATATGCCTAGATCTGAAGCTCAGGTTGATAAAAGTTGTCATACCTAAAACATGAAATGCTCTAGTCAGACTCAACGTTAGCAGAAAAGAACCACACAAGCTTCAGAAAATCAACTTGATTTTTGGCAGAGGAGAGTCGAACTTGCCATTTCCATCGACATCTACAAAGATAGGATTGGTTAAGGCGTAAGGGAAAGGGCCATACTCGTAACCGTCGTATTTCGTACTCCTTTGGACTACAGGGAATAAAGTTTCGTTGCCGAGAACCTCTACAGCGATATAAGAATCATATTCGAGATTCAGACTGATCCTTTCTTGAAATTTTAAGATTTGTTCCCTCGGAGCTTTTACGGGCAATATAATTTTTCTTTCACCATTGACAATAATTCTCACTTCATCCACAGAAACCCAAGGAGCACTCTGGACTTTGATCCTTACATCGAGCTGTCTTTTTTCAACGGTGATAGTTTTGCCTGGAACAGATGTCTTGTTTACCGTAAATTCGATTATAGGACCTGTGCTAACGAAGGATTGGCCCTTCTTCATAGCTTGCATGAGGGCCCATATATCGAGCTTATTCCCTTTTTCTCCGCTGTAATAAACATAAGTCCTCGCATAACCCGGTTCCCCTCGATCGATTCCATGTGAATCAGAAGATCCGACAATCGGAAAGTAATAACCCCTGTTCAGGAGATGAAGCCAATCCGCAATGACTTGAGAGTTATGACTTTTATCGTGAGAAAAGAATGGCCCATTCATTACTTCTAGAAGATCAAAGGATGTGTCAAAACCTTTGAGGGCGGTTGCGGCAGTTTCTGGATCGAGCTGATAATAAGAAAAATAACCATACCCCCTCCGTCTCGGGTGATTGACCTGGATCAGGGACTTGGGGTCCTTTCTGCGACTTTCTTTAAAAAGTGGCGTGTTATTTTCAAAGAATGGGATGTCGAGGGCGCCGTTACCCGGCTCGCCTTCTCTCTTCTTGAGTGGATACCGGTTGAACTCTGGCATGTCTTCCCGATTGACATCAAGAGGTGTGACTTCTTGTCCAATGAGGACAGCTATGTATTCACCCAGGCCGAGCTTTTTGAGTACAGACGGATAATCGCTAAGGTAATTGTGATCGGCGGAAATGGCCACATCCACCCCCTCGGCAACAACAGATTTTATCCTCTCGGCAATCGTCATCGAACCGTCTGAATTCAGCGTATGCATGTGGGGATCGACAGATATGAGATTTTTCGTATCAACAACTTTGTCAATATGAAAAACAAGCTCTTGCGTGCTGTTTTCTGAAACTTCAATAACTTTCTGATCCAGATTATATTCAGGACCCCTGGATGCAGTGATCATATACGTTCCCACAGGGAGCTCGACTTCAAGACTTTCTGCCTGCGGAAAGCAGGAATTTTTGAAGTATTCATGAGTATTATTTGTCTCTAAAGGGTTTTCAGGCTTGAAGTATGGAGTCTTTGTGGGATAGAGGCCGAAGAATGTCGTTTTCCCGGGGACGAAGTCTCCATCTTTATTCCTGATAGAAATCTTGACTTTTCCTTTGGGTAGGTCTTGGAGAAGACAGATATTTTCTTTGTCCAACCCAACAGACAGGAGATTCTCAACAATAGCCGGAAAAAAGTTAGCTCTGACGGAATAAAACCCTTCAGGAAGCATCACTCCAATAGGTTTCGGCTTTTCGAAGAAGGACCTGAAGAAAACTCGCCCAGACATATCTTGTATCACGACTTCCATAAGTTTGCCATGAAAATCAGTCGTATTGATTTTGACTTTGGCTGCCCTCACGCCGAGCACTTGATAAATTTTTTTAAGGAGGTCTTCAGCCTCAGCATCGACCAGAAGAACGTATCGGACCTCGTAACTTTTTCCAGGTTCAAGATTCATGGAAACGGATTCCCCGGAAATAGACTCGGATGAAGATTGTATGAGATTCAGGTCTACCCACCCCAAATAATGCCCTTTCTTCGGGTAAACCCAGAAAGGGAGCTGGGATTCCCCCTCCGAAGAGACGGATAATCCGCTCGAATCAGACTCTTTAAAAGGACTGAAGGAATAGACTTGACCCGAATTGTTATAGAGGGAATAGTGAAAGTCTTCCAGCTTCACCGTTCCCGTATTTTTTATCCTAGAGGTGATATCGATTTTTCCCGACTCAGGAGTCAGGTGATAAATCGTTGTGACTTGTGCTTTTTCCCCTCTATCCCCCCTGTAATGCGCAATCGCACGGAACATAAGGGATCTACCTAGGGCTTTCTGAGGAATGGCGTTGAAGGTAGAATAACCAAGATATCGCCTTCTATTTTTAATTCTGATATATGGCGATCCGATGACCAGATCACTCCTGAATCCTTTCCCTTTAGGTACATAAGCCAGGACAGATCCCAGGGTGTGTTCAATAGGGTATCGATAATAGGACCTTAAAATCCTGTCTGAACCTCCGAAAAGGACCAGGTTCTTGCCGTCCGAGACAAGGACATCTCCTTCTTTCCATAAGGTGCTGAACGGCTCCGGCAGATCAGCCGCGTTCTTTACTACCTTTATTTCAAATTCTGCCGCGTTAAGAAGAAGAGGAATACAAATAATCAGGATTCCTAACAGATTTCTTTTTAATCGTTTCATTCTTTAGCTCCTAAAAAATCCTTAAGAAAGGGATGAACGCCTCTAAAACAGCGGCTGGCAAAGTTGACCCTCCGCCGTTTATTGGCTGGCCTACTTCAGCGTTCGCATCGTGGTTTCGACGCGCGACATCCACAGCGGCATCTATCTCGGCGGCAGTAAGTACCGGCGCAAAAGATAGGAATTTGCTTTTTGTGCTCACCACAGATC
>Ga0190349_1000544_pt1 | contig 11064 bp, 10 predicted proteins | sample 48721378_MG_FD_179798 | JGI IMG/M metagenome (GOLD analysis project Ga0190349, IMG submission 179798) | Hydrothermal vent microbial mat bacterial communities from Southern Trench, Guaymas Basin, Mexico - 4872-13-7-8_MG | ecosystem: Environmental > Aquatic > Marine > Hydrothermal vents >...
TCAATTTATTCGTAGTTTCTGTTAATTAATAAGTATACTGGAAAATATCATAAGAGAAAAATGTTGTCAAAGTCTGGAAAATTATAATTCAATGGTATAATTCAATGGATAATTATTCAATGGGGTCAGACCGAGCCATCTAATTGAAAATAAATAATTTAACCCTAATATTTCCTTATTAAGTTGGCCTTAAATGCGATTTTTAACCCCATTTTTCGAGTTTAAGAGATTATCAATTGGTTAGACTCAAATTCTGGCTTATAATGGAAATAGTCATTATTTCTTATGGGTTAGCTTTGCCGCTATCCGTATCTTCTTAGTTGTCATTCTTAATTGATAGCAAAAAGGTAAAGAAGTTGGATTAAAACCAAGATTTTTCGGTTTAAAGGCATTCACGGGTGCAATTGTATCGGAGGAGCTTCAAGGGGACCGAAGGATTGAAGTGAAAACGAAAGCTTTTAAAGATAGAAAATTTGTTTTTGGATTTGCTCAAATCATTCACAATTTCTCTCAATTCGCAGGTCTTAGAATTCTGGAGTGAACATATTACATGAAAAGTGGCGATGCTGATGTCATTTTTCTGAAAATTTTTTATTTTTTTCTTGACGCAATAATTTAATACTGTTATAGTTCATATAAAATGAAGTTTATTATAAATAAAACAATTCCAATTCTCCAGGCTTCATTAAATTTTTTTTGGCCCACTAATTAAATGGCTAGAATGGCTCGATGAAAAACTCTACTAAGCTTAAACCAATAAAATGGGGATTGATTGTTGTCCTGATTATGCTTGGCTCAGTTTTTTGCATATCACTTTTCGCCCTGGTGGACTCTTTCCTAGCTGGACAATCCAAGCTCACTGCTTATGGCCTTATCTGGCTGGGATTTGCAGTCTTTAATTTAGTTTTGTGGATCATAAGAAAGGACCCGATCAGCTTAAGTTTTATCCTGATTAATTTGACTTTGGCCGTTAGTTATTTGTCTGACTATAAAGGAATATTCATTATTGTCCCTTTGATAATCACATATTTATTTTATTTTTATCTTATATACGTTAATTACAAAATTGGATCCCACTATAGAAAAATTTTGGAATTGACTGCCCAACCGGTTAAAAATACAACAGATGGTTTTACACCACGTCCTTTCCCAGTCGGTAGAATTTCTTTTTCAAAAGAAGAAATAGTGAGGTTTGCCAAATTTCTAAAAAAAAAAAGTTAATTGCATTTCCTTACAACCACCAAAATGGGATTTTGCTGGCCATCAAAGATCATAGTAAGTTTTGGTTTGGGCGGCCTAATGAGATAAAAGATACCTATATTTCTTTCCATTTTGATGGCACATTGGCCGTAAATATCGCCCGCAATGATTATCAAAAATATAAGGAAGAATACACTTTTAATGAACTTTGTCATTCTCTAGGTGCTCTTTTCAAACGTTTCCTAGATTATTACCAGCAAGGAAAAGAATCACAGATTTTGGTTGAGTTGAATGATGGACATAAAGACTTGGAGATAAAGGAGAAAAGGCTGTGAAATTTAGAGCCTTGTTTATTTTATTAATTTTCGTTTTTGTCTTGCTAGGCTGTTCTTGCCAGCAAAAAGCGGATGATATTGAAGGCATCTGGCAGGGAAAGCTGAAATTCCCGGGCTTTGAGTCGCGAATTGCCTTCAAAATCAAAAAGGCCTCCGATGGCAAACTTACAGCCGTAATGCTTAAACCTGATGAAAACGATATTGAAGTTCCGGTAAGTAAAGTGACAATTGAAGATGCTCGGGTGCATTTAGAGATCGAATCAATGTCAATGACATTTGATGGTAAAATTGATAGGCAGAGAAAAAAAATAAGCGGTCAATGGCAGCAGGGGCAGATGGTCCAGCCGCTGACTCTGCGAAGAGTCGATAAAATCGAAAAGCCAGCCCGACCACAAGCACCAGTTCCACCTTTCCCTTATTATGAAAAGCAGGTCTCATTCAGCAATGAAATTGGCCAGGCTGTTTTAGCTGGCACCTTAACCTGGCCAAAAGAGGGAAAATCCTTTCCGGCCGTGATTCTTATTTCTGGTGGTGGCAGGCATGATCGGAATTACACCATAGCCAGGCATAAGCCGTTTCTGGTTGTAGCTGGTTACCTGAGCCGAAGGGGAATAGCTGTTCTCCGATTTGACGAACGAGGTGTGGGCGGCTCAACCGGAGACCGCTCGAAAGCAACCATTGAAGATATTGCCCTGGATGTTCTGGCCGGCCTTGATTTCTTGAAATCGAATAAATATTTCAAGGTGAGCAAAATCGGACTGCTGGGCCACAGCGAAGGGGGAATGATTGCTGAGCTGGCAGCGGTCAAATCCAATGATGTTTCTTTTCTCATTACTTTGGCAACGCCGGGGCTGCCGGGCAGGAAGTATCAGCTTCAGTTTGAGGAAACGAGCAGTCGAGCTCTTGGTATGGATAAAAAACGAATTACTGCCCGGCTCAATTTTCAGGAGCGCGTGTTCGACATCCTTCTCAATGAAACTGATACCGCTAAAGCCCGCATTAAACTGGAAAAATTGTTTGAAATGATAAAACCACCATTATCTGATAACCGCCGGAAAGCAGCCATTGAGAGGTTTCTTTCACCCTGGTTTAGATACAACTTGGCCTACGATCCAGCCGCGGTCTTGAAAAAAATTAAATGCCCGGTGCTGGCCGTGTTTGGGGAAAAGGATTTGCAGGTGCCGCCAGAGCGAAACGCCGCTGCCGTCAAATCAGCCCTTCAGCGTGGGGGAAACCCGGATTATTCGGTGGTTGTTCTGCCTGATTTAAATCACTTTTTTCAGACCAATAAACAGAATATTCCCTTTCAATATGGGAAGATAGAAGAGACCATATCGCCCAGAGTATTAAAATTAATTAATGGCTGGATTCTAAAACATTAGAGAGGGAAATAAAATGGAAAAAGCATTACGTCTCAAACCAGCAAACTGGCTGATCCAGATTGGAATTCCTATTATTGTACTGAGTGTAATCGCCGGAGCAATCGGTATTGCCTTGGGGGAAGTTACCTTTCTTTTTATTTTTGCCTGCGTCTTTTTAGCAGCCACTTTTCTCCATCTCATATTTCTGATGAGAATGAAAAATCCAGTGTATTTAATTCCCTTGGGATTTTATCTCTTGGCTGCCTTGACATTTTTCTCGTTCCCACTCCACAGCGACTATTTAACAGGCGGGCTGGCCGTCTTATCTGGACTATTTTTTATGCTTTTTTTGGGCATTTTGTTTAAACGCAAAATAAAATGGCGCTACCGTGAAATCCTGGAATTGGCTGCCCGTTCGGTGCGCAGCACAGAAGATGGTTTTACACCGCGTCCTTTCCCGGCTGGAAAAATTCAGGTCCAGCCACCTGAATTAAGCAGCTTTCCCGGCTTTCTGTTGAAATATGGTATTGCTTGGCCGCTAATTTATAGGGAAAAGCTCGTTTTTGTCATTCCCAGAAACATGCTCGTCTACCTGCTGGGGTTGAAGAAAGATTTCCAAAAGGCTACTTATGTGGCCATCGACCAGGAGGGGCAGTTGATGGTAAAAATTTCAGAAAAAGATTACAGCCAATACCAACATGAATTTACTTTTGATCAGCTTTGTGCCGCCCTGGGCAATTTGTTTGTTGATTTTTTGGACCAATATAAAAATGGTCAAAGCCATAAGATAATCGAGCGGATGAACAGCCTGAAATTTGTTGTTTAAAAAAATGTCTGTCTGGGAAAAATTAAAGTCGAGCAGAGAAATCTTAGGCCTATTAAGGGCAAAGCTAGGTTTAAACTTCTATTTGCTGGGTAGAATATGTCTTTAAAAAGAGGAAAAGATGGATTTTGAAAAAGTCCGTAGATTAGCAGTCCTTTTATCCAAATCCTTTGCTCAGGGCATTCTGAAGCTACTGGTTAATTATCAGGATATTTCTGCATCTGAAGCTGCCACCCGACTTGATCTGCATATTAAAACAGCCCAGGATTTTCTTGAAGAGCTGGCTGCTTTGGGCCTTTGTCAAAAAAAAGAAGTATATGAGAAAAAGCGTCCTTATTACCGTTATAAATTGAAAAAATATCGGTTTTCAATAGAGGTAGATCTTTCTGTTCTTGCTGATTCATATTCTAAAACTGATAAAAAGCTGTTGGTGAAAATCATAGAGCGAAAAAATAGCCAGGCGGTATTTACGCTTGGCCGCAGTGGGGATTATATTTCTTCGATAATCGTATTTATAGGAAAGGGAAGAAAAAAGAAAGAGCGCAGAATTAATTTAACTCAAGCCCAGGGCAAATTTTTATTTTACTTACCTTTTCCCACTGCCAAACCAATGGCCGTCAAAGAAATTATTGAAAAAAGTGGGATTTCCCAGGATCATTTATCTGAAATACTGGATTTAATAAAAGTTCTTCAAGATTTTCAGGTAATCGAAAATATTGATCAGAATGAGTAAAAAAATGCCTGAATTCTTCAATTGCTGAAACTACAGGGCAGCTAATTCCCATCAAAATTTTATTTTCCTTTTGACTGGTAGTGAATTTCATGGATAATAAAAGGCTAAGGATTTTCTCCGGAAATACCTGGGAACTGGGCGAACTGATTTATCAGATTGAAATTGAGAGGGTTAACCAAATGATAAGAATTCAAAAGAGGAAGAGAAAATGAAAAAAAGCTTCGTATTAAATTTTATGATCATAATTTTCGCCTGTTTTATCTTAGCTTCTTGTTTGTATTCTAAGGATGAGAATGAGGATCAGTTAACTCAGGAGCTGAAAAAGACCGCGCTCAAAGTCTATCTGGATTGCTGGCGCTGTGACATGGACTATATTCGGACAGAGGTTACTTTTGTAAATTTTGTAAGGGACCGCCAGGAAGCTGATGTCCATGTTCTCGTAACTACCCAGAGGACAGGAGCAGGAGGCTGGGAATATACCCTGGCTTTTATAGGCCAGAAGGATTATGTAGATCTTCAGAACTCACTCAAATATGTTTCTAACAGAACTGACACAAGGGATGAGGTCCGTAAGGGCCTGGTTCATGTTCTCAAAATGGGCTTGATTCCTTATATAGCTAGAACTCCAATTTCTGATTATGTGAGCATCTCCTTTAAAAGGGCTGTCGAGCCAACTTCAGTTGAAGATAAATGGAATTTCTGGGTTTTTAATATTGGCTTGCGAGGGTCTTTTAGCGGAGAAAAATCAAGGAATTATTCTTCCCTTAGAGGTTACTTTTCAGCCAACAGAGTTACGCCTGAATCTAAGTTAAGAATGAGCCTATCAGCTAATTATAATGAAAGCAATTTTGAGGTAGATGATGAAAAAATTGTCAGCACCTCTGATAGTGAAAGTTTCAGCGGTTTATATGTTAAAAGCTTAAATGAGCACTGGTCAGTGGGTGGTTGGTTTTCTCTCGATTCCTCCACTTACAGTAATGTTAAGATTAATATTTCTCCAGCTCCGGCTGTTGAATTTAATTTGTTTCCTTATTCAGAATCGACAAGACGCCAGCTTCGCTTTCTTTATAAAATTGCCTACAGTTACTATCAATATAGGGAAGAAACGATTTATGATAAAACTTCAGAAAATTTGTGGCAGGAGTCTCTCTCTATTACTTTTGGAATGAAGGAGCCCTGGGGAGAGGCCAGTGCTTCCCTGGAAGGTTCCCACTATTTTCACGATTTCAGCAAATATAGATTGAGGCTTTTTGGTGAGCTTTCCCTGAAATTATTTAAAGGTTTCTCCTTTGATATAGATGGAGGCTATTCTCGAATTCATGACCAGTTGTCACTGCCTAAGGAGGAAGCCAGCCTAGATGAAATACTGCTTCAACGCAAAGAATTAGCCACCAATTATGATTATTTTCTCTCTGTTGGTTTTAGCTATACCTTTGGTTCTATTTACAGCAATGTCGTCAATCCCAGATTTGGTGGTAGAGGTTGGCGCCGCTAATTGGGGTCAGACCTTCATAAGTTTCATAGTTATCAGGTTCATTTCTAATTAGCCTTATTAAATGTTATAGATATCGATTTAATGAATAGACAGTTGAGCGTTGAAAAATTATTTTAAATGCCTGAAAAAAAACTGGCAATCAAAGGTTACAGACACTTAAAATCCAGACTGCTTCAAAAGAGCAAAAGACTAAATTTAGTTCAGCTAGCTAAGGAAGTTGAACCCTTTCTGTTTAACCCAAGTGATTCCAAAAAGGTATTATTATTTGATGAGTATATAAAGGGTTATGAATTCGAGTAAAAAATATATTTTGATCCTGTGAAAATTAATATTGCTTTAGCTCCATGATTAAATATCTGAGATTAGAGGGAATAAGGCGGAATTGTTAATTGACCGAAATTTATGAAAATGTTAAATATAATTTAAGCCGGAGTGGCGAAATTGGCAGACGCGCTGGACTCAAAATCCAGTCCGGGGCGACTCGGGTGTGGGTTCGAATCCCTCCTCCGGCACTGGTTTTCCCCTGGTAAAAAGGGGAACATATCCAAAATTGGGGACACAAAACATATTTCCGAATTTTTTGCTCTTCCCCCTAACTATTATGCTCAATAATCTTGATAATTCACCTAGTCTCTCATTTATCCCTTGAAAACTACAATGGTCGAGGGTAACATTATGGCCATGAGCCAATGAAGGTTCGAATTATTAATAACCGAACTGCCATAAGTCATTGAAGAGCAAAATAATAAACGGCTGCATTAAGCACCACCGAGAGCAGAAGGATTACTGATGAATATTTTATTACTGCTGGGAATTATTCTAATTATCGGGCTAGCAGGGGGACGACTCTTTGAGAAAATCGGTATACCCCAAGTTGTAGGTTATATTATTTTTGGAGTTTTTATGGGAGATTCACTGACTCATCTCATTCCCAGTCAACTTCTGGATAACCTGGCTCCTCTTACTTATCTAGCTTTAGCCTTTATTGGTTTTATGGTCGGTGGCGAGCTAAAGAAACTACTGTTTAAAAAGTACGGTAAGCAATTTCTGGCGATTCTTCTGTCAGAGGGCCTGCTGGCCATGGCTGTGGTCACCAGTTTGGTTTATTTGTGGACCAAAAATTTACCTCTGGCCATTATTCTAGGGGCTTTATGTTCAGCCACAGCGCCTGCAGCTACGGTAGATGTTTTATGGGAGTATCGATCGCGCGGTCCTCTAACTACTACTATCCTGGCTATAGTAGCCTTAGATGATGGCTTGGCTCTTATTTTGTACGGCTTCGCCTACGCCTTTGCTAATGTCCTTCTTTCTGGAAATCCATTAAGTCTTCATATCATGTTGGTTCAGCCTCTCTTTGAAATTTTTGGAGCAATAATTTTAGGTGGAGCTATTGGTTTTCTGCTTGACTTGGCTTCCCGTTTTATAAAGTTGAAAGGTGATAGGCTGGTAATAAGCATAGCCGCTATTCTTCTCGCCAGCGGCTTGGCTATCTATTTTGATTTTTCTTTAATTTTGACCAATATGGCGGCTGGGCTAGTATTAGCCAATGTTCATCCTCATCGCAATGAAGCTAATTTCAATCTGATAAAGTCTTTTGTTCCTCCGATTTATATTGTCTTTTTTATTTTTGTCGGCGCCCGCCTCCAGCTCGGCCTATTGCCTAAAATGGGAATGGTTGGGTTGCTTTATGTAGTCGGCCGTACTGCTGGTAAGTGGAGCGGGGCCTATTTTGGAGCACACCTTTCTGGGGCACAGAAAGCTGTTCAGAAATATTTAGGCTTGGCCCTTTTCTCCCAAGCTGGAGTAGCCATAGGCTTAGCTCTTGATATCTATCAACATTTTTCCCGTTTGGGTCCAGCCGGCACCCAATTGGGGGAGACTGTAATCAATGTCATTGCGGCCACTACTTTGTTGGTCCAAATTATAGGGCCTCCCTCAGTAAAATTGGCCATAACCAAGGCTGGAGAAATTGCCAAAGAAGAATCTCCCCCTGCTTTTGAAGGAGAGAAAGCATGAAGAAAAAAAAGGTCAAAGAATTTAAGCCCTATGATGCGCCACTAATTGTCCGTCTGGAGATGATTATTGAGGATATGCTTAGGTTAATTTTGGAGTATCCCAATAAACACCATCTTTGTGTGGTTGATGAGAATGATAAGTTGATCGGGTTAATTTCTAGAAAGCGAATATTTCGGGCCGTTTTTTCTCACCATGTGCCCGCTGATTCTCGCCTTCATGAGTTGTATGCTTTGTTGACTTGTGAAACAGCCAATGATTTGTTGACAAGAAATATTATCACTATTTCTGAGACAGATGATATTGACAAAGCTATTTCGGCAATGATAAAGGAAGATCTTTCCGAGTTGCCGATAACTAATAATCAGGGACAGGTTATTGGATTTTTAACCTCCGAGATGTTGCTCGAAGCTAAAATAAAAGATTTTCTCAAAAAAAGATCATAATTCTTGTTATTATTTTTGTTTAATTTCAGGGATTTCTGTTGATAATGAGTATTATTAGACTCAGACAAGGAGAAGCATAAAAATTTATAGGAAAGAGTTTAGCATTCGTCATATAATTAGGAAGGGAATTAGATGAAAGGAATCAGAAAAAACAGATATTTAAAGGCGAAATATTGGCTTTCAGGATTAATTCTCTTTTCTGTAATTGCTTGTTTTGTCCTTTATCTCTCATCAGGCAACCTGGCTCAAGATGAAGCGAAAATCAGGCCAGCACCTATAAATCCTGAATTCTTGGAGTACATTCAAGGTCTTAAGTTAGAAAAATGGCCAAAATACACAGAAGAAGGCCATCCTCTTGGTTTAAAGCCAAGCCCTCTGAATATATTTTATATTAAAAACGCCCACCCAACTGAATTTAGGCCGGTCAGGGAAGAAAGACTACCCACTTCTTATGATCTGCGCTGTGAGGGCAAACTTAATCCCATCCGTAATCAGGGAAGATGCGGTTCCTGCTGGGCCTTTGCCGCCTATGGTTCCCTTGAATCTTTTCTTCTGCCTTCGGAGAGCTGGAATTTTTCTGAACAGAATTTAATTGATCACCACGGCTTTGATTGGGGGCCATGTGAGGGCGGCGATATTTTTATGGCTACAGCTTATCTGGCCAGATGGAGTGGCCCGGTTAAGGAAGAAGATGACCCTTACCAATATGCCTACCTGACTGGCCTGAAGGCAAGAAAACATGTCCAAAACGTAATTTACGTACCTTCCCGCAGCGATTCCTTGGATAATGACGGCCTCAAGCTGGCAGTCATGAAATATGGAGCAGTTTATACGAGTATGTATTTTGCTGGCTCTTGTTATAATTCTATCTATAATGCTTTCTATAATAAGGACATAGAAAAGGGAAGTCATGCTGTGGCCATTGTTGGCTGGGATGATAGTTTCGACAAAACCAAATTTAAAATCACTCCACCTGGAAAGGGTGCCTTTATAGCCAGAAACAGTTGGGGAAAGAATTGGGGAGAAAGCGGTTATTTTTATGTCTCCTATTATGATAACTATTTTGGCAGAGAATGGAATGCTGTTTTAAAAGCAGAACCGACTTCAGGTTATATAGATATATATCAATATGACACCCTGGGCTGGACCTGGTCGTTGGGTTATAGATCAGAAACTGCCTGGATGGCCAATATCTTTACAGCCTCTTCCAATAATCCTTTGATTGCAGTCAGTTTTTATGCTGCTGGTTCTTCCAACAGCTATGAAATATATATTTACACTGACATTAGTGATGAGCAGCCAAGAAGCGGCCACTTAGCCAGAAAAGAATCAGGCCTTTTAGTTTCTCCAGGGTATTTTACCATTCCATTAAAAGTTGGGGTAACTTTGAAAGAAGGACAGAGATTTTCTGTGGTCCTTAAGTTGACAACTAAAAATTACAAATATCCCATTCCTATTGAATATCCTTTTCGGAATTACAGCAGCCGGGCCCGGGCTGAAGCTGGCCAAAGCTTTATCAGCAGTAATGGTTCCGCTTGGAATGATCTTCATACTTCTTGGGAAGGAGAATTTGCTAATTCCAATGTTTGCCTTAAAACCTTTGCTGGGTTTCCACCTCTTTATCCACCAGCAAATTTTAAGCTGGAAAGAGTCGAGAATAACTTTATCTTCTTTCGTGAATACATAAATAGGTTGGGCTGGAAAGCCAATCCCAAAAATAAAATAAAGATAATTTCCTACAGGCTGTACCGTAAACCAAAAGAAGCTGGGGAGAAGTCCTATCGACTACTGGAAGAGCTAAGGCCTAATGTTTACAGCTATGATGATAGAGGTCTTAAGAAAGATGAATTTTATGCCTATAAAATTTCTGCTGTTGATGAGCTGGGCCGAGAAAGTGATCCAGTTGAGGTCAGCAATTGAGGAAAGCTATGATAAAAAAGACAATTGTGGGTTTCATTTTTTTAGTGTTTCTAGCTTCTACAATTTATGCTATAGATTTTAATGTAGGGCTTTTTTTTGGCGAGAGAACGGTTAATGATTCTGACATTAAATACATTTACGGCCAGGGTTATATTTATTTTCCCTACCTGAATGTAAATATCAGCAAGGCTATAATTTTCGGCCTCGGCTATGAGGGAGGCTATTCAAAGGAAGGAGAAATTGGAATATACAAGGAGCCGGCCTGTCTAAGAATAGTTGGACCAGAGATTTTTATCGGCTATCAATTAAGACTAAAATCTTTCTTTCCTTATCTGAAAATTGGCTGTGGCTATTTTGCTTACAAACAGACAGTTGAAAGTGCTTATGTGGAAGAGTATAAGGTTGACGGCAAAAAAGCGACCGTGACCTTTAGCGGCGGTTTTAAAGTTTTTGTTTTAAATTATTTGTTCCTTGGGACTGAGGTTAAATATGTGCCCTTGAGAGTCCAACCCTATGAAAATCGAGTTGATCTGGGAGGAATTCGATATTTAATAGGCTTTGGTTTTAGGTTTGAATTAAAATAATTTTCATTATAAAAATAATGTCAAATAAGGAAAGAATCCCCAAAAACCAAATACAATTTCAATAATATCAGCTAGTTATAAGCATTCTTCGTGAAATTAGCTTAATAATTTTGATTTGTTCATATCTATGTAAAATTCCAAATAAAACATCGGC
>Ga0190349_1000545_pt1 | contig 11059 bp, 7 predicted proteins | sample 48721378_MG_FD_179798 | JGI IMG/M metagenome (GOLD analysis project Ga0190349, IMG submission 179798) | Hydrothermal vent microbial mat bacterial communities from Southern Trench, Guaymas Basin, Mexico - 4872-13-7-8_MG | ecosystem: Environmental > Aquatic > Marine > Hydrothermal vents > Microbial...
AAGAGAGTAAGCTATGGATTCCGAAACGTAGAGGTCTATGTCAGAAAGATCGTATTGTCTTTTATTCCAATAGCTTTACTACCTATATCATCACACTTTTTGCTATAGAGCCGTTTTATCCTTGACCTCATCTTTTTTCCTGTGATATGTTCATTCCAGGATGTCAGTTAGTGGAAATTGAGAGAAATTGTGAGAGACTTGATGCAAGCACAAAAAGCAAATTCCTATCGTTATAAAACAATACGCCGATTTACTGCGTAAAACTATAAGCCTCTTGACAATAAAAGACGACACAGACAGCATTGCCAGTGTTGTTTAAAAAACAATGTGCAAAAATTCAGCAGCAACATTTCGCTGTGGGCTAAGACTAAACCCCTCTTTAATAAAGCATTAAAAACAGCTTATGACCATAACGCCTACGGCTTGGGGTAGATTCCTGCGATGATGAGCAGGAAAATTCAGAATGCAGGCCAGAATGCTGATAAAAGCTGGAGAGAGACATTTTCCCAAGATATGAAAGGCGTTACATATTCTATAGAATAGAAAAATGTAAATGGATGTTGATATCTACGAGAAAGATAAGACTACTTCTGTTGATAAAGACATGGCTTATCCATTTCCCTTGCAACAACTTTTTTGATACCTACCGGAAGCAAAACTTTACGCTGAATCCAAACATAAGGATTTCCCTTCCCTTGTTCATCTTTTAATGAATTATTAATACGCTCAGCTGTCTTTTTAATAAATTGGGAAGCTCTAGGACTTTAAGGTTTTTGGCTTCCAATCGCCTCTAGGTCCACCTTCTTTAAAGATTATAACCTTGGGCGTTGCAAAGTACTAAGCAGTTGGGCGATTGAAGTAAAGCCGTTTACAAAACATTAGCTGAGCCTTCGGAATTCCCTAAGATATCGTCCCCCCAGGGAATCAATGTCTTTTCCACTACTTCCTTAATTTCATGATCAAGATTTTCCTTAGATAGATGTTCCTGAAGCAACTTTTGAAGATTACTTCCCCGTGGTACAGTACAACCATAATTAGAAGCTAAATCACAAAACTTTTTATTCTGTTTACCGTGCAAGATTTTCTTTACTGCCTTTTCTTTTTCTGAATCACCTTGCTGCGCAGCAACATGGGCAGCCTCAGGAATATAGAACTCTATCTCCCTCTTGGCTAAAATGTGACAGATTTCATTATGTCTTTTTAAAGCATTTGAGAACTTCATACTGCTTCTAGAAGGTCTAGCAGTCGGACGAGCATCGCGATCTCTAATCCAAAGTCTGTATGTTTTCCCCGGCACTATATTTGAGATGTTAATTGTGCCTTTGATAATGCCATCAGCAGCACCTCCAGCATATTGAACAACAGCAACAGCAATATCCTTAAATTCCTTCTGATAAAGCCTATGAATAACATGCTCAAAGAAGATCACATCGCTTTGTCCCTCAACAAGTAAGACAAGATCATTTTGTAATAAATCACCAGGATGAAGTCCAAGGTCACCCCAAATTGTGTGGAGCAATTCTTGCGATATAGGGAAGGCTTGCCTCTCTCCCAAACGGTTCTCTACACGAAATGCTCTAACTTTATTAGGAGCTGCTATGAAAACTGGTGAATGAGTAGCAAGAAAGAATTGTACCCCCTTAGCTTCTGATAACTCATGAAAATAAATAAGTATCTCTCTTTGAAGGCTAGGATGTATACCCATTTCTGGCTCATCGATAAGAACTAAAGATGCTTGTGATAGAGTTGCCTTAACAAATATATCTACAAAGTGTTTAAGACCTGTACCCGCGTATATTACATCAAGAGTTCGGCCATATTCCCGATAATTTAAGGTAGCTACATCATCCTCTGTACGGTCAGAAACAAGGTCTTCTACCTCTGGAAAAAATCGTTTTATATCAGCAATGATATTTTCATAATCCTCAGGTTTAAATCCACGTTCTCTTTTTTTAGCATAATATTTTAGTGCAAAGAGTATCTCAAGTCCGTTAACATTTGAGAAATCTCGTCTCTGTACCCGATCCATAGTATATTTAGGAGTACGGTGTTCACGGCGTAAAAGGCCAACGCCTGGATCAGGCATAATATAAATAGTTCTAAACTTTTGTTCCTCGGTTGGTTCAGGAATAAATGTGGGTGCTAATCCACTCTCTTGTTGGCGTACAACTACAACATTGCCATCTGAATATTTAAGTGATATTTCAAAAGGACCTGTTTCTTGGAAAAGATCCTTAATATGTAGTTTAGGTTGAAAAGTATTCCAATCTCTCATGGTGAGTGCAAGACCTGCCATATCAAGAGCATGCAAAATGGTACTTTTACCTGAATTGTTTCGTCCAAAAAAGGCGTTTACTTCGCCAAGATTCTCTAAATGAATGTCGTTAATTCCCTTGAATCTTCGTATGTGAAACTCACGAATTACCATCGTCTTAACCTTTAGTCCAAGAAAGATTTATTTTCAATTGCGAAAAGAAAAGATAATGAAAAACTCCTTTAACTGTCCCTTTTCCGATGCGCGTTTTCACCCCTGTCGTCTTTTTCATTCTTCAGGAAGCCAAAGATTTAGGGTCTTTGACTTCCGCTCCAATATAAATTTTAATAATAATTAAAAAAATGATTTATCAATGTTCATTTCATTATATAAATCTTCTATTTTGGCAACTATCCATTCATCATTTATATCATCATGAAATGTTTCCACTTCAACAATTTCACCGCAATATGGCTCTTCAGGATTTTCTTTTGGTGGTAACATCTTTCCTTTATACAAAACAATATCTTTATATATTTTCCACTGAAGAATGTCATCATTCAGATCTTTAGAGAATAATTGGTTAATATGTTTATCATATTTTCTCCATACTGTAGCTCCTACTGGGTTTCCCATAAAAACGTGCGTAGTAAAATCTGTTTTTGGGCAAAATATTACATGTTTCAAAGAATTATCAATATAAATGTGATGAATGCCCCAAAAATCAGGCCCAGATATTGTTAAATGCTTTTCTCTTGACCAATCTAATATTTCTGGTACCTCTTTCATTTTTCTAATTAATTCATTCGGCGTAATAGGAATCCCCTTTTTAATCTCTTCGACCGTCTTTTCTGCTTTTAATACTGCTTCTAGTTCTTCGACCTCTAATCCAGTATTTTCTAAGACTCTTTTTGATATAAGATATGAATAAATACTACCTGCTAAAAAAGCTAAACCAATAGATATGAGAAGCGCATACCATTTCCAGATAATACATCCTAATATTCCGATGGCTATGGCAATAATCCAGAGTTTTTTTCCTATATTTTTTGCCCTTTCTCTCTCTTTTATTGCTCTTTTGCTTAAATCATTTGTTTCATAATCCATTCAAATCTAAGCCTCCTTTTTTGAATTTCTCTTTTGTTCGCTTTTCTTCCTCTAATGATGTGCTTTATCGTGTCTTCTGTCTTTTCAGTTTTCAGGAAGCCAGGGCTTTAGATTCTTTAGCTTCCATTCACCTCAAGTTTTTTTATTTAGCTCTTGAAAGGAAATTTATAATTATTTGCAAAGTTAATAAAGTAATTTAGCTGTGTCTATTTTTATTCCAACTTCTTTCATTTCTCTAGCAAGCTTTTGTTTCCACCCACCGCCCTTATCCATTTCTACATATAAAATACCTTCATAATCAGAAGGGGTTTCCACGTTTTCTTTATATAGAACGCATACCCTTTTCCGACCTAATTTTCCTATGAAATATCCAAGTTCGAAGATTACGTTTTGGCGTGCCCGAGGCTTCAATTCCTCTCTTCTATCCCTGGATGTCCCTAAATCATCAGGAGTTAGTAGCACAACAGCAAAGCAAACATTTGAATGGTCTTCAAACTTCTCAATTATAGTCCTACCTATGTTAGGAATTTCATGGAGTATTATTGCTTTAAGACCTAACCTTTCAATAAATCTCGCTACAGATTCTTTCACTTCAGCATCACGACCATGTACTATAAAAACATCATTGCCTAGATCTAAAGAAGGATAAGGAGCAACAGTTTCAGATTGAACTCTATCAACTTCATCTATCCCATCAGCTGTTATGCTTATTACATCACCAGCGTCAGTCCTTAGTTTTATAAATCCTCTTTGATCGAAATACCTTACAAAATTAAAAGTTGTTCCTCTATCAATGCCTAATTCCTCTCCAATTCTCATGCTTTCAACATCTTTATTCATATCACCACCAGACATTTCGTTTAATTTTATAAGAAACTGCTCTCTTTTTTCTTTCAATGTCATTTCTGCCACCTTTTCTATCTTTTTGGCCATTTCCCATCCGTCTCCTGACAACTCTAAGCCTGAATCTCTTGATCTACAATATAATAAATTTCTCTCCTTCGCCAGGTAACGAATTTTTGTAAATTCTTTAGGATTGGGAGAATATGTAATCGGATAATCTTTCTTTTCATCCCAAGCAACACTGTCGCCTAAATAGCTAGACTTTTTCTTCAGATACAAGATCAAATTATCAAGTTTCTCTTCAATAGTCTTGTTTTTATACTTTTCAATCTGGTCTTGTAAATGATCTGGATCTCCTAATTTTGGAGGTTCCACTCCGAGTTCAAAACATTCTCTTGTATAGGCTGAAAGCATTGCTCTTTTATCCTCTTCCATTGAGACATAGGCGCTCTTAAAAAGGTTGTCATAGCTATAATTTTTACATGTATCACATTCTACTGAATATTCGCCTTTCCCTACGTCTGGTCTATTTACCTCTGCAATTCTCCCGCATAAAATACATTCTTCTTTCATCTCTACTTTCTCAAGTTAAACCTTTATTCCTATTATCTCACATACATATTAAATTATGAACTTCCAAAAAACAAGATTGGCCCAAAATTGCCGATAGGATTTATGAATAGGCTATTTTGTTTTTCTTTTTCCATATTTCTATTGATTTTTAATCAAAATTGCTGGCCTATTTGCTAATGGTAAAATAAAGTACCCAAAAATGGGCAAGAAAATGACCCACTTTTTCTGGAGCTATCATGGAAAGATTGTAAAGCAAGGCAACCGTTGGCTGCGCTGGGCTGCTGTTGAGGATGTTTACCCTGGGGTAAAAGCTGATTTTGATATCACATCATCATAGAAGAAGGAATTTGGTTTTTGGCTCTTGCGGCCGAGTGAGCCTTTTTGTGTCGATTTTCCCATTCAACCATCGTCTTGAAATATAATTCACGGCAAAAGATGTCAAGGACAATTGCAGGTCTTTGCTGATGGCTCAAAACGCCTCAAAAGCCGAAGATATGCTAAAAAACGCCAAAAATCAGTCAGGCTTCTCCTCCCTGCTCAAGGAGAAAATCATGAAAAATAATCGGCCGGAGCCTCGGAGTCCAAGAAGAGTTCCTGCGAGACCATATGAGGAGGCGGAGGTCTCTCGGTGACAAATGTCAGCTTGAGGTGGTTGATGATCCTGTCCACCACGGTATAGTCGGTGATGAAGGCGATGATGTGCATCCGGATACCACATCGTGGGCAGGTCAAAGGGTCGACTTCAAAAACCTTGCGGATCATCTCTGCCTATCCCCGGCGCGGGACTCTCGGGCTCTCCTCCTCAACGATGATAAAGGGATGCTTATCGGGTTGTGTCTTGCGCACCTTGCCCCTGTGGGCGGTCCCGTAGAGGCTGAAATATCTCACAGTGACGGCTTTGGTTTAAAAAAGCCGTCGGGGGATCCAAGGGGGTATGCCCCTTTGGTCGCAGGGCGAAGCCCGAGAAGGGGAGGCAGTGAGCGAAGCGAACGTTGGAAGGGGGAAGGCAGACTTTCCCCTCCCGTTCATCAAGGGAGAGGCGTTCCAGGGGCAAAAGCGACAAAGTTCAATTCATCCGGTTTTCAATCTAGATAGGCAGGATCAATAAAACCGGCAAACCTATCTTTACTATCTGATTATAAACAAAGGTGAGAAAATGAATATCCTCTTGTTCGTTGTATTAATGGGGCAGCATTATAATGAGATTTGATGTTTCATGTTCAAATGGAGGGAATATCAATGCATATGAGAAATATCATATCTTGACAAAGTGTTTAATTACTAGTAAATTAATATGCATCGCAAAATACTCGCTTGTAATTTACGATAGTGGTGAAAATGTATGTAAACCGATATTTAGAAAAACCGGTTCTTGAGGATCTCAATGAAAAAATGGTCTTTATTGGGGGCCCTCGGCAGACAGGAAAAACGAGCCTGGCCACTCATTTTCTAAAAAAATTCCATCTGGATTTAAGGCCGTGGTATATGAACTGGGATGCCCTTGAAGATAGAGAACTTATAATGGAGGAAACCTTTCCGGCCGGGAAAGGTTTGTTGGTTCTGGATGAGATTCACAAATATTCAGATTGGAGGCGGATGGTCAAAGGATTGTATGATAAGCGCGGGAATGAACTGAAGATATTGGTGACGGGAAGCGCCCGCCTTGATTATTACCGCCGGGGCGGCGATTCTCTACAGGGAAGGTATCACTACTACCACATGTTTCCCTTCACCCTCTCTGAATTGGACGGCCCTCCTTCGTCGACGTTAAAAGACCTGTATACATATGGAGGATTCCCCGAGCCATTTTTAAAAGCTTCAGAAAAAGAAGCCCGGAGATGGAGCCGCGAATACAGATTTCATATGGTGCGCGAGGACTTAAGAGACCTGGAGCAGGTTCATAATATCGACGCCATAGAAAAAATGGTCTACCGTCTCCCGGGACTTGTCGGCTCCCCGCTCTCTCTCAATGCGTTGCGGGAAGACCTACAGGTGTCCCATCAGTCCGTATCCCGCTGGATCACGATGCTGGAAAACCTTTATATGATTTTCCGCATCTATCCCTTCGGAACACCGAAAATCCGTGCTGTCAAAAAGGAAGCCAAACACTACCACATCGATTGGACTCTCATCGAAGATAAAGGCAGCCGGTTTGAAAACATGGTGGCCTGTCATTTGTTGAAATGGTGTTATTTCATTCAGGATACCCAGGGATACCGAATGGAGCTGCGCTATTTCAGAGATGTGGATAAGCGGGAGGTAGATTTTGTTATCCTCAAAGATGGTGCCCCCATTCATTTTATCGAATGCAAACTTTCAAGCAAGGATGTGAGTCCGGTGCTGCGCTATTTGAAACAACGTTTTCCAAGCGTGAAGGCATGTCAGATTTATTTTGAAAACGGCCGCGACCTTATCACCAAAGACGACATTCGAATCTGTCCTGCTCATGATTTTTTGAGGGATTTTTAGCCTTTCTTGAAGTCTTATGTTTTATTGATATTGACGAACTCCCTCATGGGTCTTTGAGCCCTCTGATGATGCCTATTATAACACACAGACTCTCGCTCTATAGGAGGTACTAATTTTGGGGGGCAGTTCATTTTTCTTGGCCCGTTTGAATGCAACTGGAATCTTACAGGCCTATATCCTAATAACTTTGCTTCATAAGAGCCAAAAAATCCTCGAAAAGACACCCTCCCATTTATTGGGGTGCCTTTCCACTTGGTGTTCCAGGTCTCTTTTAGTAATTTTTTTAAGGCGTAATAGTTCAGCTTTCTTCTACCGTCAGCTGTAACCAATCCTCCGTCAATAGCATTGCCTCCGTATCCGTCAATAACAAACCATCGGGTAAGTTGCTGAATATACGGTTTAGAAAAGACTAGCGTATAATAGTTTACCTCCCATGCGGCGATTTCCTCGTCGCTCAAACGCGGCTGTGGTCCCTTTCGTTTCTTCATACGAGATGGTGGATTGTATTCGGTAATGTGAATCGGTTTGCCCAGTGTTGCCAAGTGATCCAGGCAGTCGCTAATAACCTTCATGGTAAACGTACCTGGACCAGCCTGAGGATGGCCTTCACTAATAGGCATCTGGCCTCCTCCATAAAAATGCCCCTGAAACCCCAGAACGTCAACTGGAGCACCTAAATCAAGCACTCTCTTATAGTATCTGTAAAGGTTCTGATAATGGCGGTTCTTCAATGTGCACAAATGCGTTTCTAACATAACTAATTTCGCATCCGGTAAATACCTGTCGGCTATCTGGAAAATCCTTGCAGCATTTTTGGGGTTCCCTAATGTTGGGAAAAGAGGGTTGTGTCTATTTGCCCATTTGAGATTCATGATCATCTCATTTATGAGATCATATTCATGGATTGTCCCACTGTATCTGTTTGCCACGTCCTTAATTCTTTTCTCAATTAGAGGCCACCACTCTTTTGTTGTTTTAACTTCCCTAAACCATCTGGGAATAGCGTAATATATATTATAAATGACACAATGGTATCGCATATCCTTTTCATGCGAGAGCGCCCATTCCACATCTGCGTCAGTGTGCCTCCAATTAGGAGGGCCTCCTCGCTCTGGTTCCTCAATGGACCAGAAATGTCCTACTCGAACAAGAGAGAACAATTCATCAATTACATCCAGTGCGACTTTACGTGCTGGATGATTCTTGGGCAATCGTGTGACAGGACAAAGATTAGCACCAAACTGAAATTCATGATGCACAAGCCTGATCTCAGCATGATTATTAATTGGGATCCCATTCTCGTTTACAAACGTAATAGTGAAGTTGCCTTTGCGTATCCTCTCTATTCTTTCTTTCGCCTCGTTCATAATCGGCTTGCTGGCCTCATCGATCCCATCGAAAAGGGCACCGCGTGACAAATCGCAAGAGAAAATAAGCAACATAATAATTATCATGCAAGCCGGAAGCTCGTTTGCAATACTGAGGATATGTTTAATCGGTCTCATATTTATGAAGACTCCTGTATGCAGAACGTGAAATTCACCGTTCGAAAATTCCGCGGAATTTTCGATACGGTGCAATTTGTTGTTCTGCGATTTCCTATAGCACAGCGACCACGAAACTGATTATCGCCATGATCAAAAGAGCCACCCGGGTCGGCGCAAGGATACGGGGCCGCATGCGTTCGCCCCAATCGGCTGCTAATGGTAAAATAAAGTACCCAAAAATGGGCAAGAAAATGACCCACTTTTTTTGCAGCAGATTGTATGGATTAGGTTCATTTAAAGCGGTAGAATCCAGTTTCTCCGAACGCAAAATAACAAGGAGGGACTGGGATGTTAGGAGTAGCCATGCATATAACCATTAAGACACTCTCTGGGATGGGATACAGCAAGAAAAAGATTGCAGAGATAGTGGGTTGTTCGCGGAAGACAGTACGCCGGGCTCTGGCCCGTATGGAGAGAGGAGAAGATCTGCGGCGGAAGAGGGTTTCCTCCATCATTTCTCCTTATGAGGAGATTGTCAGGGCTAAAGTAGCTCAGGAGCTTTCGGTAGTAAGGATTCATGAGGATTTATTAAAGGAGACAGCCTACAAAGGGTCTTATGATACGGTGAAGAGGCTTGTCCGGAAGATAAAGAAGGAGAGTAAGCCTGTCTACATGCACAATGTATCGTTACCTGGGGAGGAGGCGCAGGTTGATTTTGGTTATATTGGCCGGCTTCGGGACGCGATGGGCAAATTACGTAAGGCCTGGGTTTTCTGTTATGGTCTCTCTCACTCCAAGATTGACTATTATGAGGCGGTCCATTCTCAAAAGGTTGAGGTCTTCCTTCTCTCTCATATTCATGCTTTCCATTATTTTGGAGGAGTTCCCAGGATAATAAAGATTGACAACTTGAAGTCAGCAGTATTGAAGGCTCATTTTTATGAGCCTGAGTATCAGAGGGATTACTTTCTTTTTTCCAAGCATTATGGATTTTCTCCTTCTCCTTCAAGGGTGAGAACTCCTACCGACAACGCCCAAGCAGAGAGTCGGATAAAGTACGTCAAGAGAAACTTTTTCCAGGGCAGGAAGTTTCAAGATATTGATGACTGTAACCGGCAGCTTCGGGAATGGATGGAGAGTGTCTCTCACCAGAGGATACATGGTACGACCAAGAGGAAGCCTCGGGAGCTTTTTGAGGAAGAAGAGAGGGCCAAGCTCCAGCCTCTTCCAGGAGAGGATTATGAGCTGAGTCACTGGAGTCGGAGGAAAGTGGGCTCTAACTGTCATCTTGTCTTTGATTCGAACTATTACTCTGTGCCCTATGCTTACTGTGGAAAGGAAGTAACACTGCAGGTTACAGAGAAGCTAGTCAAGGTTTATGAAAGGATAAATCCTCTAAGCCAGGAGGAGGGAAAGCTTGTGGCCACTCATCCCAGGCTTCGAGGTCAGGGTAAGTTCCAGACTAACCCCTCTCACTACCCCAGCTGGAAGATAGTCTCCAGGACAGAGTATCAGGAGCGTTACCGGAAGAAGATGGCTGAGATTGGTCCTTCGGCTGAACGCTACTTCAGGGAGATAGTAAGACTTCAGGAAGGCTACTGGAGTAAGGTTATTCATGGCCTCCTCTCTCTGAGGAAAAAATATGGTCCAGAGGCCGTTGAGCTGGCCTGCAAGCGGGCCCTCTATTATGAGGCCTACGGATACAGAGTCATAAAGAATATCTTAGAGAAAAGGCTTCACCTTCAGGCGTGGGAAGAACAAAAAGCTCAAGGCTCCCTCCTGATGAGTAAAATGCTAAGGCCGCTTGAGGATTATGAAAGTCTGCTTCATTAAGAGGAGAGGATGGAAGTCATAAAACGGCAGCTAAGAGAGTTAAAACTCTCTGGTATGGCCAAAACCCTTGAAGTCCGCAATGAATATGCTCTCTCTGAGCGGCTTTCCTTCATTGATTTTCTCTCGCTTCTCCTGGAGGATGAGCTTTCCAACCGCCGGGAGAACGGCTACAGGAAACGATTGAGTAAAGCTCATTTCCCTGCTCGAAAGACCTTAGAGGAGTTTAACTTCCGCTTCCAACCGCAACTCAATAAGCGACTTATTTTCGATTGTGCTACCTGTGAGTTTGTACGAAAGAGAGAAAATATCCTCTTTATCGGCCCTCCAGGCGTGGGCAAGACTCATCTGGCCATAGCCTTAGGCCTCAAAGCCCTGGAACAGGGCTATAAAGTGCTCTTTACCACTGTCTCCCAGATGATCTCAACCCTCATTGCCTCCAAAGCAGATAATACCTATCACCTGAAAATGAAATATTATCTATCACCTAACTTAT
>Ga0190349_1000552_pt1 | contig 10958 bp, 10 predicted proteins | sample 48721378_MG_FD_179798 | JGI IMG/M metagenome (GOLD analysis project Ga0190349, IMG submission 179798) | Hydrothermal vent microbial mat bacterial communities from Southern Trench, Guaymas Basin, Mexico - 4872-13-7-8_MG | ecosystem: Environmental > Aquatic > Marine > Hydrothermal vents >...
GAGGATAAATCGCCCAGGTAGTCCAGTGTGCCTTCTCTGAAAAATTTCCTATTCGTCTTAGATTCCTAAAACAAGCTTGGTGTGTTGAGGTGTGCGCGTAGATTTCCATGCCGTAATCGTGGATAACCGCCGCCATTTCCGCGGTATTCATAAATTGAGAATAATCTCGGCGTGCTATGGCGAGCTTGAAGGAATCGGACGCCTCTAATAACGGTGGGGCATCCTCAAACGTACGCTTCTGTCCTTCCCAGAGAAAATCGGTGACGGCGAAAAACACGCCCGTCATGTTCCGTTTGGCTAACAGCGGAACGGCATATAGCCAATGGCTGAGGTGACAATCGTCAAAGGTAACCACCAGATATTTATCGTCAAGCTTTCGTTTGCCCAGGCAGATGTCGAGGAGGTGTTGGGCGGAAATAGTCTTGAAGCCGAGGTCTTGAATGACGTCGAGGTGTTTCTCGAAGTGCTCCAGCGGATGCCCTAGGGCGCCATGCTTGTCACCGGAACCGTCTATATTATGATAACACAGGACGGGGATGTTTCTCCAGAACATAGGGAAGTCTATGATTCGAGGTTATTTATTTTAAAGGGATAGTGCTAAGGTGATGACTGGGTTCCCCACAGCCGAGCTGTGGGGCACACAGGCAAAGGGGGCACTTTTTAGGGGATCAGATCAGCGCTGCTTCGATGCAGTAATGCTAACTTGACGCGCTGAGAGCACATCCTGCACAGTTGTCCAACGCATATCGGGATAGCGATCGTTGTCGAGCGGCTCCAGCTTTGCCCGGCCGTCAAACATATTACGCATGTACTGCATGCCCTGCCATGCCGGATAAAGTTCCCTCTCTCCAGGAGCAATCGCGCGCGCAACCTTGATAAGCGCGCCGAGCATTCCCAGACTTCCGGGGCGGAACAGGCGAAACTTCTTTCCGGTCACCTCACTCGCGACCGCTGCAAGCTCCCGAGCGCTCAGTTGATCGCCAGCGATTCGTAGAATGCGCGGGGTGGACGGATCAAGAGCCGCTCTCGCCGTGAATGCGGCCGTGTCGTCCATCGTCGTGAAGTCCATGCGCTGGTCCGCATTCCCCCAACAGAGGATGCGCCTAAATTTGAAGAGAATGAGCGGCATTTGACCGGTCAGCATATCGGCAAACGCACCGTTGAAGATCATGGTCGCTGAAATCGAAGCCTTATCCAGGCTCTTGTGGAACTCCCGTCGAAGATCGAGATTGCGGTTTTCTCCCGGTGGAAACCTGGTGAAGTCGATCGAGAAGTCGGAGGGAATGAAACGTGGCACATTGGCTTCTACGGCAGCGTTGAGCAAAGCCGTCTGGGTTTCTACGATCACGTCCCGCAATCCGGCCAGCGCGGACACCACGCAGGACGCACCCGAGCATGCCGCTGTCAATTCGGAAACATTGCTAAAGTCAACGGTAGCGATCTCTACGCCCAGCTCCTTGAGTCGCTCAATCTTATCCGGCGCCGTTCCCCGGCGAACAAGCGCTCTTACGCTGGCTCCCCGCTCGAGCAAGGCTCTTACAATGCGTCCACCGAGATTACCGCTCGCTCCGGCTACAATGATGATCGAGTCATTCATAGTGTATTTTTCTGCAGATCTTACCCACAGCAGAGCTGTGGGGCACCAAGGCTGAGCCTAAGACCTGACGCAACAAGTTGGGCTGTCAGGCGAGGACACCTGACAGCAGGTCAAAGCAAGCTATAGCGAACCAAGAGCTGCTCGCTAGGCAAGCCCAAAATACATAAGTATTACGTTGATTACAATTGCAACCAAAGTGCCGGGCCAGGAAAAAAAGTAATCGCCCGCGAACACGATCCAAGTGCAAAGATCACTATCAGGGGTTTCCCACCCAGGTTCATATCCTGAAAGATATTGGTATATTGCCATACTCATTGGAGTACTCATTGTCTCATTGAGGGCAGCAATTCTTGCCTGCTTTGCAAATGTGGCTAGGTCGTTGTTATAGTCATCCAGGACTTTGGGGAATTCGGTCTCGCCACGTGTCATCCAACCCTCATATGTATTATTGTTGAAAGTAATGGTAGCCCACACGGATGTATTGGGATTGGGATTGCTAGTCTTATATTCCACATCAAACTGGATGTTGAGATCGGAATCCGCAAGGTATCTCCCAGTAATCCTTAGCTTTCTTCCATAAGTACCAGTTAAAATCTGTTCTTCGATTTCTGCCTGAGTTGAGCCATCATATTTCAAACTGGCTTTTACATCAGTGGCGCTAACTCTTGTTAATTCAATACTTATGTCCTTGTCGTCCTGATCCTTAGCCTCGATTTTCTTTGGTACACCTGTTACATCATCGTACTCGACTTTCACTCCCTTCACTTCGGTAATATTCGCGTCACCATCCCAGATGAACTTCAAAGGTTTTCCATCTTGGCCTATCTTTGCATGCCAAGGAGCAATAGCCGCCAGAATGGGCTCTGTTAGGTCGTAATATCTCCTTTTGAGCGGTAACATTTTGCACACTCCTTCCTTAATTTAAAAATCTGCCTACGCTCTAAATTGACTGAATTTGATTATAGATGTCTCCGAACTGGTCCTATTTCAACATTAGGGTTTCTTTATTTTCTGGAGTTATAGAACCGCCATATACGTGATCTCCCAAGTAAGCGCTAAACTTAACCTGTAGAATTACTCCTAGCATTAGTAAAATATCACCGATGCCAACACGTAATGAGAATAGTGGGACAAAAGATAAGTAGAGACCTAGCAGTACAAGCGGAATGCCCAAAATATTCAGAATTGTAGCAAGGTTTCTTTTGCCTCCCAAATCGATTGGGGGGTTCATTTTCGCGGGCATAATTTTCTGTATTTGTTCCTCTAACCACCTTGCATATGTAGATCCGTAATGGTCAAATCTCTTGTATCTTGCTTGCATGAAGGAGCCGAGAATTATTGAAGCTGATGAAACCACCATGTTGATGCGCAGATTTGGATAGAGAAGAAGAAAGAGCGCAATAATGGTGCTAATCAGTCCAATGAAGTTGATTAATGTTGAGGTCTTATTCGTTTTCATTTTATTCTCCTTCTTTAATTTTTTGGGTGCATCACCATATCACACTTCAGATAAATTAACTCCTCTTGGGCTACTGTCTGAATGCTCTCCAACAGTCGAAGTCGAGGACGGGTTGGGCATTACCTGTGCTGTCGGGTCTCCGCACTCGACAGCCTTTCTAACAACAAGATAAAAGGGCAACCCCCGTTTTGGCGAGCTGCCCCTAAATTTAATTCCCGGCGACGACCTACTCTCCCACACCCTCTCCGGTGCAGTACCATCGGCGCGGGTGGGCTTAACTGCTCTGTTCGGAATGGGAAGAGGTGTTTCCCCACCGCTATGGTCGCCGGAAAATGCTTTTATGCTGATTGTGGAATCATTTCCTGGTAAGAAAATTCCCACAATCCTGAATTGGCTTTAGCGTGTTCAATCGTTATATTAACAAGATTTCCATTCCGATCCAGGTCAATATAAATATTTTCACTGATTTCTCTGGTCTCTAAAACTTCTTTATCGGTAAATTCCACCAATGCCGTATCAGTATCCGGAAAATATTTGACTTTCATGATTTAATCCTCCTGAAAAGACCTATCGAAAAAGGCATTGTGTACGGTTTCACCATCCTCTAATAAAATGACTCTCAAATACTTATCCATCTCCGGTATCTTTGCCCACTTTCTGACCCTTCCATCCGATTGCACTTTACTTTTTACTGGATTATTGATGACAAATTCGATCCAATCATTCTTTATCAGTGCTCTGTCGGGTCTCTTTCGTGTATAATCAAAGTATCGCGTTGTTTTCACTCTTGGGCCGTTGTCACAGTGTGGACCAGAATAGACCTTCTCTCAGAATGGAAATTCACCGGAGTCGGACTCGCTACAATGGTCGCCGGAATAAGCCTTTCAGGCGTCAGGTCACACGCTTCGCGCAAGACCTGACGCAACGATTAAAAATCTTTACTGGATTCCCGCGTGCGCGGGAATGACAAATCAGGGGAGGATAGGCATTCTTGCCTGTCAGACAGAAATGGCCATAAGGCCCCTTAGTGGTCTGACCTCCCAAAATAATGATATTCAAACTTGGTAGTACGGCAGCTTGCTGCCGCTATTGGTGGGGGCAAGCCCCCACACTACATTTTTGCGTCTTTGACAGTCGAAGTCGAGTACGGGTTGCATCGGTATTCTGCTAATGTTGGAAGATTATAGCGCCAAGTCTCACGGCCTATTAGTATCACTCGGCTTTGACATTACTGCCTTTACACCTGTGACCTATCAACCTCGTCGTCTACGAGGAGCCTTTAGTTCCCTTGCGGGAAGGGGTATCCTAATCTTGGAGGGGGCTTCGCGCTTAGATGCTTTCAGCGCTTATCCCTGCCGAACTTAGCTACCCAGCCGTGCCGCTGGCGCGACAACTGGTACACCAGAGGTTCGTCCACTCCGGTCCTCTCGTACTAAGAGCAGCACTCCTCAAGATACCTACGCCCACGACGGATAGGGACCAAACTGTCTCACGACGTTTTAAACCCAGCTCGCGTGCCGCTTTAATTGGCGAACAGCCAAACCCTTGGGACCTCCTTCAGCCCCAGGATGCGACGAGCCGACATCGAGGTGCCAAACCTCCCCGTCGATGTGAACTCTTGGGGGAGATCAGCCTGTTATCCCCGGCGTACCTTTTATCCGGTGAGCGACGGCAATTCCATACTCGACCGCCGGATCACTAAGCCCTGGTTTCCCACCTGCTTGACCTGTATGTCTCGCAGTTAAGCTTCCTTGTGCCTTTACACTCTACGCACGATTACCGACCGTGCTGAGGAAACCTTTGGGCGCCTCCGTTACCTTTTGGGAGGCGACCGCCCCAGTCAAACTACCCACCTGACACTGTTCTCGAGCCGGATTCACGGCATCGAGTTAGGATTCCAACAAAACAAGGGTGGTATTTCAAGGTTGACTCCACCCCGACTAGCGTCGGGGCTTCAACGTCTCCCACCTATCCTACACATGCAGAGCTAGAACCCAATATCAAGCTGTAGTAAAGGTGCACGGGGTCTTTCCGTCCTGTCGCGGGTACTCAGCATCTTCACTGAGAATTCAATTTCGCCGAGTCCGTGGTTGAGACAGCGCCCAGATCGTTACACCATTCGTGCAGGTCGGAACTTACCCGACAAGGAATTTCGCTACCTTAGGACCGTTATAGTTACGGCCGCCGTTTACCGGGGCTTCGGTTCAGAGCTTCTCCCGACGAATCGGAATAACTCATCCCCTTAACCTTCCGGCACCGGGCAGGTGTCAGTCCCTATACATCGCCTTACGGCTTAGCAGAGACCTGTGTTTTTAGTAAACAGTCGGCTGGGCCGTTTCTCTGCGACCCCGGACAGCTCCGGAGGCGAACTCCTTTGCCATCCAGGGTACCCCTTCTCCCGAAGTTACGGGGTCATTTTGCTGAGTTCCTTAACCACGGTTCTCTCGAGCACCTTAGGATTCTCTCCTCATCCACCTGTGTCGGTTTACGGTACGGTCACCTGAAGTCCTCGCGTAGAGGTTTTTCTCGGCAGTATGATTAGGGTCAGTTTGTGGGCATACGCCCTCCCTATCGCTTCTCGGCGTTAAGAGGAGGTGGATTTGCCTGCCTCCTCCGCCTACCAGCTTAGACCACCTATTCCAACAGGCGGCTGACCTTTCACTCCTGCGTCACCCCATAGCTCAGACGGACTTCCGGTGGTACGGGAATATTCAACCCGTTTTCCATCACCTACGCCTTTCGGCCTCGGCTTAGGGTCCGACTAACCCTGAGCAGATTAGCTTTACTCAGGAACCCTTGGATTTTCGGTGTCCAGGTTTCTCGCCTGGATTATCGCGTACTCATGCTGGCATAAGCTTTTCCGTCTCCTCCAGCCGACCTTACGGTCAGCCTTCGCAGGCGCACGGAATGCTCCCCTACCGCCCCTTAAGGGGCCCGAAGCTTCGGTGGTGACCTTAAGTCCCGACAATTTTCGGCGCAAAACGACTTGACCAGTGAGCTATTACGCACTCTTTAAAGGGATGGCTGCTTCTAAGCCAACCTCCTGGTTGTCTTGGTCCTTTCACATCCTTTATCACTTAAGTCACACTTGGGGACCTTAGCTGTCGGTCTGGGTTGTTTCCCTTTCGGCCATGAAACTTATCTCACATGACCTGACTCCCGCGTTAATATGTCCGGCATTCGGAGTTTGATAGGGGTCGGTACCCTTGTGAGAGCCCTAACCCTTTCAGTGCTCTACCTCCGGCATACATCACGCGAGGCTAGCCCGAAAGCTATTTCGGGGAGTACGAGCTATCTCCGGGTTTGATTGGCCTTTCACCCCTACCCACAGCTCATCCAATGGCTTTTCAACACCAACTGGTTCGGTCCTCCACGCAGTTTTACCTGCGCTTCAACCTGGCCATGGGTAGATCACCCGGCTTCGCGTCTGCCGCCAGTAACTAAATCGCCCTATTCAGACTCGCTTTCGCTACGGATCGGGGTTTGAAACCCTTATCCTTGCTACGGACGAGCAACTCGCCAGCTCATTATGCAAAAGGCACGCGGTCACTCCGACGAATCGGAGCTCCCACTGCTTGTAAGCACGAGGTTTCAGGTACTATTTCACTCCCCTCCCGGGGTGCTTTTCACCTTTCCCTCACGGTACTGGTTCACTATCGGTCACAAGCGAGTATTTAGCCTTAGGAGATGGTCCTCCTGAATTCCCACAGGGTTCCACGTGTCCCGCAGTACTTGGGAGACGGTCGGGAGTCCAACGGTTTTCGCCTACAGGGCTATCACCTTCTATGGCAACCCTTTCCAGAAGTATTCGACTAACCGATGGATTTGTAACTCCCTGGAAGATCAGCGGCTCTTCCAGACCGTTCCCACGACCCCTCTGCCGCAACGCCCGCCGGCTTGACACGACAGAGGTTTGGGCTGTTCCCATTTCGCTCGCCGCTACTTTGGGAATTGCTATTGCTTTCTTGTCCTGGAGGTACTAAGATGTTTCAGTTCCCTCCGTTCGCCTCGTCCGGGCTATGTATTCACCCGGCGATGACCCGGCATTACCCGGGCCGGGTTGCCCCATTCGGAGATCCCCGGATCTAAGGTTGTTTGCACCTCTCCGGGGCTTATCGCAGCTTACCACGTCCTTCATCGCCTGCTTGTGCCAAGGCATCCACCTCGTGCCCTTAGTAACTTGGCTGAAAATCCTACAACTTCAGCAGATGTCTGATGCTCTTTTTCCCGTACTCGACTTCGACTGTCAAAGAACAATTAGCTGTTAGCCGTATTCTGTTGGCTTTTGGCTAATATTGTGGAGAATACCGGATTCGAACCGGTGACCTGGCTTAGGTCCGCTCTCCTAACCGAGCTCACTCCCCATTTCTGGATTTCTGATTTATTGAACCAAACGCGATTTAAAAAGATCCGTGGAGGATACCGAGCTCGAATCACTCAATATTCACTTCGTAGCCGGTGACCTCCAGTTTATCACACCATTAAGCGTATATTAATTTCCTCCCCTTCGGTTCGGGGATGGGATCGCCAAATTCCTTCGCCGTGTCAATCCACAACTGAATCGCTTCCTTGGCATTCTTCAGGGCGTCGTCGTAAGTGTTACCATGTGCATTACACCCCGGCAATTCAGGTACCTCAGCGATATAAACCTTATCCTGTGCATCCCAATAAATGATGATCTCATATTTATGCATCTATTTCATCCTTAAGGTTATATCTTAAAATCACATCCCGGACTGTACGTACCTGATATGCTTTAGCCTTTGAACTATCTCGTTGTAGATTAACTAACTCTGTGATGCCATTCTTTCTGAAAATGTGATGGCTACCATGGACGCGCTCGGTGAAACCTAACTTCGTCATCAATTTACAAAGATCATCGAATGGGATATTTTTATCAGATGCACCACTTAAAATCTTAATTAGTAGCTTTTCGTATTTACCCATCAAATTATCCTTGGTGGAGAATACCGGGCTCGAACCACTTAAGGGTCTTCGACCGGTGACCTGGCTTAGGCCCGCTCTCCCACCGAGCTCGCTCCCCATCCTGGATTTCTAATTTATTGAACCATACGCGATTTTAAAAGATCCGTGGAGAATACCGGGCTCGAACCAGTGACCTCCCCGACAAGTCGGGGCGCTCTCCCAACCGAGCTCATTCCCCATATATGAATTCCTGATTCGATGAGCCAAATGCGGTTCTAAAAGATCCGTGGAGAATACCGGGCTCGAACCAGTGACCTCCCCGACAAGTCGGGGCGCTCTCCCAACCGAGCTCATTCCCCATATATGAATTCCTGATTCGATGAGCCAAATGCGGTTCTAAAAGATCCGTGGAGAATACCGGGCTCGAACCGGTGACCTCCGGCTTGCAAAGCCGGCGCTCTCCCAACTGAGCTAATTCCCCGTCCCAAGCTTTCTCGGGACGGAATCCCGAAGCGGGATATTCCCTTAGGCCCGCCCCGAGACTGGTGGGCCTAAGTAGATTCGAACTACCGACCTCACGCTTATCAGGCGTGCGCTCTAACCAGCTGAGCTATAGGCCCACTTGATAGCCTAATATAATTTTCAAATTAGATTCGAACTACCGACCTGGCTTAAGCCCGCTCTAACCAGCTGGCCTATAGGTTCGACCAACCGATGTCCTCTTATCCATCGTTCGGCGGATAAAGAATGCGGATAAAAAGGCCTCATCCTTAAGACATAGACGGGCCTATTTATCGGCAATTTAAAAACAAGTGAGCGTGTGCGGATCTAAGGGAAATCGAATTTCCCTCCGCACTACTGGTTCGACCTATCCCCGCTTTCGCGAGGACTACTCCTTAGAAAGGAGGTGATCCAGCCGCACCTTCCGATACGGCTACCTTGTTACGACTTCACCCTAGTTACCAATCTTACCTTCGGCGCCTGCCTCCCCGAGGGGTTAGCGCAGCGACTTCGGGTACTATCGGCTTCCATGGTGTGACGGGCGGTGTGTACAAGGCCCGGGAACGTATTCACCGCAGCGTGCTGATCTGCGATTACTAGCGATTCCGCCTTCATGCAGTCGAGTTGCAGACTGCAATCCGAACTGAGACCGGTTTTTTGGGATTGGCTCCACCTCGCGGCATTGCGACCCTCTGTACCGGCCATTGTAGTACGTGTGTAGCCCTGGACGTAAGGGCCATGAGGACTTGACGTCATCCCCACCTTCCTCCCCGTTAACCGAGGCAGTCTCGTTAGAGTTCCCAGCATAACCTGATGGCAACTAACGACAGGGGTTGCGCTCGTTGCGGGACTTAACCCAACATCTCACGACACGAGCTGACGACAGCCATGCAGCACCTCTACAGCCGTCCCCGAAGGGAAGTCCCGATTTCTCGGGATGGTCGTCCGTAGTTCAAGCCCAGGTAAGGTTCTTCGCGTTGCATCGAATTAAACCACATACTCCACCGCTTGTGCGGGCCCCCGTCAATTCCTTTGAGTTTCAACCTTGCGATCGTACTCCCCAGGCGGGGCACTTAACGCGTTAGCTGCGGCACCGAAAGGGTCGAATCCTCCGGCACCTAGTGCCCATCGTTTACGGCGTGGACTACCAGGGTATCTAATCCTGTTTGCTCCCCACGCTTTCGCGCCTCAGTGTCAGTATCGGGCCAGGAGACCGCCTTCGCCACCGGTGTTCCTCCTGATATCTACGCATTCCACCGCTACACCAGGAATTCCATCTCCCTCTCCCGAACTCGAGACCTGCAGTATGAAAGGCAATTCCGGAGTTAAGCCCCGGGATTTCACCCCTCACTTACAGACCCACCTACGCGCCCTTTACGCCCAATGAATCCGGACAACGCTTGCTCCCCCCGTATTACCGCGGCTGCTGGCACGGAGTTAGCCGGAGCTTTCTCTGGAGGTACCGTCAGTCCCCTAAAAGGGGATGTTCTTCCCTCCTAACAGGGCTTTACACTCAAAAGAGCTTCATCGCCCACGCGGCGTTGCTGCGTCAGACTTTCGTCCATTGCGCAATATTCCTCACTGCTGCCTCCCGTAGGAGTCTGGGCCGTATCTCAGTCCCAGTGTGGCTGGTCGTCCTCTCAGACCAGCTACCCATCGTCGCCTTGGTGAGCCGTTACCTCACCAACAAGCTAATGGGGCGCAGGCTCATCCTCGAGCGGCCGAAGCCTTTGATCCCGTCGGGATGTCCCGTCGGGATGTTATGCGGTATTACAACCGGTTTCCCGGAATTATTCCCCACTCGAGGGCAGATTACCTACGTGTTACTCACCCGTTCGCCACTGTCCATCCCGCCGAAGCGGGATTTCTCGTTCGACTTGCATGTGTTAAGCACGCCGCCAGCGTTCGTCCTGAGCCAGGATCAAACTCTCCTTTGTAGATTTATCTTTTTCGTTATTTTTCCTGTGATTCCAGTAGGACGTACAGATCGCACACGCTCAACTTGTCAAAGAACAAGGTGGATCATACTCAAGAAGCATCATCCACCGAAGCAGACTTTAATATAGTTATAATATGCAAGCTTGTCAAGTGCTTTTTGAAGATTTTTTGATTTTTTTTATCCTCACAGGATTTTAAAAGCAAACACTCCCGCGCCGTAGGGTTTTGCCGTAAGGCTCCTACGAGATTTTTCAAACCCGCGCTATTTCCCTTTATAGGGCTTGATGAATCAAGCCCCTACATAGCGAGCGTTCCCACAGCAGAGCTGTGGGGCACCCGACTCCCAACAAAATATAACACATTTTCCATTCCCTGTCAATCGCTTTTCTTTTCAAAATGAATTATTTTCGAGAGGCAAACAGGCTTCGCCCTTAAGGGCGGAAGCATGCCACCCGGTAGGGAAGGACGACCAGCAAGATCGCCAGGAATCACTTCGTTCCAATCCCGGCGGCAACGTCAGGGAGTTTATGGGCGTCA
>Ga0190349_1000553_pt1 | contig 10955 bp, 10 predicted proteins | sample 48721378_MG_FD_179798 | JGI IMG/M metagenome (GOLD analysis project Ga0190349, IMG submission 179798) | Hydrothermal vent microbial mat bacterial communities from Southern Trench, Guaymas Basin, Mexico - 4872-13-7-8_MG | ecosystem: Environmental > Aquatic > Marine > Hydrothermal vents >...
GGCAGCAGGAATAGCTGTACCTCCACGGGTGCTTGAGATAGGGAAGAATGTAGTGGGTACGTCTGAAATTACAGGTGAAAAATGCCCAAATATAGGCAAGTTTTGATTTTTAGGTGTCAAAGTTGGGTTAAAACTTGAGGTTAGTAGGCCAATTATTGAATCTGAGCCAAATGTTGAGTAAAGAGGTTCGCTGGCCAAAAGTAGTTTTACCCTTATTATTGATATGTTTTCTACCATATCTTAGTTTAGCAGAAAATATCATTTTCTCTTCGTATATAAGTAAAAATTGGGAAATCTGGATGATAGAGCCAGATGGTACTAATTTAACTCAGCTTACCCATAGCCCTCAGGAAGAGAAATCACCTGCTTGGTCTTCTGATAGAAAAAAGATTGCCTATGCCACAAATGAGGGCGAAATATGGATAATAGAGATAGGGGGAGAGCCTAAAAAACTTTCTTATCTTCCTAAAAACTGTGCTCAACCTACATGGTCTCCTGATGGAGAAAAAATTGTCTTTGTTTCCTATTCTTTTGAAAAAGGTATAGAAAATAGTGATATCTGGATAGCAGATTTAACAGAACAAAAGGCCTTTAAACTAATAGAGCTACCTGGTACTCAAAAAGATCCAGACTGGTCTCCTGATGGTAATTTTATCGTTTATACCACAGGCTATTGCGGCCCTGGTAGGCGGTTGATTGAAGAAATATGGGTGATAGATATTAAAAGCAAGGTGAAGAGGCCTTTGGTTTCTAATAGGGCTTGTAATATTGAACCTGACTGGTCGCCTGATGGGGAATGGATTGCCTTTGCCTCTGATAAGACAGGTGATATGGAAATATATATAGTTGATAAATATGGAAAAAATCTAAGGCAATTGACTCATAATAAGGCATATGATGCACATCCAGTTTGGTCTCCAGATGGTTCAAAGATATGTTTTGTTTCAACAAGAACTGGTAAATTGGATATCTTTATTATGGATAGAGATGGTAAAAATATAAGGCAATTAACAAATTTTCCAAACTCTGATAATAAAGAGCCTGACTGGTAGCCTTAAGAAATTAAAAATGAAAAGATTAAAAATTAAAATTCTCTCTATTATTACCTTGCTCCTTCTGGTTGGCTGTGCTCCTAAGCCAAAGCATGTAAAGATAATGCCACCACCTGAAGTTAAGTCTCCTTCATTTGAAGTGACTGGGGCGAGTGCTGAGCCAAGGCTATTTAACCCAACTGATGGTGAAACGATTACTATCTCTTATAGACTTTCCCGGCCTGCTAAGGCGATTATAAAGATATTTGATCCTGAGATGTGCCTAATTAAAGATTTGTTACCTGAGGATATAGAAACCACGGAGTTAAACAAAGTAGCCTGGGATGGAAGGGATTTTGAGGGGAAGGTTGTGCCTGATGAGGCGTATTTTTTTACTATTGAAGCCATGGACCATCAAGGCAATATTGCCTTTTACGATCCTACAACCTTTTCTGGAGGTGAATATTTTAGCCCCAATGTGATCTTTGACCCTATAAGTAAGAAAGTGACTTATGAATTACCAAAAGATGCTTGGGTAAGGATTAGGGCAGGTATATCTGAAGGCCCCCTTCTTAAGACTATAGTAAACTGGGCCCCAAGATTTGCTGGGAAAAATGAAGAGTCATGGGATGGAAAGGATGAATCTGGTAATATAGATGTCCTAAGTCAAAAGGGTTACAGGTTGATGGCAGAGGCTATAACTTTGCCTGAAAATAGCATCTTGACCTATGGAAATTCTGATTATAATTACTATGAATATAAAACTGAGATTGCACCAGAAAGACCTAAGAAGAGGGAGCGTCCGTTGTTTAAAAGTGAAAAAATTCTGATGGGATCACAATTAGAAGGCCCAAGAGAGGTATTTCCAAGGCCTAAATTTCGTATTCAATTGCCTGAGGATTTAGAAAAAACCAAAGATGGATTGCCAATACTCCGGGGTAAAACAGCATTAAAGATAGTTTTAGATGAAGAGGTAAAGAAGATTATTACTGAACAGAGGTATGAAATAATATTTTTTGTAGACTTTAAGTTTATAAGTGAAGAAGAAGGGGGTTATTCTCCGTATACCTGGCTATGGGATACAAGAGGCGTTAGCAATGGTAAACATATTGTCACGGTAAATGTTGCCACCTTGACGGGTGAGGTGGAAAGTGCCAGCCTTAAGGTTATGGTCCAAAACTAAAATGACAGGAGATTAAGATGAGGGTTTCTTTTATCAAATTAATGATTATTAACTTTTTAATCTCCTTTGTTATTTTTCTAGCCGGGGTTACCAAACAATTTTGGGCTGGAGAAAATGAGTGTTTTAAAGAAACTCAGGCACTTGTGGAGAAGATGGTGGCAAAATATCCTGAAATAGTAAGGCTTACTATCCATGCAGTGCCTACTGGTGAAAAGAGGAGTAGAATTATTGCTTGCAATATCAAAGAAAAGCTGGGGGAACCTTCTGACCCAGAAGACCTTGAGGTCATGAAAACCAATAAAATTATTGTCTTAAAGGAAGATGATAACCTAGATGTAACTGCACCCATCTGCGATAAGGCAGGAAAACCCATTGCTGCTACTGGGATAACCCTTCGTTTGAAAAAAGGAGAAAGTGAAGATAAAGGGATTGAAAAGGCAAAGTCCATTGCAAAGGAGCTTAATACTGCTATTCTAAATACTAAAAAACCTCTCTGGTAGGTGAGAAATGAAAAGGTTAATCAGCTTACTTTTTGTCTTATTGCTAGCTTTAGGGTGTGCTAAAGAAGGCCAAAAGGAGGTAGTGGTCTATACCTCTGTAGATCAGGTATTTTCTGAGCCTATCCTTAAAGATTTCGAAAAAAAGACTGGTATTAAGGTAAAGGCAGTTTATGATGTAGAGGCCACTAAAACTGTAGGCTTGGTAAATCGGCTTATGGCCGAAAAAGAAAATCCTAAGTGTGATGTATTCTGGAATAATGAGATAGTAAGGACAATTGTGCTGAAGAAAAAGGGGGTTCTTACCCCTTATAATTCTCCATCAGCAGAGGATATACCTTCTCAGTTTAAAGATAAGGATTACTATTGGACAGGCTTTGCTGCCAGAGCCAGGGTTTTGATTTATAATACAAAGATGCTTAAAGAGACAGATTTGCCAAAGTCCATATTTGAACTTACTGAGCCCAAGTGGAAAGGTAAAGTAGCTTTAGCCTATCCACTTTTTGGCACTACAGCTACTCATATAGCGGCTCTTTATGCAATCCTTGGCCGAGAAAAGGCAGAAGAATATCTAAAGGCCCTAAATGCCAATAAAGTAGTAATTGTGGATGGCAACTCCGTAGCACGTGATATGGTAGTAAAGGGAAAACTCCCTCTTGCCTTTACTGATACCGATGATGCTAATGTAGCCATTCAGTCTGGGAAGCCTGTTAAGATGATTTATCCAGACAGTAATGGGATAGGAACACTTCTTATCCCTAATACTGTAGCCTTGATTAAAGGCTGTCCACATCCGGATGAGGGGAAAAAACTGATTGATTACTTGCTAAGCAAAGAGGTAGAGAGCAAGCTTGCCTTTTGTGAATCTGCAAACATGCCTATTAGGGACGGAGTAAAGAAACCCCTGCATGTGCCTGGGTTCTCATCCATTAAGGCCATGGAGATAGATTACTACAAAGTGGCTGAAAATTTGGATAGGTCCGCTAGATTTTGCCAGGGCCTTTTTGTAAGATAAATTATACATTGAACACGCCAAGATTCTTCAATCTAGGTATCATTTTGCTATTTATAATCATTGTTATATTGCCCATTCTCTTTATGATGCTCGCCCCCTTTTGGGGTCAAAATGCCTATCATCTTGGAACTCTTTTTGATGAACGCCACTTTGGTTTGGCCAAAAATAGCCTAGAATTGGCAGTAGGAACTATATGCCTTTCGCTAGTCATTGGTATTCCCCTGGCATTTCTTTTATCACGGACAAATTTATGGGCAAAAAACTTATTTAAAACCCTTTATCTTATTCCCATTCTAATCCCTCCTTATATCCATGCTATTGTATGGAGCCACTTGGATAGCTGGATTAGCCAATTTCTTTCATTAGATATCCATAGCCTATATGGTGCAATTTCTGTTTTAACCTTAGCCTATTTTCCTTTTGTAACACTTATGACCATAAGCGGAATTAAGTCCATTGACCGAAATTTGGAGGAAGCCTCCCTTATCCATCATGGCCCTTGGAAAACCCTAAGAGGTATTACACTACCTCTGGCTTTGCCACATATCTTATCTGGTGCCCTATTTGTATTCATCTTCTCCATTATCGATTTTGGTGTACCCGATATATTAAGAGTAAATGTTTATCCTGTAGAAATCTTTATCCAATTTGGAGCCCTCTATGATGAGAGGGCAGCGGCCATGTTGTCATTTCCATTGATCACCATCACACTTATCTTGGTTATGTTGCAAAAATGGTATATGGGAGGCCGCTCTTATGTGAATCTAACAGCGGGATCAGGAAAAGACATAACATATCATTTGGGAATAATTAATCCATTGGCTTTTACATTTTGCCTTATAGTCTTTAGCCTTTCGGTGCTTATCCCTGTGGTTGTTTTAGTTAAGAAAGCTGGCTCCCTATCAAATTATATCAGGGTACTTAACACTTCTATAGATCAGATCACTTATAGCCTAATACTTGCGGTCTTAGGTGGATTGTTGGCTCTCTTTTTAGGTTTTTTTATGTCTTATATAATTGAAAGGACTAAAAGTAAGGTAGTGATTTGTTTAGAACTTGTCTCACTGATTCCTTTTGCTATCCCTGCCATTACCCTGGGAATTGGCCTCATTAAAGTATGGAATAGACCTACAATAGACTTTGTATTCAGATGTCCTTTGATTATCATCTTAGGCTACATTGCCCATTCTATTTCCTTTACCATAAGGATCATCTGCTCTGGCATAAAACAAATTAATCCTCATCTAGAAGAGGCAGGTTTTTTGGGTACAAGTAGCTGGACTAAGGTTGTGGGAAAGATTGTTATGGCACTTCTAACACCTAGCCTATTGGTAGGTTTTTTTATTGCCTTTATTCTCTCATTAGGGGAATTGGGTACTACGCTTTTGGTCATTCCTCCGGGCAGAGAGACCATCCCCATCAAAATATATAATCTGATGCACTATGGAGCAGACCAAATGGTAGCTGCCCTTTGCCTCATATTGGTAGGAATAACACTTGCGTTTTCAGCTATATTCCTTGGATTTTATAAAAGGGCAAAGATGTTTTTAAGATGCTAAGAACTGAGAATCTTACAAAGAGGTATAGCCGATTAGAGGCCGTAAAAGATGTAACCCTACATATTTTTAGAGGAGAAATCTTAACTGTGCTTGGGCCTTCAGGGTGTGGGAAAACTACTCTCTTGAGGATGATTGCAGGGCTTGAAAGGCCAGATGAAGGTAGAGTATTGATAGACGGTATAGAGGTAAGTTCACCTAATAAAATGGTGCCACCTTTTAAAAGGAAGCTATCCATGATATTTCAAGATCTGGCACTCTGGCCACATATGACGGTTAAAGGAAATATAAAGTTTGTGATGGAAAAGAACTTGACAAAAGATATCCTTAGAGAAGAGATCCATGAAATTCTTGAAAAGGTCAACTTAATAGGGTTCAATAATCGCTACCCGCACCAGCTTTCAGGTGGAGAGAAACAGCGGTTAGCTATAGCTAGGGCATTGGCCTCAAGACCTGCTTATCTGCTAATGGATGAGCCTTTCAGTAATCTGGACTCATTATTAAAGGAAGAATTACAAAATGTAGTTATAAAGCTTAAGAAAGATTCACAAATAGGGATCATTTATGTAACTCACAATATTGATGAAGCACTTATACTAGCTAATAGGATAGCCATAATGAACAAAGGAAGAATAGAGCAAATGGGCACAAAGGATGAGCTACTCAGTAATCCAAAAAACGAATTTGTAAAACGATTTCTAAGGGTAAAATAGTCTAAATGAGGTTGTTAATAACGTCACTGCTTATCTTTACGGTCATTAATCTACACATAGGTTGTCCCTTTGGTGGTGAGAATTCTCTTGATATGCCTGAAAAGGAGAAGACCTTAATCTTCTCTACGTGGGAAGGATTTGAAGCAGATAAATGTGCCTCTATCTCCCAAAATCCGCGATTGATTTTTGGAGAAGGGTATTTTTGACAAGAAAATGAGTGGAAATTAAAAGAGAAAAGTAGAGACTTCCATTTGACTACCACATCTTTTGGCCAATCAAAATTGGTAGCAATCACTTTATATCTTTCCTTTAAATCAATTTCTTCTTCACCAGATAGCCTTGGCTGGTATGGTTTCCTTACCACAATTAGTCTAAATGCCTGATTTGTCTTTTCCATACAATGTACTGTCTCTGCTATATAACTGCCATTTTCATATGGTCTCCATTCATCTTCTTTCCTGCCTGTCGGCAGACAGGCATTAAGCACAAGGAGTAAAATAAAGTCTTTTGGTTTATACCCTCTACCACTTTTTGGCAGAGGCAGATATTTATCTGCCATTTGATTAAGCCTTAATCCATAAAGGAACTCACCAAATAACACTAAACCTACTCTGGGAGTGATAATTTCGTAAGTAGTTTCTAAAACAAATGGCAAAATGGCTTGCTTTACTTTAGATCTTTTTTGTTTTATCATTGTTTTTACCCCGTGAGTGTGTTTTCACCTTTTAGGTAAAAGGTGTTTTTTTAAAATTGCTTTATTATAGCACACTTGCGGGTTTTTTATAGGGGAAACGCGGATTTTGGGATTTGACAAAGTAAATACCTTATGATATTATGGAGATAAGATGGTGGGCTTTAATGTTTTTAATCAAAAAATATTTATGGGTATTTTAGAAAAAATAGGTATTATTTGTCTAATTCTTGATATTGATTCTTTTATAGAAAAACTTTTAAACCGCTCTTTCTTAATCATTTTCCACTAAGATAAGATAATATTTTAATAGAGAGAAGAAAAGGAGGTGCTATGCAGATAGACTTTCACTTTTATACTATCTATGCCTTGGCAAGAGGAGTTGGATTCAAGCCAGATGATGCCCATATTATTGCCTATTCATCCCAACATACAGATGATGCCAAGTATGAACATGCCCTTGATTTTGAAAATGGTGGAAGGTTTCAGCAGGTGCTTACTGCTCATAAGTTTCTTGATTTAGATGCCTTGACAAAGCCTACCTGCTATAGGATATGGGTACCTTTTCATTTTCTTCCTGGAAATTTAGGCAAAGATTTTTATGAGCGCATGCTTGTTAGAGCAAATAGTGTCATTGCTCAAAGGATGATAGAAGATTTTTTAAGTGCTGATTTAAAGCCTTATAGCCTTCATCGTTTAGGCATTCTTCTACATGTCTATGCAGATACATGGTCACATCAAAATTTCATGGGCATCATGCATGATATGAATGATATTAAAAGTATGAAAGTAAAGGGGACAGAGAAAGGATTTTTAAAATCTCTATTAAACAAACTTAAAGAAGAATTTCTTGAATACCATGCCCCAAAGCTTGGTCACGCCCAAGCAGGAACCATCCCTGATGAGCCATATCGAGAATGGAAATATAAAGACTACAAAGGTTATCATTTAGAAATTTCTAATAATGAACGAGCCTTAGATGCAGCCCAAAACTGTTATTTAGTGCTATCTAGATTTTTAAAACGATTCCCTCAATTTTTGAGCTCTAAAACAATACCTTGGCAAGAAATTGCAGATAAAATAGCTGAATTGTTTAATCATGAAGGAGCGTTAGAAGATAGGGTTAAGAATTGGCAAGAGGCAATTTCAAAAGGGTTAATTGGATTTGAACCAAAAGATAGAGACATCAATCTTTTTTATGATGATAGAGAGTGGTTTAAGTCTGCAGTTACTGTAAAAAAAGATGAAAAGGAACACTATATAAGAAATAAAGGTTTTGAAAGAAGTAATTGGAAATTTTTTCATGACGCAGCCGCCTTTCATAGATTTCATATATTACATGAATTGCTCCCAGAATATGGCATAATTTGTGGTTAAAAGGAGAGAAAAATGGCTGTAACCATTAGTGATTTAAGTCTTAGGGAAATTACTTTAGACAGCTTGCCTCGTTTAAAAAGATTAAGGGAACTCCATTTTAATACCAGACCTGAAATTTGTTTAGAACTGCCAAGACTTATGACTCATTATATGAAGTATTTAGATAATAAAGAAGATTCACCAGAGCTTCGGGCAGGAAAGATGTATAAATATATTTTGGAAAATAAAAGCCCCGTTATTCTTGATGAAAATCTCCTTATAGGTACCACTACAACAAAACAAATTGGTGTGGTTCTTTACCCTGATTTATTGGCTCAAACTATCTGGCCAGAATTAGAGACCATTAGCCGTAGAAAGAAAAATCCATTTGGAATTACCAGAAAAGAAATAGATGAGCTTAATTTTGAAATCTTTCCCTTTTGGATGAATCGCACTATTCAGGAGGTAGCAAGAAAAGATAATAACAATCCATTTTGTCAAAGATTGATGGAAAGGATTGTCTTTTTTTTAGCTACCAAGGCCTATTGTATCTCTCATACAGTGCCAAATTATAAGGTTGTGCTTGAAAGGGGCATTTTGGACATCATAAATGAAGCCAAGGAAAAGGAGCTTTCTTCAGAAGATAAACAAAAAAAGGATTTTTATAAAGCAGTGCAGTTATCATTAAGTGGTATCCTTTGTTATGCAGAAAATCTAAGTAAATTTGCTAAAGAAATGGCAGAAAAGGAAACAGATCCTGAATGGAAGGAAGAGCTATTAAAGATGAGTGAAATTTGTAAAAAAGTACCAGCAAAAAAGGCTGATACCTTCAGAGAGGCTATAAATAGTCTTTGGATATATAGAGTGGCCCTCCATCAAGAAAATGCAAATGTCGCCATGAGCCCTGGAAGGTTGGATCAAGTACTTTATCCTTATTATTGTAAAAGTATTGAACAAGGTATGAGCCTCAGTGAGGCAGTAGAATTGGTAGGGTGTCTCTGGCTTAAAATCTGTGACCATGTGCCTTTAGCACCAGAGACCAGTGAAGAATTATTTGGTGGCAGTGGTTCTAATCAGGCCGTTACTTTAGGTGGGATAGATATGGAAGGAAATGATGCAGTAAACGACCTTACCTATATAATGTTAAGGGCAACAGAGCTTTTAAAGGTGCGTGACCCCAATGTCAATGCCCGTTATCATCCTGAAATAAATAAAAAACAATATCTTCATAGGCTTTGCGAAGTAAATATAAATACAGGAGCCACTCCCTGTTTCCATAATGATGTATCTGCCATTGAAGCCTTGTTAGGACAAGGGGTCTCTCTTGAACATGCCAGAGATTATGCCTCAGTGGGATGTGTAGAGCCTACAAGTTGTGGACGCACATTTGGTCATACAGGTTGTTTATTGATGAATCTTCCTTCTGCCTTAGAATTGGCACTTTTTCAAGGAAAACACAGACTTACCGAAGATGAACAAATCGGCCCTAAAACAAAGGCACCAAAAGATATGACTTCTTTTGAAGAATTTAAAGAGGCATTAGCCACACAGATTTCCTGGCTTATTGAACAGGCAGTGAGTTTAAATAACAATTTTGGGCGTGCTTATCAAAAGATTCATCCATTTCCTATGCTTTCTGCCATTATAGAAGGATGTATGGAAAAAGGTAAAGATGTTATTTATGGAGGTGCTCTTTATAACTCTTCTGGGGCAGCCATAATTGGAATAGCTGAAATTGTAGATTCCATGACTGCCATAGAAGAGTTTGTATTTGAAAAAAGAATTATTTCTTTTTCTGAATTAATTGATGCCATAAACAAAAACTGGGAAGGATATGAAAACCTTCAAGCAATGATCAAGACATCAACGGAAAAATTTGGCACAGACAGTGAAATGGCCCAAAAAAATGCAGATTGGTTGATAAGTCTTTTACATGAGACATTTCAAAGCAAAGAAAATTATAGGGGTGGCAAATATACAGTAGGCTATTGGACCATGACCAATCATGCTGGCTTTGGGATGTTAAGTGGAGCATTGCCCAGTGGTAGAAAAAAAGGAGAGTCTTTTCCAAGCGGGATTACACCAGTCTCAGGGGCTGCCCCTCAACTCACTCCCTGTTTAAACTTTGTGGCGCATTTGGATCACAAAAAGATTGCTGATGGTCATGCCTTAAATTTAAAATATACCCCTTCTACTACCACTGTACCTAAATTTGCAGATACAATTTTTGCCTTCTTTAAAATGAGAGGATTACAGGTGCAGTTTAATATCATTGACCGAAAGACATTAGAAGATGCCAAAAAGCACCCTGAGAGATATCCTGATTTATTTGTCAGAGTCTCTGGATATTCTGCTTATTTTAAAGATTTAAACCCTCAGATGCAGGAGGAGATTATTACCCGTGCTGAATACAATTTAGACACTGGAGGAGAAGTCTATTATGGGAGGTAAAAATGCTTATTTTTATCAGTGATTTACATTTTGTGGATGGGACAGCAGGTGAACACAATGTGCCTGCAAGTGGTTTTAGACTCTTTTTTGAAAGTATTGCTGCAAAATGTGACTGGTTAGAGAGAAAAAAGAGAAAAATAGAGGAGATTAAGCTCGTTTTTTTAGGAGATATATTTGATTTATTAAGAACAGAAATGTGGTTTGAATATCCTATAGATGAAAGACCATGGGGCAATAACGAGAAAAAGATTGAAGCACATGCCAATACTATCTTTGATGCCATTATAAAAAAGAATCAAGCTACATTTGATTTATTAAGTAGCAATTTAAAAGATGAATTTAAATTGCCTGTTGAACCAGAAAGGATTTATGTACCAGGCAATCATGATAGACTGTGTGATAAATATAAAAGTTTAAGGGATAAGGTCTGTTATTGGCTAAAAATCCCAAATCAATCTAATT
>Ga0190349_1000555_pt1 | contig 10953 bp, 9 predicted proteins | sample 48721378_MG_FD_179798 | JGI IMG/M metagenome (GOLD analysis project Ga0190349, IMG submission 179798) | Hydrothermal vent microbial mat bacterial communities from Southern Trench, Guaymas Basin, Mexico - 4872-13-7-8_MG | ecosystem: Environmental > Aquatic > Marine > Hydrothermal vents > Microbial...
ATATTGTTCCTTCACAAGCATTCGGTGCTCTTGTCGACGCAAATAGAAATTTTTACGCCAGTAAGTTAATTTTATCAAGTGTCGAAAAAGAGAATAAGTTTATTCCCAAAAACATTGAGCTCTTTCCAAATTATCCCAATCCATTTAACCAGACTACCAATATAACTTATTTTCTTTCCAGAAACCAGTTGGTAAGTCTATCAATATACGATATTCAAGGTAAATTGATTGATGCCTTGGCAACTGGATTGCAACGAGAGGGTTTTCATACTGTTAAGTGGGATGCGACTTCGTATAGTTCAGGAGTATATATTATTAAACTCCAGGTTGGTTGTGAGGTAAAGATTTGTAAGTCTATTCTTCTAAAATAGATATATTTAAAATAACAAATGTAGCAAGTGAAAAGGTTACATTAAACTAAGATTGATAATTCATGGAGAAAAAAAATTACCAATATCAGCATACACTTTCCAGAATTAAGGAATGTGTTCAGAAAGAGAACGATTTTTTGATTACAACTCACGTGAACCCTGATGGTGATTCAATAGCCTCTGTTCTTCTTTTTGCCTCTATTTTAAAACATTTTGGGAAAAGATATATTATTCTTTTAGACGATCAAATCCCTGAAAAATTTGATTTTTTGTCAGGAGTTAATGAGATTGTACGTTTTCAAAAAGAAACATATTCTTTCCAGCCCAGAGTTGTAGTTGTCCTGGATGCTTCTGGCCTGGACAGAATAGGTAAAGTAGAGGATATAATTCCACCCAAAGCACTTATTATTAATATTGATCATCATACAAGTAATGTAATGTTTGGTAAATTTAATGCTATTGCACCGGAGAAAAGCAGTGCAGTTGAGATTATTTATGAACTTTTTGTGCTTTGTAATGCGCCTTTATCAAAGGAAATTGCCACATTTGTGTATACGGGCATAATGTGTGACACAGGACGTTTTCTTTTCCCAAACACAACTTACCAATCACTATCAATATGCGCTGAGATGGTTAAATATGGAGCTTCCCCAAGTATTATTGCCCGAAATATTTATCAAAGAATGTCTCCAGAAACTTTAAAGGCTCTGGCAAAAGCTCTTTCGACTCTCGAATTTCATTTTGATGGAGTTGTTTCGAGTATTTATCTTCCCAATGATATTCTTTCCTCTAACGGTAAAATTGATACTGAGGGTTTTGTTGATCATCTGATGGCAGTTAAAGAAAGCGAAGTGCAGTTTTTCATGCTGGAAAAAGAGCCCAATCATTTTCGGGTAAGTTTTCGTTCCAAGGAATATGTGGATGTAAACAAAATTGCAAAGCAATTCAATGGTGGAGGACACATCCGGGCGGCGGGATGCAATATCGATGGTACAGTAGATGAGATCAAAAATAGGATTTTAGAAGTATTAAAGAAACATCTACCAAACAAATAAAAACGTTTTTACCTATCTTCGATTTTGAGGCTGGTGAGATTTTAAATATAAACAAACCAGCGGGTATGACATCGTTCAGTGTTGTGGCAAAAGTACGAGCCTGGACACACTGTAAAAAAGTAGGCCATGCAGGAACACTTGATCCTTTTGCTACAGGGGTGCTTCTCGTTTGCACGGGAAAAGCTACAAAACGTGTCTCTGAATTTATGGAATTAGAAAAAGAATACGAGGGTGTAATAGAGCTGGGAAAAACTACTGAGACTGATGACAGAGAAGGAAAGATTTTACAACAACAGGATGTTCCGGTATTTTCTATCAAGGACATACAGTCAGTTCTAAAAAAATTTATAGGGGAAATAGAACAGGTTCCTCCAATGTATTCTGCTTTGAAAAAAAATGGTGTAAGGCTTTATAAATTAGCACGGAAAGGCAAAGTTGTTTATAGAGAACCACGGAAAGTTAAAATTCATGAAATAACACTTCTGAAATGGGATAGACCTTTTCTTGAGATTAGAGTAAAATGTTCAAGAGGAACGTATGTTCGTGCTCTGGCACGAGATATTGGCAAAGAACTGGGGGTAGGTGGTTATCTGAAAGAACTATGCCGGACGAGAATAGGTACATACAGTATTAAGGACAGCTATACATTAACTACTTTTAGGGAATTTTTATCAGTAAAAAAATGATAGTTTATAGAGATGTTGATGAAGTCCCTTACCGAAAAGATTCCTACTTAACCATTGGTACTTTTGACGGTATTCATTTAGGGCATAAGAAAATAATACAAACTTTGGTCTGGAATGCACAACAGAAAAGATGTAGAAGTGTGGTAGTCACTTTTTATCCGCATCCTCAAACAGTTGTTAGGACTAAGGAAGTTCCTATTGCGCTTCTTACGCCTGTTGATGAAAAGATTGTTCTTCTGGAGAGTTTGGGCCCAGATGTTGTTTTAATTCTTCCTTTTTCTCAAGAACTGGCTCGCCTTAAACCCGAAATTTTTGTAAGTGAGATTTTAGTCTCAAAAATTGGGGTTCAAAAATTTATTATTGGTTATAACCATGCGTTCGGTCAAGGACGAAAGGGAAGTGAAAAGCTTCTCAGAGAATTGGGTAGCCAATTTGACTTTTCAGTCGATGTAGTTTCTCCAGTAAAGGTTGGTAATGAACCAGTTAGCAGTACCCGTATCAGGCATTATCTACTGGATGGAAATGTCCATCGAGCTAATTTGTTACTTGGACGGAACTACACGGTTGAAGGTATAGTTAAAAAAGGTAAAAATATAGGAGAAAAATTTGGTTTTCCAACGGCTAATATTGATGTAATAGGAGAAAACAAATTAGTCCCTAAAGATGGTGTTTACGCTGTCATTGTATATATTAAAGGCAAGATGTTTCAAGGAATGGCTAATATTGGTTATAAACCTACTGTAGATGGCTCATCCTGGAACGTTGAGATTCACATTCACAATTTTTCTGATGACCTTTACAACGAGAAACTAAGAGTTGAATTTATAGATCGTATTAGAGACGAAAAACGGTTCGATTCAATCGATGCCTTAATTTCACAGATAAAAAAAGATCGAGAAAAATCTATAGAGCTTTTATCAAAGAATTTATAGGAGGCAAATATGGGATTACCCAAAGAGAAGAAACTGGAAATCATTCGAAAATATGGTAAAAACGACAAAGATACTGGCAATACCGCAGTCCAGATTGCTCTTTTAACCGAGCGGATTAGTCAGCTTACAGAGCATTTTAAGGTGCATCGAAAAGATCATCATTCACGCAGAGGTTTGTTAAAGTTAGTAGGTCAGCGGAGACGTTTGTTAGATTATCTAATACGTAAAGATTTAGAAAGTTACAAAGGTCTTATTAAAGAGCTGGGAATTAGAAGATAACAATAACCGAAAGGAGGCAAAAAATTGATAGAGGTAGAGCATCTTACCAAGCAGTATGGAGCGAAGACAGCTATTGATGATGTTTCCTTTCACGTAGATAAAGGAGAAATTTTAGGATTTTTAGGTCCTAATGCTGCTGGCAAAACTACTACGATGCGAATTTTGACCTGTTATATGCCAGCTACAAGTGGGACCGCGAAAGTTGCTGGCTACGATGTTTTTGAGAATTCGCTCGAAGTGAGAAAACGTATTGGCTACCTTCCGGAAAATCCACCTTTATATACCGAAATGACCACACGAGGATACCTAACTTTTGTTGCCAAAATTAAAGGTATTGAAAATCGTGAAGTGAAAGTTCGTGTAGAAGAAGTTATGGAAAAAACAGGTATCAAAGATGTAGCTGATACAATTATTAAATATCTTTCCAAGGGATATAAACAAAGAGTTGGAATTGCCCAGGCAATAATTCACAATCCTGATGTGCTTATTCTGGATGAACCTACTGTGGGGTTGGATCCAAAACAGATTATTGAAGTTCGTGAACTTATCAAGAGTCTGGGCGGCGATCATACAGTTATTCTTTCTACACACATTCTTCCGGAAGTTAGCATGACATGCGGAAGAGTTGTTATTATAAATAAAGGAAAGGTTGTTGCCTCGGATACACCTGAAAACTTAACAAAGCGTTTGAAAGGTTCTGAAAGTCTCTTTCTTGAGGTAGAAGGTCCAAGAAAGGAAGTCGAAACTAAAATAAAGATGGTAAAAGGAGTAAAAAAGGTAGACTGCGAGGGTACAACTAACGAAAATGTTGTAGGATTTAAAATTGAGACAGAAATAAATAAAGATTTAAGAAAAGAGCTGGCTTCATTAATTGTGAATCAAGGGTGGGGACTCCTGGAGCTTCGTCCTGTTGGAATGAGTTTGGAAGAGATTTTCTTACATTTGACTACTAAAGAATAAGGAGGTTTTGTTGGCATGAAGAACTGTTGTGCTATTTTCAACCGGGAATTACGTTCATATTTTACTTCACCAATTGCATATGCAGTTCTGGCGGGATTTCTTTTTATTGCAGGATATTTTTTCTATGCCATCCTATCCAGTTTTTTGCAATATGCCTTACGTTCTTCAATGCAAGCACAGTACTACAGGATGGCGCCTCCTGCAATTAATGTTAACATGCTGGCACTGCGCCCATTTTTCTATAATATAGCTATTATTATGGTTTTTGCTGTCCCGGCGATCACAATGCGGCTCTATGCCGAAGAAAAGAAAACGGGTACTATCGAACTTCTTCTCACTTCACCGGTGAAAAGTATAGAAACAATTCTGGGTAAATATTTTGCCGCACTTGTGCTTTATACGGTGTTGATTGCCGCTACAGGCATTTATCAAATTATTCTTTTTACCCATGGCAACCCAGAGATTGGGCAAATTCTTTCCAGTTATTTGGGGCTTTTTCTTTTAGGAGGATCTTTTATTGCAGTTGGAATTTTTGTGTCAACTCTCACTGACAATCAAATTGTGGCAGTTTTTGTAACGATGATACTTCTGCTTTTGTTCTGGGTAATCGGATGGGCCAGTGATTTTGCCGGTTCTACAATCGGAGGTTTCCTGGGCTATATTTCACTTTTAACTCATTTTGATGAATTTGCCAAAGGTGTTATTGATGTAAAAGATATTGTGCTTTATCTCAGTTTTATTTTCTTTTTTCTTTTTCTGACGTGGACATCTGTTGAATCGGTGAGATGGAGGACAAAATGAAAAAGGTACTAACTATTCTTGTTAATGTGTTTAATGCTATTAAAAAAATTCTTTCTCTTCGTTCAGTTCGATATGGCGGGAATACACTTGCAGTATCAGTAATTTTGTTAATTATTTTGGGTTTGGTTAATTTTATTGTAAACCGACACAGTTATCGGTTCGATCTTACTGCGGCAAAACAGTTTAGTCTTGCCCCACAAACTCAGAAAATTTTGAAAAATCTTAAAAAGAACGTGAGGGTAACTGCGTTCTTTAAATCCGGTGAGAAACGGCAAATGGAAGATCTTTTGAAGGCGTACAGATTTTATTCTAAAAAGTTCAGCTACGAGTTTATTGATCCTGATCGCAAACCTGCTATTGCCAAACGATATGGAGTACGAACTTATAGGACCTCAGTAATAGAATGTGGTGATAAGGAAGAAAAGATTACATCTACCCAGGAACAGGATTTAACAAATGCGCTGATTAAAGTTACTCGAGAAGGTAAAAAGGTGATTTATTTCTTAGAAGGACATGGTGAAAACAATATTGATGATACTGGTAGGACAGGATACAGTAGTGCTAAGAAAGCAATTGAAGCAGAAAACTATGAAGTGAAAAAGCTAATTTTGGCTGAGAAGAAAAGCATTCCAAAAGATTGTTCTATTCTTATAATTTCCGGTGCAAAGAAAAAGCTTTTCCCCGCTGAACTGGATACGATACAGGCATATCTTGAGAAAGGAGGAAAAGCTTTGTTTCTTTTAGATCCAGAACCCTCTTATGGATTTACTGAGTTTCTGGATAAATGGGCTCTGAAGATTGGGAATGATGTTGTTCTTGATGTTAGTGGAGTGGGAAGACTTTTTGGAATGGGACCTGCTGTTCCGTTAGTTTCCTCTTATGAATCACATGCAATTACACGCAAATTTCGTGTGATGACATTTTATCCATACGCCCGTTCAGTTACACCTAAAAAGAATCCAGGAAATGGCTTAACTGTACAGGCTTTGTTCAAAACTAATTCGAGCAGTTGGGGTGAAACTAATTTAAAAAGCAAAAAAGCCAGCTTTGATAAAGGTGTGGATCTCCCCGGACCTGTTACACTGGGTGTAGTTGTTACAAAAGAAGTAAGTAATGATGCCGCTGGCAAAAAGAAAACACGACTTGTTGTAATTGGTGATTCAGATTTCGCTAACAATTCTTATTTTGGTGTACAGGGAAATGGGGATCTCTTCATGAACATAGTAAGCTGGCTTGCCGAAGAAGAGGATCTCATTTCAATTCGGGCAAAACGTCCTGAAGACCGCAGGGTCTTTCTAACAGCCAGACAGGCTAGGTGGGTTATGTATTTAACCGTAATCTTAGTGCCGCTGGCTGCTGTAGGAACTGGAATAGGAGTTTATATACGGAGAAAAAGGCGATAATATGAAAGGAAAAACAACGCTTATTCTCGCAGGCATTCTTGTAGCTCTGGCTCTGTATGTATATTTTTTTGAAGTTAAAGGTAAGGCAGAAAAAGAAAGAGCAGAAGCAAAGGCTAAGAAAGTGTTTCAATGGGAGAAGCAGAATGTCCAGAAGATCACTCTAAAACGTTCCTCTGGAACCGTAGTCTGTGTGCGTGACAGTAATGAATGGCAGCTTTTATCGCCAATTAAAACTGTTGCTGATAAGTCCACAATTAATAGTATGCTTTCCAGCCTAATAGACACAAAAATAGAGCGAAAACTGGAAGGTGTAAAGACTCTCGCTGATTTTGGCCTTGCTCCTCCTAAATTTACAGTTATATTAACATCTAAAGATAATAAAAGTGATACCCTGTTCTTTGGAAACAAGAATCCAACGAAAACTTATCTTTACGCAAAAAGACCGGGTGAATCAGGGGTATTTCTTACTGGTACCTCGCTCTCTTATTATCTTACAAAAAAAGTTTTCGATTTTAGGGATAAAACTGTACTTCCATTCTCCAAAAAAGACATAAAACAAATTACATTAAAGCACAAAGGCAGAAAAGACATTGTTATTTCTAAGGAAGGCGATGGGTGGAAAATTATTTCTCCTATTGAGACTCAAGCAGATAAATCTGCTGTTGATGAACTTTTGAATAAAGTAAAATGGGCAAAAGCTAAGAGCTACGAGGATGAAAAACCAAAGAATCTCAGAAAATACGGCCTTACACATCCTGTGATTACTTTAATCCTTACCATCGGAAAGGAGAGAGCGGAAAAACAACTTTTAATTGGTAAGAAGAAAAAAGATGATCGCTACTATGCTAAAGACGTTACAAGACCTCCTGTTTTTACTGTTGATAATAATTTTGTTAAAGGTTTGAATAAAACTCTCTTCGATTTAAGAGACAAAAAAATTGTTCATTTCAATAGAGAAGAAGCTCATTCCCTTACAATTACATATAAAGATAAACCAACATTTGCATGTCAGAAGGATACAGCAGGAGATTGGTATATTCAGTCTCCTAAAAATGTCAAAGCCAAATCATGGAAGATAAGCAGTATTATTACAAAAATTGAGGACCTAAAAGCAAAGAAATTTATCGGGAAGGTTTCTTCTAAATTCCATCGTTATGGCCTTAAGTCACCGCGTTTAGAGGTTTTTTTGAAAGATAGAAATGGGAAAAAGATTGTTGATATAGTTTTTGGAGAAAAAGCTGGTAAGGATCAAGTTTATGTTATGAACAGGATTACAAATTGGGTTTATCGTGTAGACAATAGTGTTATTAAGGATCTTACACCTGATATAAAAGACTTTGCCGCAGAAGAGAAAGCCAAAACTAAAGCAAAATAAAGGCCGTTGTTATTGTAATATCTGGGACCAAAGCAACTGCGCCTCCATAATTAGGAGAAAAAAATGATTATAAGAAAAAGTATTGAATTAGAAGGACGGACATTAACTATTGAAACAGGAAGAGTTGCCAAACAAGCTGATGGCGCAGCTATAGTACAGTATGGAGATACTGTTATTCTAGCTACAGCCGTTGCGTCTAAAAATCCTTCCGAATACCAAGGTTTTTTCCCTCTTTCTGTAGAGTATCGTGAAAAAGCATATGCCGCCGGAAAGATTCCCGGCGGTTTTTTCAAGAGAGAAGGAAAACCACAGGAAAAAGAGATTCTCAGCGCGAGGCTTATTGATCGACCTATACGACCTCTTTTCCCAAAAGATTTTCCTTATGAAGTCCAAGTTATTATCACTGTTCTTTCCTCAGACAGAGAGAATGATGCTGATGTACTTGGGACAATTGGTGCTTCTACAGCTCTTTCAATTTCAAATATTCCGTTTGAAGGGCCAATTGCAGCGGTCCGTGTCGGCAGATTGGGGGGGAGATTTGTTATTAATCCTACATTTTCGCAATTGGAAACCAGCGATATGGATGTGGTGGTAGCAGCCTCAAATGAAGCTATTGCCATGGTGGAAGGTGAGGCAATGGAAATATCTGAACAGGATATGCTGGCTGCTCTGGAGTTTGGACACGAAAATATAAAAAAGATTATTAAACTTCAAGAGGAATTGGTGGCTGAAATAAAGCCTGAAAAACGGCCTTTAGAATCTGTTGAAATCGATACTGAGCTTGTCGAAAAAGTTAGAAGTACAGCTATGGAACAACTTCCCACTACACTGAGCCTTCCATGTAAGAAAGAGCGTCAGGAGTCTATGCAGAAAGTACTCAAATCTATTCAGGAATCATTGGCAGAATCATATCCAGAGCAGGAAATAATCATCGAAGAAATTTTCCATGAAGTAGAAAGAGAAATTGTCCGAAAAATGATTTTAGAAGATAAAAAACGGATAGACGGAAGGGGTTACGATGACATCAGGGATATTTCATGTGAAATTTCTGTTCTTCCTCGCACCCATGGATCGGCTCTGTTCACCCGCGGTGAAACACAAAGTCTTACTGTAACAACTCTTGGCACAAAAGTGGATGAGCAAAAAATAGAAGGTTTAGACGGCGAATCATGGAAAAGTTACATGTTACATTATAACTTTCCTCCTTTTAGTGTGGGAGAAGTGAAATTTTTGAGAGGGCCGAGCCGCCGCGAGATTGGACATGGTAATCTAGCAGAACGTGCTTTAAAACCTGTTATTCCGACCGAAGAAGCTTTTCCATACACAATTCGGATTGTGTCCGATATTTTAGAATCTAACGGTTCTTCCTCTATGGCAACTGTTTGTGCTGGTTCTCTTTCCCTGATGGATGCCGGAGTTCCTGTAAAATCTGCTGTTGCTGGGGTTGCTATGGGTTTGATAAAAGAAGATGATAAGGTTGCAATATTAACTGACATACTTGGTGAAGAAGATCACCTTGGAGATATGGACTTCAAAGTTGCAGGAACAAGAGAGGGCATTACTGCATTCCAGATGGATATTAAAATTACCGGGATTTCTTCTAAGCTTTTGGAAGAAGCACTTGAAAAAGCGCGTCTCGGTAGACTACGGATACTTGATACTATGGATGCTACTATCAAAGTGCCAAGGAAAGAAATTTCTCCTTATGCTCCCAGAATATTTGCCATGCGGGTTGACATTGATGATATTGGTCTTGTTATTGGCCCTGGTGGCAAAATGATTCGAGAAATCATTGAAAAATCTGGAGCAGAAGTTAACATTGGAGATGATGGAACCATTCAGATTGCTTCTGCTGATGAAAATGCATGTAATATTGCTAAACGGATGATAGAATCTATTATTCAAAAACCAATAGCTGGAAAAGTTTATAAAGGAAAGGTAAAGAAAATTACAAATTTCGGTGCTTTTGTGGAAATTTTGCCGGGTAAAGAGGGGCTTCTCCATATCTCAGAAATTGCACCTCATAGAGTTGAACATGTGGAAGACTATCTCAAGGTAGGAGATAAAATCGAAGTTAAGTTGCTAAAGATTAGCCCTGACGGAAAATTTGACCTGAGTCGTAAGGCTCTTCTCAGAAAATAAGATAATAGGGAGGCGAGAGAGTTAAAAAACCAATGGGAGAAACAGTCCAAAAAACTATACTTGATAATGGAATTCGAATAGTTTCTGAAAAAATCGACTATGGTCAATCTGTTTCATTGGGAGTATGGGTTGCGGCTGGATCGAGGAATGAATCTAAAGATCTCAATGGCATTTCTCATCTACTTGAACACATGATTTTTAAAGGAACCAGTTCACGATCGGCATATGAGATTGCCACAAGTCTGGAATCTTTAGGCGGCAGTCTCAACGCATTTACTGATAGAGAGTTTACATGTTTTTATGCTACTGTTCTGGAGGAAAACCTTTCTCAAGCCGTTGATGTTCTCGGAGATATTATTCAAAATGCAGTGCTGGATGAAAACGATCTTTTTAATGAAAAGCATATTATATTTGAAGAAATTAAAGAATTAGAAGATACTCCTGAAGATTTTGTCCAGGATTCTCTTGTCCAATTGATTTTCGATGATCATTCTCTGGGGCTTTCCACACTTGGTTCATATGAATCTGTTGAAAAAATTAAGAGGGATGACCTAATTGAGTACAAAAAAAAGTTTTATACACCAAATAATATTATTGTTGCTGCAGCAGGGAGAGTAAATCATGATTTTCTAGTTAGCCTGGTTCAGCAATCCTTTCACTCACTTCCACAGAGACCTTCTACATTTATAGAACCTTTCAGGCTTGAGAACATAACTTTAAGAAAGATAAATTCTTCCATTAAACAAACTCATATTACCAAAGGGACTTTGGCTTACAGTTATAATGATTCTGGGAAGTATCCTCTGATGGTTTTAAATGCTGTTCTTGGAGGAGGAATGAGTTCCCGGCTTTTTCAAAACTTGAGAGAAAAACAGGGTCTTGCATATTCTGTTTATTCTATTGTAGATTTCTGGTCTGATACCGGTTTGTGGAGCGTATATATTGGAAC
>Ga0190349_1000556_pt1 | contig 10917 bp, 10 predicted proteins | sample 48721378_MG_FD_179798 | JGI IMG/M metagenome (GOLD analysis project Ga0190349, IMG submission 179798) | Hydrothermal vent microbial mat bacterial communities from Southern Trench, Guaymas Basin, Mexico - 4872-13-7-8_MG | ecosystem: Environmental > Aquatic > Marine > Hydrothermal vents >...
AGGGATAACTGCTTCACTTACTCTTTATCGGGTCATTTTTGGGCCTACACCATGGGATAGACTAATAGCCGTTAATCTTATCTCGTCTAAAGTAGTTATGATCATGGTAGCTGCTGCAGTATTCTTCGAACGAAGGATATATCTGGATGTTGCACTGGTATACGCTATTATAGGTTTTGTAAGCATAATCGCTATTAGTAAGTTTTTAGAAGGTGAGGATACCAACAGAAAATGATAGCTTACCTATTTATATTTCTGGGATTAGTTTTTATATTTTTTGGTACACTAGGAATCATTCGCTTTCCTGATATTTACACTCGGTTACAGACTAGCTCAAAATGCGATACCGCAGGTGCCGTCGCGTTGCTTGTCGGTTTGATGGTGAGGGAGGGTTTAGATTCATTATCCTTAAGGATATTAATAATATTGGTGTTTTTATTGTTGACTAACCCGGTAGCCTCACATGCCATAGCACGCTCTGCTGCCATCAGAGGGATAAAGCCATGGCGGAAGAAAAAGAAATGTTAAAGGGGGTAGCAGATTAGAGCTGCGAAATTATGCTAATTGTATTCTTGATAATGTTACCTGTGCTTGCTTTAGTAGCACTTGAAATTAAGAACCTATTAAGTGCAGTAATAGTATTGTCTGCATTTAGTCTGGTGTTATCTTTGATATTTTACTATCTACACGCACCTGATGTGGCTATTGCTGAGGCAGCGATAGGCTCCGGATTTGCTACAGTCATATTCCTGATCGCTATCAAGAAGAGAGGGATGCTTGTCATGTTAACCTATCCTCATAGCCGCTTTTTCTATTATGATGATAAGGGTCGGCCAGCGGGTTTCGATTACGATATTTTATCACTATTTGCCAGAAAATTAGGTATCGAGTTGGAGGTCAGATGTGTTCAGGATTGGCAAGAGCTCATCCCGCAGCTCATATCAGGCAAAGGAGATGTTATAGGTGCCGGTATGACTCGCCTGGATGAGCGCATGAAGCATGTCTCTTTCTCTGATGGCTATTTCCCAACTAAAGTAGTTATCGTAACTAATATAGAGAACACCGCATTGAATTCTCTAAGCGATTTAAAGGGTAAAATTGTTACCTCCGTAAAAGACACCTCCTATCTCTCTGCATTACAATCAATTGAAGGCATTAAAATTGATACTAACTTCTCTGACCCAAACACATTATTACAAGCAGTATCTGAAGGCAGAATCAACGCCGTTGCTGTTGACTTACCAGAGGCATTAATAGGGCACATATTTTATCCCAACCTGAAAACTATTGATACCATTACTGACTTACAACAGTACGGCTATGGTGTATCTAGAGATAAGCCAGAGCTATTAGCTGAATTGAATTCTTTCTTAAAAGAGATCAACGAAGATGGTACTTACCAAAAGGTATACAAAAAATACTTTCATTGAATAATATGTTACGGAGTGGATGTTCAAAGAAATGAAAAAAGTTTTTTTTATTATTATAATACTGGTAATGACCATATTATTTATCTTGTCTGTTGATATTGAATATGGCAATCCAAAGAACTCGGATGTCGCTAATTACTATATCGATCAAGGTCTTCACGATACCGGTGCAATTAATCTGGTTGCGGCCATATATCTTGGTTATCGTGCTTATGATACCCTAATAGAGACAATAGTCTTATTTGTGGCAGTAGTAGGAGTTGTATTCTGTTTGCGGGGGAAAAGATAGATGGGGAGCTCAAAGATAATTAAAACCATAGCCCAAAAGCTATTTCCTTTCATCGTGCTTTTTGGATTTTATCTGATATCACATGGACATCTATCGCCAGGCGGTGGTTTTCAAGGTGGAGTTGTGCTAGGTACAGCTATAATACTTTTAGCGCTTTCACATAGCATAGAGCAAACGGAAAAGAAATTTAAGAGTAGATGGCTAAACATGTTGGAGAAGTTAGGGATATTAACCTTAATCTTTTTAGGTTTTCTGGGTATATTTCTGGGTTACTCCTTCCTTGGTAATTTTCTGCCATTGGGTAAACCAGGCCAGATTACCAGTGGTGGGTTGATGTTGTTTTTTAATATAGCTATCGGTATCAAAGTAGCCGCAGGTGTTTCGGTTATATTCTATGCATTAGTTAGATATAGAGGTGAAATATGACTCCCATAAATATTAGCCTTTTAGTTTTTATGATTGGTTTGTATGGAGTAATGAGCAAGAATAATCTGATTAAAAAGATCATAGGGCTAACCATAATGAATAGTAGTATTGTACTATTTTTCATAAGTATCGGCTACAGGAAAGCTGGTTTGGCGCCAATATTAGAGAAAGGGACGACTGGCGGTATCCCCACCATTATAGTTGTTGACCCACTACCTCAAGCACTGATGCTTACTGCAATTGTGATCGGTATGTCTATAACTGCTTTAGCATTAGCGCTGATTGTGAGAATTTATGCAAGATATAAAACTTTAGACATTCAACAACTCTCAAAGGAGCGATAATTATTTGGCAATTCATATCCCTATCTTAATCATAATATCACCGCTTCTGTCTGCATTTCTTGTATTGCTTACCAGGAAATATAAAATTATATTAGCGACTACTAGTATCATAATTTCAATCCTGTTTATATCGACACTCTCATCTCGCATTCTATCTGGTGATAAAGTAACATACCATCTTGGAGGCTGGCGAGGCCCATTAGGCATCAGTTTGGTAGTAGATGAGCTAAGCCTTTTCTTCTCTTTAATAGTACTGGGTTTAGGACTATTAGTGATTATATATTCTATACCTGAAAGGCGTTATGGCAGAACATATTATTTTTTGCTGCTTATTTCGTTAAGCAGTATGATCGGTATCAGTTATACGGCTGATATATTTAATATGTACGTCTTCTACGAGCTTTTGTCACTTGCTGTGTATTTACTTATTGCCTATAACAAGAAAGGGATGGCTTTAAGGGCTAGCTTTAATTACCTTATTATGGGGGGTGTGGGGCTATCTTTTTTTCTTTTGGGAATCGGCTTTCTTTATGCTATTACTGGCACATTGGATATATACCATATAGCTGAGCGGCTGCCGGTTGCATTTGATTCCAGCACGCGGATGGTGATCATGTCCTTGGTGCTTATAGCTACTGGCATGGGTATAAAAATAGCTGTGTTTCCTCTTCACAGCTGGTTGCCAGATGCACATTCTATGGCACCATCACCTATTAGTGCATTGCTTTCCGGTATTACCGTAGAGATAGGCATTTACTGTTTGATTAGAGTAATCTATAGCCTATTCAGTACAGAAACGTTTTCTACTATTATTAGTAGTAGCCATACTATACTAATAGTTCTGGGTGTAGTTACACTTTTATTTGGTGCCGGTATGGCACTGGCACAAACAGATTTGAAACGATTGTTGGCATATTCAACTATTAACCAGATTGGAATTATATTTATCGGATTAGGTATTGGAACCGAGTTGGGACTTACTGGTGCGCTATTTCATGTTCTGAACCATGCTATAATGAAAGGTGCTCTATTCTTTTGTGCAGGCATAATGATTGCTAAGGCTGGTACAAGAGATGTGCAAGGGCTCAGTGGTTTTAATAGACAACAGCCGTCTATAGTTTTTGCCTTTACCATAGCTTCTTTAGGTATGATCGGTATACCACCTACCAACGGCTTTGTGAGTAAGTGGCTGATATGCTTAGCAGCTGTAGAGGCTGGCTACACTGTTCTTGCAGTGATTATACTTATGGCGAGTGCGATCACTGCTGCATATTATTTTCGGGTGATACAAGTGCTTTTTAGTGGTCCATCAAAACAGGGTCCTGTGCTTATCCATGAAGGAGGACAGATGATTCATGAAGGTAATTTTTTTAGAACCTGGACAATTTACATTTTGGTGGCTGGATGTCTATTACTTGGGATTGTACCGGCTCTGGGCATCTCCATGGTAAAACCAGCAGTAAGCTTACTCTTATCCCATGTCATCCCGTAAAAAATAAGTTTATCTATAAAGATATTATCTAAAGGCGGTGAATTCCGGTTTTGAACTCTAATCTTCCACTTTTAGCTGTAATTATACCTTTCTTCCTGGCTATAATTATAGTATCTTTCGTCAGAGAGCGATTTTATAGAGCTCAACAGCTTCGACTAATACTAATTATTATATTTATTGCAGCGATTACAATGGCTTGTTTACTTGGACTCATGTTATCTACCATTCTTAAAGGAAACACAATTTGTAGCACTTTTTGGCCACAGATGTCTCCCTTTGGACTATGTCTTCAGGTAGATGGGTTAAGTATTATTATAGCTTTAGTTGGCTTCTTGTTATGGCTTGCGGTTTCTATATATTCTATAAGCTATATCAAAACCGATCTGGTTAGGTATTATTCTTTGTTATTAATTTTACTGGGAGCCGTTCAAGGCACGGTATTAGCCAAAGATCTTATAAACTTCTACGTGTTCCTCGAGATAACGACTGTGACTACATATTTTCTCATAATACATAAAAGAAGTACTGTCGCGTTAAAAGCTGGTTACAAGTATATACTCATGAATTTAATCGGCGCTTTTCTTATTTTATTCTCTATTATTTTGGTTTATGTAGATACGGGTAGCTATGAAGCAATTATGGTTACCAAGTCTGGCGGTATTATAGTACCTGTACTATTCTTATTGGGTTGCTTTGTTAAAGCTGGTGCAGTCCCACTACACATCTGGCTGCCGGATGCACATCCTGCTGCACCGTCGTCGGTCAGTGCATTTCTATCCGGTATGATGATAAAGATAGGTGCTTATGGCATAATAAGGTTTATCTTTCCCATATTGAACTTCAATTTACCTGCTACCAACTTTGGAGAGCTATTAAGTTTACTAATTATGTCTATAGGTGTAGCTTCTATGTTAATAGGCGTACTCTTGGCTTTGTTGCAAACAGATGTTAAGCGATTATTAGCATATCACAGTATAAGCCAGATGGGATATATTCTCTTGGGTATAGGGTTGGGCACTAAGCTTGGTTTGGCTGGCGGGTTGTATCACTTGGTGAACCATACCATGTTTAAGGGATTGCTATTCCTGTGTATGGGTGCAGTTATCTATTCGACCGGTACGAGGGAGCTTAATAATTTAGGTGGCTTATGGAAGAGGATGCCGATAACAACATCCACCTGTATTGTTGCTGCCTTAGCTATTTCAGGTATGCCCCCGTTTAATGGGTTTGCAAGCAAGAAACTGCTTGCCGAAGCCGCAACCAATTATAACTATATACTTAAATTTGTCATGATGACCACTGCGGCACTAACCTTTGCCTCGTTTCTTAAATTAATAAGCTATACCTTTTTCGGTGAACTTAAGAAGCAGTTGATAACAGTTAAAGAAGTACCGCTGTTAATGCAGTTGCCTATGATAGTACTAGCTATTTTATGTGTGTTTTTGGGAATAAATGCACAATTTGTACTGGAACGTTTTATAGAATTTGCGATAGCTGGGATAGTTCAGCCTCGATCAATTTTACAGATAAAATTCTGGACTCGAGGTACAGTTTTAGATGCTTTATTTATAATAACTTTAGGTTTCGTTGCTTATATTGCGGCTTCAAAGCTGGGGTTAATAGGTCGGAAAAAGAAAGAATTTGAGATAGGAAGTTTTACGGCAAAACTGGTCAAGTATTTAAGTGTGGATAGAATTTATTGTAATGTTGCTATATTGATAGGCAAGTTATGTAAGAAGCTCGACCGTGTATACCCACGAGATTTGAATATACACCTATCCTGGGTGTTACTGACTTTAATTGCATTGTTTGTGACATTATTTTTCGTATTAGTTTAGTTTTTCTATATTTTTCTCTTTTTGCCTTATAGCTGATATTTCCTCAAAATATTAGTAGCCAATTAATTAGTTAACCCGTTTACCGGTTACCTGGTTAGCCAGTTGTAAGATAAAAGATAAAACCGTAGGACAGGTGTTCCGCCTGTCTATATAAATGTGGCTTGATTTATCATGCTCGCCTGTTTCTTCTGTCATTTCAGCGAAGGTAGGAATCAAGAGCATTTTTACCCACATATATGAATTAAATTAACTGGCTAACTGGTAAACTAGGTAACCGGCTAACTAGTCTTTATCCTAACCAACTAACCAGTTAACTAATTAAGATATCTCAAATAGACATAAATCGAAGCGATGATGAGATTAATTATAACCAAAGGAAGGGATACTTTGGCAAAATACCAGAAGGGGATAGGTTGATTATTTTTTTCGGCAATGTCAGCAACCACTAAGTTAGAAGCTGTCCCAATTAGGGTACCATTAGCTCCAATATTCGCTCCCAAAGCAAGCGCCCACCATAGTACAGTAATGGCAGTAGACTCAAGATGATGGGAAATGTTTTCAATTATCGGAATAGTTAAGGCTACAATAGGGATATTATCAAAAAAGGAAGATGTAAAAGTGGATACCCCTAATATGGTGAAACTTAAAAGATTTATACTTCCTTTAGTAAGATTTAAGAGTTTAGAAGAGATCACTTCAATTAATCCATTTTCCACAAGAGTCCCCGCCAAGACATTTAAGCCAATTAGAAAGAAAATTATCCTCCAATCAATTTGAGCATAAATTTCATCTGGTCTATCCTGACTAATGATTAGTAAAATCATTGCACCTGATAAATAAATTATGGCTAGATTTAGATTAATTATATGGGAAAAGAAAGATGCTATAAGAGCAATACTTAGGATTAATAAAGAATTATTAAATAGAGCAGGATTAGTAATAGCCTTTTTTTCATCAATTTTATTAAGGCGCGAAATAATTTCTGGTGGTATATTATTCTTTTTAAGAGTATCTTTAAAAAGATTAATGAGATAAAATATATTTACTATTACAAATATTAACGATATTGGAGTCATATGGAATATAAAATCATAAAAATTAAGATTAGCAGCAGATCCTATCATGATATCGACTGGAGTTCCGATATAAGTCGCTAATCCACCGATGTTGGCAAATATAATTTCAGAAATAAGAAAAGGTAAAGGGGATATTTCTAAGATATGTGTAATGGCCAGTGTAATATTTGCTAAAAAGAGCAAGGTGGTGATTTCATCTAATACAGAGGAGAGGAAGCCGGCTAATAAAGAGAGAGAGATTAAAAGGACCAAAGGATTTCCCTTACTATATTTGGTAGTTTTTATAGCTAAATATTGAAATATCCCACTCTCTTTTGCTATTATAGTAAAGATCATCATTCCAATGATAATTCCCAATTTATTAAAATCTACATAGGTGATAGCCTTGTCAAAGGTTATTAGTCCTAAAACAATAGTTAAAATTGCCCCAAAAAAAGCAGATGTTGTTCTAATTCTACGGTTGGTAAATATTAAAAAGTAAGTTATAATTAGTATAATTAAACTTAGGATTAATTTAGTCATTTTTATGTCTCCTAAAGTGCTTTTTTATCCATACCATAATTTGCTATACAAATATATTTATATAATAATATAAGAAGGAAAAGATTGTCAAAATACAACACTTTTTCTAAAAAGAAATGTATTTGGACAATCTTGTTAAAAAAGATATTATATAAAACTAAAGAAAAATATTCAAAGACCTAGAGGTTTCAAGAGAGTAGACTCCTCTGGTAATCTTATTTTTAAATATAACTGTAAAAGGAGAAACGGCAGATGATGGGAGATTTTATATTTGGAACATTTTCCAAAAATATTGGAATTGATTTGGGCACCTCTACTACCTTAGTATTTGTTAAGGGCAAAGGAGTGGTTCTGTATGAGCCCTCGGTGGTTGCAATTGAAGAAGGTGGTAATAAGATATTAACAGTTGGGGAAGAAGCAAAAAGAATGGTAGGTCGAACTCCGCGAGGTATATTAACGGTTAGACCTTTAAAAGAAGGAGTAATAGCTGATTTTGAATTAACCGCTGAAATGTTAAAGTTTTTTATTAAAAAAGTTCATATTCGTAATCGTTTTGTAAAGCCAACTGTAATTATTTGTGTTCCTTCGGGGGTTACTGAAGTAGAAAAAAGAGCGGTATCAGAAGTTGCTTATCAATGTGGAGCTCGACAAGCTTTTTTAATAGATGAACCAATAGCGGCAGCTATTGGAGTAGGACTACCTATATTTGAACCAATGGGGAATTTAATACTTGATATAGGAGGGGGAACTTCTGAGGTGGCAGTTATCTCCTTGGGCGGGATAGTAGTGAATGAGTTAACTAAAATTGCTGGAGATTATATAAATTCTACAATTGAAAAATACATTAAACAAGTGCATAATTTATATATTGGTGAATTGACTGCTGAGCGTCTTAAAATTAATCTATCTAATAATGGGGAAAATGAAGAAGATAAAAATTATGGGATTAGCGGAAGAGACAGATTAACCGGTCTACCTAAGATAATTAATATCTCCAAAGATGAATTAAGAGAAGCTTTGTCTGAACCTATAAGAACAATTGCCAATACAGTACGGTTAAGTTTGGAGAAGACCCCTCCAGAGTTAGTTGCTGATATCTTAGACAAGGGTATAATTATGACTGGTGGAGGCTCGTTGTTATCAGGATTATCAGTGCTTTTACAAGAAGAAATGGGCATTGCTACTTTTATATCTTCAGAGCCACAATATTGCGTAATTAAAGGAATAGGAAAAGCATTAGAGGATATAAATTTTTACCAAAGAGTTTTAATTAAAGCAATTAGAGGAATTTGAATTAATCGATAGTGGTTAGTGAATAGTATATAGTGTAAAGCGTGTAAAACGAAAAATTAAAATAGTATCTCCTACGGACTCGCAAGTCGCAACTTGTACCTGTAATTTTAATCGGTAAATCGGTGGATTGGGGAATAGGAAAATTGAGGAAATTTATTTATCGGAATAACCCCTGGTTAATTTTAATAATTTTAATCATCATAACTTTATTTATAATGACCGTAGATTATCATGGCAAGATGTATCTAAAGTGGTTAGAAAGTATTGTGCTAAGAGCATTTTCTCCAATTAATCGAGGAATAAGTTTGGTTATGATTAATATAAAGAATTATTTTGACTTGATAGCTGATTTCCAAAGAATAGAAGAGGAAAACAAAGAATTGAAAGAGAAAATTGAATCCGTTCTTCACGAAAATGCTATATTACAAGAAAAATTAATAGCTTATGATAGATTAAAAAAATTATTAGAACTTAAGGAATCTTTTTCTTATGAAATGATTCCTTCTTTAGTGATTAGCCGTGAACCGGGGAATTGGTTTAAAAGTATAATTATTAATAAAGGGAAAGCTGATGGAATTGAAGAAAATATGGCAGTTGCTACTTATCAAGGATTGGTTGGTCGGGTAATTAGCGTTAGTTCTCATAACTCAAAGGTGTTATTAATATTAGACCAACGGAGTGCTGTAGGGGGTATGGTTCAGAGGTCGAGAGATATTGGAGTAATAAAAGGGACAGAAAGTAATTATTGCTATATGGAATACCTCTCTCAAGATGCTGATGTGAAAATCAATGATATAATAATTACTTCAGGGTTTGGCAGTGTTTTCCCTAAAGGGATTAGGATAGGTAGAGTGGTGGTGGTTAAAAAGGAAAAACATAACCTATTTCAAGAAGTTATAATAAAACCCGAAGTAGATTTTACCAAATTAGAGGAAGTATTTGTAGTTAAAAAACCTGAATAGAACTTTAAGAGAAGGCCTTGCGCTATCTGATATAATATGAGATATGGTTTTTGACGCGATGCGCGATATCAATTCAAGAGGAGGAGTTATCATTTTTAAAGTAATAAAATTAGAAAATGGTTTAAGGATCATAGTAGAAGAGATGCCTTATATGAAATCAGTGGCAATTGTTTTTGGAGTAGGAGTGGGTTCAAGATATGAGGAGGACCATCACCAGGGTATTTCACATATTATTGAGCATATGTTATTCAAAGGGACCAAAAAGAGGAAGAATACTTTAGAAATATCTCAAACCATAGAAAGTATTGGGGGAGAAATAAATGCTTCTACGTCCAAGGAGATTACCCAGCTATATGTAAAAGTTCCTCAGGAGCAATTTAATATTGCTTTTGATGTGCTAGCTGATATAATATTAAATTCCCTGATAAGAGAAGAAGATCTTTGTAAAGAAAAAAACATAATTATCGAAGAGATAAAAAAATATGAAGATATACCAGAGGAATTAGTTGAGATCTTGCTGGATAAGATAATGTGGAAAGATCACCCTCTGGGAAGGCCTATCCTTGGAAATGTTAAGAGTGTGGGCAATATTCAAAGGGAAGATTTGCTATCCTATATAAACAGATTTTATCGGCCCAATAATTTAGTAGTAAGTGTTGCTGGAAATATCAAGATTGCAGATGTAATTTTACAAGTTAAAAATTACTTTGAAGAAATAAAAGAAGGGAAAATTAAAGGATATCTGCCGGTAAATAGCAATCAAAAGACTGCTCAAATAGGGATAAAATTTAAAAAGAGTAACCAGACTCATCTTTCTCTTGGTTTCCCTGGTATTTCTCGATTAAATTGTGATAAATATTGTATGGATTTATTAGATATAATATTAGGATCGGGATTGAGCTCACGACTTTTCCAAGAAATAAGAGTAAAAAGGAGCTTAGCTTATGATATCCATTCTTTTCTGCAATATTTTAACGATGCAGGTTCTTTTAACATTTATGCAGGTATTGATTCAAGCAGGATAAAAGAAGCTATACAAGCAATTTTAGAAGAACTAAAAAAAATAAAGGAAGATGATTTAGGGGAAGAGGAATTAAAAAAAGCTAAAGAGATGTACAAAGGTTCATTATCCTTGAGTTTAGAAGGTACTTTAAGTCGTGCATTTTGGCTGGGAAATAGAATACTTTTATATGATAAGCCTGTTAGTTTACAGGAAATAAAAGAAAGAATAGAAGGAATAAAGAA
>Ga0190349_1000559_pt1 | contig 10891 bp, 12 predicted proteins | sample 48721378_MG_FD_179798 | JGI IMG/M metagenome (GOLD analysis project Ga0190349, IMG submission 179798) | Hydrothermal vent microbial mat bacterial communities from Southern Trench, Guaymas Basin, Mexico - 4872-13-7-8_MG | ecosystem: Environmental > Aquatic > Marine > Hydrothermal vents >...
TAGTTCTTGAGTTCTGGAGAGATCACAAACATTTATCGAGGTTTTATTTCTGTGGAAGAAAATGTCTTCTTGATTTTTTAAAAGAAAAGGGGATTATCTAGAAATACTCTTTTATCAATCTATACGTTTTGTTGTACAGCTCCATATCCATATCATCTATCTTTCTTACAATCTCTGCCTGTACTATATCTGTAAAAAGTCTTCCCACAACTCTGACAAGATTCCCCTCTTTAAACTCCGTATCTTCCTCACAGATTACATTTATCTGTCCTGTACCATCATCCAAAACGAATTCAAAGTCTTTTTTAGATACTACAGCTCCTATCAAACTTATTCTAATATCTTTCTGATCTATATCCTCTATCTTCCTGTGTTTGGATGGTGCTCTTCTTATAGGGGTCAATCGTACTCCCTCCATGTATACCCACATTTTGTACATCTGTAGAACTTGGTAGCTGGTTCATCCTCTGCTCTTGTCTGAATAAACCAATAATAAGCTTCTTTATTCCCACATTTCGGACATATTTCCCTCACTTTGGGTTTAGTATCATATTCCTTATCTATAAAGATAGTTTTTTGTGATTTGGGAATATTTTCTTCTAATTTATACTCTTTCTCAACATTTTCATCTATTTCTTCTATTTCCCCACATTTTCTACATTTTATGACTTTTTTCCCATTCTCCTCATATGGATACATCAAGTTTCCACACTTCTTACAGAAGATCACTTTATCGCCTCTTTAATTATTTTGTCATGATCAAATGCTAGTTTTGGTAATTGAGATATCTTGAACCTTTTTATATCTTTTGCATCACTACCTGATCTTGGTGTGCCATGGGGCTCTGCCAGAAATGCGATTGAGACTGTGTGTCCCCTCGGATCTCTATTCGGATCTGAAAATACGCCTATAAGCTTATTTATCTTTATATCCATCCCTGTTTCCTCCTTTGCCTCTCTTAAAGCTGCTTCCTCCACTCTCTCACCATACTCCACAAAACCTCCAGGGAGTGCCCAAAAATTTTTGAAGGGATCATTTTTCCTTTTGATTAAATATATCTCATTTTTCTCTAAAATTACCATATCTACAGCTAACCTTATCATACCATCCCCAAAAGTTGTTTTAGCCAGATTGAAGGGTATCCAATCTTTGGAATTACCAAAATAACCCTTCCAATAACTTTATCCTCTGGAGTTCCTTCTTTCCCCCAGTAATATGTGTCTGGAAACGCATTGTTGTCTCCTTTTGTTAGATAGTACCTTTTGGATTCCCCTTTGATCCTAACAACTCTATGTACAACTGGAACACTCAAAGAAGGAGTTTTAAAAACGATGACATCCCCTATTTCTATATTTTCCTCTTTTTTAATTATAACTATATCCCCCCTTGAAAATCCATTTTTAGATGGAAAGTTACTGAAATTTTCTTTATCTATCCCATATACCTCATACTCATTATAATTATAAGACCACCATGAATCAAAATCCTCGGAATGTTGCATGCTTCCAGAAACGACTACTGCAAATGGTGGATTTGCACCGAGTACTAATACCAAAATATATTTAAAAGCAAAATAAATCACAAGTGCTACAATTATAGCCTCTGCATACTCCTTTACCTCTTTTTTCCAGTCGATCTTCCATTCCATGTTTTCATCCTTTATTTCTTTGCTTTAAAAACTTTTGTTATGCTCCCTATCACAGAGCTCTTACTGCAATCTCTATCCCTCTTTCTATTGTCTCCAGGCTCATGGAAGGCAGATCTCTGTCCAAAACCTGCTCAGGAATATATGGGATGTGGATAAATCCTGCCTTTATATCCAAATCATTGTATCTGAGATAATGAAGAGTATAGTACATTACGTAATTACAGATGTACGTGCCTGCAAAATTGGAGATCCTTGCAGGTATGTTGTTTTTATGCAGTTCTTTCAGGATATCTTCCAGGGGAAGAAGAGAAAAATAAGCATCGGGGCCATCTTCAAATATTTTTTTATTCTCAGAGGTCATATTTATAGCTACCCTCTCCAATGTTATCTGGTTCCTTTTACCTGCTAACCCGAGACTTACTATATATTGGGGATCAATGTCCTCTATCTCTCTATGGATTATTTTTCCGCAATCGTATGTAACAGGTAAAACATGAGAAATTATCTTTCTTCCTCCTATATTTCTCCCATGCATTTTTTTTGCTACTATGCCTGAAGGATTTATTTTTTCTTTTCCAAAAGACTCAAACCCTGTAAGTAAAACTTTTTCCATAACATCACGGATCTGTAACTCCCTTACTTGTAACCAAGAATATAGCTTCCCCCTCTGGAAGATTTGGTGAATCTACAAGCCTGGCAATTCTTCTTCCCTGCTTTGATTTCCTGAGATATATCCTCATTGTAGCAGAATGACCAAGAATATGTCCTCCTATAGGTCTTGTGGGATCTCCGAAAAATGTATCAGGCGCTGTTGAAACCTGATTCGTCACGAAGATGCAGATATCGTACATATCAGCTAATTGATGTAGTTTTCTGAGATGTCTCCCCAACTTTTGCTGTCTCACTGCGAGTGTTCCTCTTCCAACGTACTCACTCCTAAATGTAGATGTAAGTGAATCGAGTATCACGAGTTTTACATCTCCTTTCTTTAGAATATCCTCTGTCTTTTCTGCAAGTAACATCTGATGATCCGAGTTGTAAGCTCTCGCATAATGTATATTTGCTAATGTCTGTTTTGGGTCAAGCCCATAATTCTCAGCTATCTGAACTATTCTTTCAGGTCTGAAAGTATTTTCACTGTCTATAAAAATACTCTTCGCTTCCATTCCTCCTTTCTCTTTCGGCAGCTGAACTGTAACAGCTAACTGATGTGCTAACTGGGATTTTCCTGATCCAAACTCTCCAAAAACCTCCATTACTGCCTGAGTTTCAAAACCCCCTCCTATGAGATCGTCGAGATTCTTACTTCCTGATGTTATATGTCCTACTGTTTTTCTTTTTTCCAGTATCTGATCAGCTGAGATAAAGTTATCTATGCTGACCATTCTTCTTGCTTCTGCTATGATCTTGTTACATGTCCCCTCACTTATCTCGGCTATATCTGCAAGATCCTGAGGTGCAGCTACCGCTATTGACTCCACAGTAGTGTATCCTGCCCCCTTTAGCTTTTCGGCTATCTTTGGACCTACACCTGGGACCTCTTCGATTCCCACTTCTTTTTTTTCTATATTTTCCTCTTTTTTCTTAACCATTTTCACCAACTCTATCTAAAATTATATACGCCTCCCTTAAAATATCTATTTTTTGGAAATCATAACATGTGAATTTGCTGTTATTTACCATGCATTTAAAAAGATATTCCTCTCCTATTTTCGGTGACCCAAAAACAATTCCCTCCATCTCCTCTATTCCGTTATCTATAACTACTCCACAACATTCCTCTCCTTCTATTTTGCTTTTTACAACTCCCCTAACTATTACCATTCCTTTATCCCCTATTTTCCCTCTTTTGGGGTTTTTCAATTCTTCAAGGCTTGGAAAGGGGATCTCCAGTTTTTCTATTTCTTTGGCTATGATCTTCTCACTAAACTCGCCAGAAACTCTGACAATATCTCCCATGTTGTATTTTTCATTGGTTTCAACAAAAATTTCTCCACTCTCATCCATCAAAAAGAATCCCTTATCTTCTATTTTCGAAATCCTTCCCATGATCTCTACCTTTCCCTTCTCTAAATTCTTTATCTTTTTTTCGTAAGATATATCTACAGATAACTCTGTACTTCTATTTACATGTATCTCCAATCCTTCCATTCCCTCTTTCACTCTTGCATTTTCTATTTTAATCTTCACTCCACTCGATATATTTTCAAGGATATCCGCCTTTTCATTCCAGATTACTGCCCTTATTTCCCCTGTCTCGTCTGCAAGTATTATGCTCCCGACTTTTCCTGTTCCTCCATCTATCTTTTCAAATGTTTTAACACCTAAAACTTCTTTAACAGCTCCCCGTACATTTACAGCTCCTTCTTTTAAGTAAGCTATCTTTACAAACTCTTCTTTTATCTCTGGTAAATCTATGTCTTCGGGATTTGTCCTGACATTCGTCTGCCATCCTACCTGTATCTCATATCCGTTGAAACCTTCCCTTGTATAAACATTTTCAAGAAGAAGTATGTCATTTTTCTTTATTCTGTCAAGTATATCAGTTTTTTCATTCCAGAAGGATACTCTTATCTCGCCTGTATCGTCCTTAAGTATTATACTCCCAACTTTTCCTGTTCCTCCATCTATCTTTTCAAACTCTCGTACATCGAAAATAGCTTTCACCCTTCCAGCCACTGAGATATCTCGAAGTTCTTCATTTATATCCCCTATTTTCATCATTTTTTCCTCAATCTCAGGGAGATCCATGGAAATGTTACTTATCTCCACAACTCCTCTGTTTCCAACATTAAGATCAAGTGCATCTCTGAATCCTTTTTTAATATATCCGTGTTTTATCTCCACAATCGTTCCTACTTTGAGTTTTTCCAGTATCTTTGTTCTGTCATTCCATAATGCAACTCTTATCTCCCCAGTTTCATCATCTAAGATAATATTGCCCACTCTTCCGTTCTCAAACTCTTTTATAGGATATATCTTTTTAACTCTCCCAATTATTGAGATATTATTCATTCCTTCCTGAAGTTCTTTTATTTTTATTCTTTCTTTTTTTTCTTTAATCCCCAGATCTATTCCATGTTCAGCAGCTATGATAGCTACTGCCCCCTCTCTTGTTAAAAGCCCACCTACATTCTTTATTTTCTCTTTTATGAGATTTTCAAACTCTTCTTCACTTATTATACCTTTAAATTTTTCGTAATCCTCATCCATTTTGACCAATACTCTTTGGGGTGCAACCTTTATATATTTTTTGAAAGAAAAGTTCCATTCTATACAAGGTTGCTTTTATTGAATACTGGAATTAGCGATGGAGATAAAAGAGAAAGAAATAAACTTTTTGAATTAGTGTTACGCTGCATGCCTGAAAATCTTTACCTTTGCAATTTTCTCTATTGTAAATGAAAGGAGGATTAGATATGCCACTACAAAAAATGTAGAGAATATTAGTGTAGAAATATACGCATAAGAAAGGCCATGAATGATCATTGAACATCTGAAGAAAATGCCCTTGAAAAAAACAAAAAAGGCAATGCTTAATATATCTTCTTTAATGGTTTTTGATCTTTTCAGGAGATAAATTAAAATAAATGCAGGAATAAGGTAATAAAGAGACCATTCAATATAGGGAATATCCAATTCAAAACCTTCCAGATGCCAAGCGTAATAACCCGTAAGTACCACTGAAGGAATACAGAACCCTAAGATAAATATTTCGTATTTTCTTTTATAAATAAAGATTATATACGGTGTAAATACTGATGCAAATATCAGCCAGTATAAAAACTCTCCTATATTTGAAGGTATTATTATAGGAGGAGTTATTTCTTTTGCTATCTCAGTTTTTGAATATGAGTCTAACAAAGGCTGACGAACAAAATAGAAAAAGATAATAGATAAAAGAAAAAATAAAAGGCTGTATTCTATATTTCCTCTGGAAAACAAGTTTTTTGTTATATTTTTTGGGGAAGTCATAGGGTCACCTATGGGCAATTGCAGTCTCCCCAATGATCAGGATATACTGTCCCAGATCTCGTTACTCTACCCAAGTATTCTTTGTACATTACTTCATGAGTACAGTTATTGTACCATACTCTATATTTATCGCATTGTTGCGTCCATGTACCTTTACAGATAACATGTGCAGTAACTCCTCCCCAATCACCTCTAACGAGTACACACTTGTGTACCTTCCATGTCCATTGTTTTGGAGAGCAGTTCCTGTACTCGATCCATGTTCTCATGCATGTGTTCAAGGGCTGTACGTTTCCTTCTGTATTTTCACTATCTACTCCACTCTCTTTTATATTTTCTGGGGGTTTAGGAACACACCCTTTATTGCAAGAACATCCTTCTTTATCTGCAAAAACTACACCTAACGCAACAATCGTCATCATCGAAATGATGACCAGGCTCATTATTTTCTTGTTCATCCTATTACCATTGCAAATTTAGTAAAAGATATATATATAGTTTTTCCTGCCCTAAAAGATCAACAATGGAGCTAAAACTTAAAATTTGGGACATTTTTGAAGCGGAAGTATCATTGGGGTGTCCATTATTATCTGGATCAGGGGGGTACTTCACACTTTAGGATATATTGATGAGAAGGAAAAAATGGGAAAATTTATAGTTTATAAAGATTTTTCTGGGATATAGGGGAAGGTATTTATAAAAAACAAATTAACAAAGTATATGAATAGAAAAAGAGTGAAATCCCCAGAGAAAGAGGAAATTGATGGAGAAAAAAAGAGCTTTAAAGATATACATGATATTGATGAAGTAAATCTTGGTATGAAATTTATAGAACTTGCCTTAAATCTGGGCACAGCATTTACAAATTTTTTATGGCAAAAGTTCTATCTTTTACTTAGCTTTAATGCAATTCTTTTCTCAATTATATTTTTAAAACAGGGTTATTTGTTTACAGATCCAATAAGAGCAACTCTTTCATTTTTTGCCATTATATTCTCTTTAGTTATGTTTCTTGTTATGGGAAGAAGTTATGAAAAAATGTTTTACTTATACTGAGAAAAGACACAGAGGGAAGGGAGGGAGACAGATTTAAAGAGTTTCTTTCATCACTAATAAATGAAAGAGAATTCATTGAGAAAATGGGAGATTGTCTCTATCCTACTCCTAAAACAAAATATTCCCATTTTCCATCATCATTGTCTATTCTTGTTTTTTCTCTTCTTTTTGTTCCAGGTTGGGCTGCCGTTTTTTCATATATAATCTTATTTGATGTTTTAAAATACAATAACAAAGCATTTTTTTATTTTTCTTTGTATGTTATTTTTCAGTTGCTACTTTATAGCTATTTTTAAATTATTCTTACAAAAAAACAGAAAAAAGATAAAAAAACGACACCCCGGAATAAAATCTCTAAAATCATGCCCCATACTTCCCATACCCCCTGATCATCTCTTTTTATCCCCTTCTTATTTTTTATTCATTTCATCCTTAGATTTCAGACACTTCTCTATCAACTCCATTATTACAGTGGATTTATAGACCATCCCAAGATCAATCATTTGGGTAGTTTCCACTATTGGAGTTTTTTCAGTTGGAATCTTAACAAATTTGATAGTATTCTCATCTTTTCTTATGAGTACAGATGAAATAATCCCCAAAAAGAAAATACGACTACCTGCTTTTAGACCCTTACCTTTAGGAGAATAACTACCTATATTACAAAGGAAAACTGGACTACCACTTGAACCTGGGAAAACTGATGCATCAATCAGAAATATAGGTTTTCCCTCAAAATCTATTGATACGGGTGTTGCAGTTATCCCCTTTCTAACAATGGGTAATAAGTTCATTCTATCATAAATGTTGTTAGGATATCCGATGAATATAATATCTTCAACAGCATCAATTTCTTTTTTTAATATTTTCTCGGAAGGAATTAAATTTTGGGTTATAGGGATGAAAAAAATATGGATACCCTCTCCACGTAATTTATTAAGAACTGGTGCAAAGGGCGTTATTGCTATATCTATATCATCATTTGGATGCTCTATCCATTCTTTTTCAAAATCAGTTTCAGAATCAGAATATTCAATTGTAAAAGGCTTTCCTAAAACTGGTTTTCCATCTTCTTCACGATTAAAAGTTAGACTTCCTTTAACGGAATCTTTAATAACATGTTTATTTGTAACTAGAAATACGTAATCTTTATTATCTTTTATATAATCAAAAATAAATCCAGTGCCATACCTCCAAGATTCATCAGGAAGGCTGACTCCAATTCTTACAGTTGTAAATAGTATTTTCTCAAATACTGATTCAACTTCTACTTTTTTTGTTTTCTCTTCTTTTGGCTTTGTAACATCACTTTCTTTTTTTGGCTCTTCTTTATCCTTCTTCATAATCTATATCCCTATTCTACGAGAATAAATAGTTTTACCATCCTCTGAGATTTTTCGTGCAGAAACCAAAACCTATTTCAACAGAGAAAAGATCTAAAAGATAATGATAGTCGGAGTAGACGAAGCTGGCAGAGGTTGTGTCATAGGGCCGATGGTTATCTGTGGTGTTGGAGCTGAAAGTATGAATATTAAGGGTATAAAAGACTCCAAACTTCTTACGCCTGAGAAAAGAGAAAAATTGGCTCATGCGATAAAAAAAGAAGTAATATATTATTATAAGATTCTCTCACCCAAAAAAATAGATGAATATACAAGAAAAAACAAACTCAATATATTAGAATTAGAAGGATTCTCCGAGATAATTAAGAAGTTTGATCCTTCATCAAAATTCTTTGTAGACTCGTGTGATGTGAACTCAGAAAGGTTCAAAAGAAATATAATAAGTATCACGGGAGAGATCGACATTGTTTCGGAACATAAAGCTGATATTAAATACCCTATAGTATCTGCAGCATCCATTCTCGCAAAGGTAAAGAGAGATAAATTTATAAAAGATATTGGATACGATCTTGGCTCGGGATATCCCTCTGACAAAAAGACAGTATCCTTTCTCAAAAATTGGTACCGGGAAAAAAAGGATTTTCCTGATTTTGTAAGAGAATCTTGGGACACAATAAAAAAGATTAAAGAGAATACAAAACAGCAACAGCTTATATAACTATATGTTATAGAATAATTTTATATTCTCGTACTGTAAAAAACATACATGGAAGATTATTTTGAATCCCTTGAAAAAGGACTTGAGGATATATATAAAATAGCCGAAGAAGCAAGAAAAATGGGGCAGGACCCGTATATGAAAGTGGAAATCGCACCTGCAAGAGACATGGCTGCAAGAGTTGAGGGTCTTGTAGGTCCTATAAATATCGCCTCGAAGATCAGAGAATTGGATAGAATGAATTATTCGAGGGAAAAAATAGCTTTGAAAATTGCTGAAGAGATAACAGAAAGAAAATTTGGAAATTACACACAGGAAGAATGTGCGGAACAGGCTATCAGAACTGCTCTGGCTATCTTAACAGAAGGGATTGTTGCAGCTCCTTTGGAGGGTATTGCCCAGGTGAAGATAAAGGAGAATATAGATAATACTAAATTTCTATCCCTGTATTTTGCGGGACCAATAAGATCTGCAGGAGGGACTGCTGCAGCATTATCAATTTTAATGGGAGATCATATAAGAAAAAAATTATCCTTAGACAGATATAAACCATCTGATGAAGAAATAGAAAGGTTTATTGAAGAAGTTGATCTTTACAACAGGATATCTCATTTACAGTATTACCCTTCAAAAAAAGAATTGAAAATAGCTTTAAAGAATATCCCTATAGAGATCACGGGGGAACCTACTGAGAAAGTAGAGGTTTCGGGGTACAGAGATCTGGAAAGAATCGAAACAAACAGAGTACGTGGTGGTGCCATGCTTGCTCTCTGTGAAGGGCTTCTGCAAAAGGGATCGAAGATCTTAAAATACGTAGAAAATCTAAAGTTGGATGGATGGGAATGGATCAGAGAGATAGCATTAAGTTCTAAGGAAGAGGAAGAGTTTGAGTTAGAGAACTGGAAATATTTAAAGGATATTATAGCTGGAAGACCTATATTTTCACATCCCTCGAGGAGGGGGGGGTTTAGAATGAGGTATGGGAGAAGTAGAAACACAGGTTTTGCTGCCTGGGGTATCCATCCCTGTACAATGTTAGTCCTCCAGGATTTTCTGGCTACAGGAACGCAGATGAAGACAGAAAGACCGGGGAAAGCAAATGTTGTATGCCCGGTAGATACTATAGAAGGTCCTATTGTGAGAATGAAAAATGGAGATGTTTTAAGACTGGAAGATTATGAAGAAACTTTAAAAATAAGAGGAGATATAGACAAAATTCTATTTTTAGGAGATGCTTTAATATCTTATGGAGATTTCCTTGAAAATAACCATATACTCCTTCCGTCGGGATATGTAGAAGAATGGTGGTTTCAAGAGCTAAAGGAAAAAAAGGATATAGATCCATTTAATGTTTCTGAAAAAGAAGCTTTGGATATCTCTGAAAATTATGGTGTTCCATTACACCCAAAATACACATGTTTCTGGTACTATCTAACCTTTGATGAGTTAAAAGAATTTATAGATTATTTAAGTATAGCAGAGATAGGAGAAAAGATTATTCTTCCTTTAAATAATAAAAAGAAACTTCTTGAAAAAATATGCTTAGAACATAAAGTTTCGGGAGATAAAATCATCATAAACTCTCTATTTATCAAAAAGATAAACATTCCTAAGTTTTATGAAATCTATGAAACTTTAAAAAATGAAAAGATGACAGATAAAGATAAGATATTTAAAGCTCTTAAAGAGTGTACGGGGATAAAAATAATGGATAAATGCCCATATACAGTAGGAGGAAGGATGGGAAGACCTGAAAAGGCAAAAGAGAGACTTATGTCCCCTCCAGTTCACGGTCTCTTCCCTATAGGGAATTATGGGGGAAGAACAAGAAGCATTGTAAAAGCTTCTGCTTTAAATTATATTAATGTCGATATAATAAATTTAAAATGCCCTATCTGTGGAAAAAAGACATTTAAAAGAAAATGTGACAAATGTGGAGCCACGACAAAACTCTATAAAATATGCGAAAATGAAAAGTGCAGTGTAACGTCAATAGAGACGGAAGAAGAGAGATGCCCCGCCTGCAACTCTCCATTAAAAATACATTCCTTAAAAAAGATATATTTAAATGAGGAGTATAAAAAGGCAATGGAGAATCTGAATATTCCTCCTCCAAAGGAGGTTAAAGGTGTTATAGGAATGATTTCCTCC
>Ga0190349_1000560_pt1 | contig 10885 bp, 14 predicted proteins | sample 48721378_MG_FD_179798 | JGI IMG/M metagenome (GOLD analysis project Ga0190349, IMG submission 179798) | Hydrothermal vent microbial mat bacterial communities from Southern Trench, Guaymas Basin, Mexico - 4872-13-7-8_MG | ecosystem: Environmental > Aquatic > Marine > Hydrothermal vents >...
ATGGCTACCCTCCTTTTTTAACAAGTTTATAGAAAAAAACAGGTTTGTTCAAATGTGAGACACATAAATCGGACTAAGGATGACACCTTGTATTTACCACGACTATGCCATAGATGGAAAGTTTTTAAAAGATATGAACCTGGACGGAGTAAAGGCAGTACGCATCGGTAATAACCAGAGGATACCCACTCTGGATGAGATTGTCCAGAATTTCGCTAATGTAATAGGGCTTTATATAGAAGTAAAGGAATCAACTCTTTCTACAAATTTTTCCTCCCTTCCCCTCAGCGGAAGTCCCATACCTATGATAGTAAGACAGGTTTTTTCCAATCAATATACAGAACTGCTCTTGAAAATATGGTGTCTCTAATTTATTATTTACAAATGTTTTGGAAACAGCGAGTTGTGCACAAGGAGTTCAATTTCAGTTGTAAACTTGATGAAAAAAAACGTGTGCTTGTGATTGCTCCAGATACACCTCATTTCTTTTCACTTTCCATACCGGCTATGTATTCACTAACACACTACTTCAAAAAGAAACCGCATTTATTCATCATCGAAAAAGATTTTGAGATATTCTTCAGATATTTCATTAAAGACTCCGTGGTGATAGAAAATTCCAAAGATAAAAAAAAGATACTACAAAGGATTAATAAAAGAGAAAAGATTGATATCCTCTTCGATTTAAATTATCCAGAATCTCCTTGGCATAAGATGGTATTCACTCCAGAGCTTAAAATTGCCGTAAGTGACGATGAACCAGCAAATTATAATATCGTGTTCCACCCCATTACCAAGAATATAGAACAGATGTACTCCAATCTTCTCACCACTTTTAACGTACCAATCACAAGTCCCCCCTTGAGGATTACAAAAAAGGAAAAAGCCCGTGCATGGGAATTTGCTAAATACCATGGACACAAGGAAGAAAACCTGCTTCTTTTTCTGGATATGCCGGTTAAAAAGTTCGAAGCTCTGAAACAAGTATTAAACAGACTAAATAATGGAAGGGTAACCCTCATGGATAATTCTGTCACCCGCATGCTGGAGATAAAAGAAAAACTTGCTCTGCTTTCCATCAGCGATCTTTTTGTCAGTGAAAATTCTATATTTCTCTGGCCTGCTCGGGTTTTTAAAGTAAAAACTTATCTTTTAAGGAATGAATTCAACTTTTTGATAAGGGAAGATAAATATTTGAAACGTGAACGTAAGGATCCTTTAAAAGAGATGAGTCAACTTGTCGGGACGACAAAATGAGGGATTACTACAGATTATTAAAGTTTGTGAAAAGGAACATCGTTCCCTTTTCCCTGGCATTTATTTCCATGGTTTTGTATTCTCTTCTCAATGGTATTTCCTTGGGTATGCTTTCGCCAATCCTCAGAATGCTTTTCTACCACAACAATGCTCCCCTTTATTCTGAGAAAAGTCTTCCAATTATAGGACCACTACTTAACAGATACATTCTTCAAGTTTCTGCCCTCACGGGAGTGAAGAATCTTGCAATTCTCATTGTGTTTATTTACCTTGTAAAAGCACTGGTAACGTATATGCAAAAATTGACCGGCACCATTGCTCAGGAGAAAATTACCAAGGATATAAGGGATACTTTATTCAGTAAAATAATGAATCTTCCACTTTCTTTTTTCCATAGAACCAATTCAGGTGCTTTAATCTCACACTTTATTAATGATATAACTCTTGTCAAAACCGCCTTGACCCATGGGATTTATGTGGCTATTAGGGAGACCTTTACTGCACTGGCATATCTCACTCTCGCCTTTCTGGCAAGCTGGCAGCTCAGTCTATTCTCGCTCCTTGTGATCCCCATCTCCCTTGGTATCATAAGTGCGCTGAGCAAAAAATTGCGGAAAAGGTCACGAAGAACCCAGGAGAAGATGGCGGATATAGGCGCACATCTATTTGAAATTTTATCAGGAATTAAGGTAGTCAAGGGGTTTGGAACAGAAAGAAGGGAGACAGAGAAATTTAAAAAGAAAACTCGTGATTATTACAAGGCTTCCCTTAGATTTCAGTATCTTGGTGCACTGGCCTCTCCACTGACAGAATTCCTTACCGCAGGTGTTGCTGCGATTTTACTCATGTACGGAGGTTATTTAATTTTCCAAGCCCATACTCTCACTCCTGACAGATTCTTCGTCTTTCTCGCTGCTGCTCTTTCCCTCATGTCTCCTCTAAAACATCTCACTCAAATAAATGTATACATACAGGAGGGAGCAGCTGCGAGTAAGAGAATATTCTCCATTCTGGACCTCCCCGAATATAGATGGACTGGAACAATAAAATTTGAGGGTTTAAAAAAGGCAATTGAACTTAAAAATGTGAATTTCAAATATAATACTGGGAATGGATTCTCACTAAAGAATATTAATCTTGTCATAAAGAAGGGAGAGAAAGTTGCACTGGTGGGACCTTCAGGAGTTGGAAAAACAACCCTGGTAGACCTCATTATAGGATTCCACCGACCTTTAAGTGGCAAAATATTACTGGATGATATAGAACTTGAAAAATATGACTACCGCTCTTTCAGAGAAAAAATTGCAATAGTCACCCAGGATGTATTCCTCTTCTCTGGTTCGGTGAAAGAAAATATTCTGTATGCACGGCCCGAGGCAACAGAAGAGGAAGTAGTGGAGGCAGCAAGACTGGCACTTGTGGATGATTTTGTCCGAAACCTACCTCATGGATACGATACAGAAGTTGGAGAGAGAGGGGTTACACTTTCAGGTGGCGAGAAACAGAGAATAGCCCTAGCAAGAGCAATACTAAAAAAGCCTGATATTCTAATTCTTGATGAAGCCACTTCAGCCCTTGATTCAGAAAGTGAGGAGAAGATTAAAAAAGCCCTAAAATATCTTTTGGAAGACAGAACCGCCATAATTATTGCCCACCGATTATCCACTGTGCTGGAATCTGACAAGATTGTGGTGATAGATACTGGAAGGATAATTGACATAGGCCCACACAGTGAGATCTACTCAAGGTGCTCACTTTACAAAAAACTATATGATACCCAGTTTCTCTACACATCATGAAGGTGCTGAATTATAAGGTTTTTCTTGTTCTATCCTTTCTTCTCATCTCATCATTCCTGGTTCTCACTCCGGTGGTCAACAGGATTAATCGTGAGGTAGATAAAACCTCCCAAGTTGCTGCGAGATTACTTTCAGGTTTGATAATAACAGCAATAGAATCAAAGGATGTTAATCTTCTTATAAGGGATGTTATTAAAGATCTTAATTTTCCAGTAATTATAACCAACGAAGTGGGACTACCAATGGCCTGGGAAGGTATAGGAATCCCTGTTGAAAATTATACCTTAGAAATGCTTTTCAGGCCGGACCTCTTGAAAGATGATGCTGGCTACAGGAAGGTAATATACTGGCTGGGGAAATTACAGTCCCAACGTGAACCCATAGAAATCAAAAAGGGAGAAAAGGTAGTGGGATATCTCTATTATGGATATCCTGGCTTCACAATATACATCAAGCTTCTACCATTAATTCTTTTCGGTATAGGAATTATCACATTTCTCGGTTTACTATCTGCAGCCAGGACAATACACTCTTACGAGATCGAGAATCTCTGGGTCAATTTTGCCAAGGGACTGGCTCATCAGATGGGAACCCCGGCTTCAGCCTTATTTGGATGGCTCCAGCTCATGGAGAGGGGCATAGTTGACGAAAAAGTCATAAAGGGTGCAAAGAAGGATCTTGAAAGGTTGAAATCCATTCTGCAGAGATTCTCCAGGGTCGGAGGTGAACCCACTCTGGAGAAAATAGCATTATGCAAACTGGCAGAAGAAGTTGTCACTGAATCAAAAGAGAGATTTCTGAGAGACATAAATGTTTCTATTGAGGCTTATTCTGACTGTACTGTCCTAGGTGATCCTGAATTACTTTCCTGGGCTATAGAAAATCTCATCAAAAACTCCTATGAGGCCAGGAAGCCCGGAGGTCGTATCTGGTTGAGATGCATATCAAACAAAGAAATGTGTGAATTACACATATCTGACGATGGACATGGAATTCCAAGGAAATTTATAAAGAATATATTCAAAGAATCTTTCAGCACAAAAGAGAGAGGATGGGGAATTGGCCTGCTCGTTGCAAAGCGAATAGTGAAAGATATACATAAAGGCGAAATTTTCCTTAAAAAAAGTGAACCTTTTATAGAGACTACCTTTGTGATCAGGCTTAAAAAAACATGAAAAAGCAGGTGTTAATAAAAGATGGGGCCTTTCTTAATATGATAGTCTCGGCAGCAGAAACTTTTAAACTGGAAACATATGGCATTCTGCTGGGTTATAGAACAGAAACTGGATACACAGTGGAATACGCAATACCTTTAGTAACACCGGAAAGGAGCCCCTACCATATAAAACCTAATCCCCGGAGGGAAGCCCGAATAAAGGAACTTATTAGTTCTCTGCAACTGGGAGTGGAAATTATCGGAGATTTCCACTCACATACACAATTAAAGGATGTGAAGGCTCTGCCCATTCCCTCACTGGATGATATTGCAGGGATGGAAGAAGGGAACGTGTATATAATTATAGCAATAAATGAAAAGGAAAGAGACGTTGAATGGCAGCATAATGTTGATGATAGTATCTCAGGAACTCTGGAAAACTTTCATCTTAAAATGAGGGCATTTGAGATGCGGGGGAAAAGACAATACCGAAGTCTGAAGGTAATTTGCCCTGTTGCAACAGGGATAGTATGATGCCTTGAAATTTCACTTCTCTGGAATCACAGCCTCTCCGCTTTTTACTAAGGCAAATTGAGTTAGTATAGGCCCAACAAGTTCATATACTACGGTTGTTGCAATGATTGTATCCAAGATCATCCCTCCCACTTCTGGAAATTCAGCCTTGGCAATCAGAGCCACACCCAGGGCTACTCCTGCCTGAGGAACAAGTCCAAGTCCAAGATATTTCCTAACTTTTTTGGGAGCTTTACTTAAGGTACCCCCTACATAAGCACCCAGTGATTTTCCAACAACCCTTATTATAAGATATGTCAACCCGATAATACTTAAATTTTTTATAGATGTGATCTCAAGATTTGCACCTGCGAGCACGAAGAATAATAAATAGAGAGGAGGCTCAACCCCTTTCAATGACTCATAAAAAGTAGAATAATTCCTGTGAAAATTCACCACCACACTTCCAAGGGCCATACTGGCTAATAATACAGAAAAGTGCATATGCGCAGCAATGCCTACAGTGAGAAATACAAACCCGAGAGTAAATATTTCCTTGCCTCCTGGTGTTTTTATCAGTTTGGAGAATTTTATAAAGAGCAATCCCACAAGAGCCCCGAGGATAACCGAGCCCCCAATTTCCAGAAAAGCTTTAAGTATTATAAGTAGGATATGTAAGCCTTGAGAGGCATGGAGATACAGCGCTTTTGATATTGCAAATGAAAAAGAAAATATAATGAGGCACCAGGCGTCATCAATTGCCACCACTCCCATAAGCATATTTGTGAAAATTCCTTTTGCTTTTAGTTGTCTTATGACCATCAACGTTGCTGCAGGGGCAGTGGCAGAAGCAATTGAGCCGAAAATGAGCGAAAGATAGAACGGTTTCCTGAGTATAAGAAGAAAAGTAAGGGTAACTATTATCCAAGCAAAACCTGCTTCAAAGAGAGATATAAGAATAATCTGTCTACCAATAGCTTTGAATCTTTTGTAATAAAAACTCTGACCAATGCTGAAGGCAATAAGACCAAGTACTATATTTGAGATAAAACCCGAAGCCTGCAGTAGATGATGAGTTAAAGGATCAAGTAGTTCCATACCTATCAAAATCCCTAGAAGGAGGTTAGCTGTGACATGGGGAATATGAAAAAAATCTGCAATTTTATCTGAGAAAAACCCAAGAAGGAGAATAATCCCTAAACTCAAAACAGGGTCCAGAATCAATCTATGACCCCCTGCATTCTAAAAACTTCCCGTATAATATCAAAAATCCCCACTATACCAACAAGTTCACCTCCCTTTTCCGTCACAGGAAGATGGCATCTATTGTTCATTCTCATTAATTTGTAAGCTTTTTTAATATCTTCGTCTGCGTCGATTGCGTCGAATCTGTAATCCATGATATCTTCAACAAGCACTAAAATTCCCATCTCCGGTGCAATTTTGACTTCAAATATATCCTCGTCCCAGAATTCATCAACAAAGGGTGTGTATCTTATCAACTCCCTATCATATGGGAGAAAAGCATCTATAAGATTTTCAATTCGCACCACCCCTACCAGCTTATTTTCATCATCAACCACTGGAACAAGAGGAAATGTATGGAAACCCTTAAATTTCTCGAGTAACTCCTTGAGACTGGTTTCTTTTTTACACACAATTACATCTGTCCACATTACCTCTCTTACCTTCTTGATTTTCTTCATAATGGATATATATTACACAGTAGAAAGGGTAAATGCAATATATTTGCTACAGTCTCTACTTTTCTATAAAATTTTTATGAGGAGGTTATATGAAAGACTGGTGGAAGGATTATTTTGATGAGACTTACTTGAGAATTTACCCTCACTCAAGCCGAAAGGAGTTAACCCTTAAGCAGATGGACTTTATTGAGAGGGCTTTAAATCTTGAAAAGGGCGCGAGGATTCTTGATCTTGCCTGTGGATTTGGGAGACACTCTATTGAGCTCGCCAGAAGGGGTTATAATGTGACCGGGCTGGATTACTCCTCCTTCTTCATAGAACTTGCAAGGGAGAAAGCAGAGAATGAAAAAGTTAACGTGGAATTTATCCAGGCGGATATGAGAACAATGGATTTCAAGGATGAATTTGACGCTGTCATCAATATGTTCACATCATGGGGTTATTTTTCAGATGAGGAGAATTTTGACGTCCTTAAACGTATATACCGTGCATTAAAGAGGGATGGCAAATTTTTACTTGATCTTTCTAATCCGCTCATGCTCTTCAAACACATGGTGAAGAAGAGTTGGTATTCAGCCGGGGACATCTATGTTCTTGAGGATGTCTTCCTGGACCCGCTAAAAATGCGCATCTTAAATAAAAGGATTATTATAGAGAAAGGAGAAATCATTGATCGGCGAGAACATTCAGTCCGCATTTATACAAATCAGGAGATCGTGTGGCTTTTAAAACAGGCTGGATTCGAATATATAACCACTTACGGTGATTTCGACGGTAATGAATACAATGAAAAATCTCGAAGAATGATTATCCTTGCGCAGAAATTGAAAAAGAAATGATTACGGTAACTCCTCTGAAAACTAATACCATCTCAATTTTTACGAGACTTTATTCCAGCTTCTGGAGAGATTACAGAAAAAAGCAGGGGATAAAGAAAGTAAATTTAAAGGAATATGAAATTGAAGCCAGGGAAATTGCACAGAAAATGGGACATACTATCTACCTTGCTTTCTACAATCAAAACCCTGCTGGATTTATACATATCCATGAAATCGAAGGGGTCTTCTGGATTAAGGAGATCTATACGGAACCGAAATACCGTGGAAAGGGCATTGCCATGGAGCTTGTAAAATTTGCAGAAAAGGAGATCTTCAAAAGAGGCGAGACAAACCTTTATCTTATGGTAACTCCATGGGATAAAGAGGCAATCAATTTCTGGCGTAAAGCCGGTTATACTCTGTTAAATACAATTGAACTTACAAAGAAATTAGAAGAGGAAGAAGAAGGAGAGAATGATATGGTTGAAATTATAGGTGATCTCTGGGACATATACGAGGTCAAGGATACAAACTCATTTAAACCGATGGAATTAATGCTTATAGAGGCTCTTAAAGATGTTAAAAATGCTGGCATAGAAAAGGAAAAAACGCTGAAATTTCTTTTGTGGTCCATGATGCAGCTTATTGACAGTACTAAGAAAAATAAAGAAAGTCCAAAATATGATAGATTCGCAAAAATTGTGGATCACGCTGAAGGAAGGGCCCTTGATGTGGGAAGTGGGCAGGGGGAACTTGTTTTCCTTCTCCGAAGAAGCGATAAAATACAGGAAATCTTTGCTCTGGAGAAAAATGAAATATATTTCAGGTGGTGTCAGCAAGTCAGTAAAAGATTAGGAATTAAAAACATTCATTTTATAAATGCAGATTTTTTAAAATGGGAGAGTGAAAAAAAATTTGACACTATAATTTTTTCTTTTATTCTGCATGATCTTGAAGAGGTTGATGAATTTCTGGACAAAGCTTTTGAAATGCTCAATGACAGCGGGAAAATACTTATATCAGACATAGACCTCAATAATTTAAAGGCGAAATTAACCCAATGGGCGAATTCATATAACGTGAAAATCTCCATTGAAGAGGGAGCAAAAACAATCAGTCATGACACCGAAACAAAATGGTTTTTCGGGAAGATTGAAAAATAGATTTGCAAACCCGAAGTTTCCGGTTTAAATTTTATCCATGAAAAGATTCCTACCTTATGTAATAAGTGGGGTTGTTATATTCAGTGCCTGCTCCACCGTCCCGGTTACCAGATACAGCAACGCTTACAAAGAACCAGGATTTGGAATGGGAGTCGATGTAGCCATGGGAAGAGAGCTCAGCATGGGGATCAACTCAGATGGATGTACTTATGATGACGATTCCCTGGAATACTGGTATCCTCTCATCGGGATTTCCGGTTACTTTAATTTTTCCCCTAATCTCTCTTTCATGGCTAAAACTTATACCCTTTACTTAAAAACGGCAGATGGTATCCAAATAGGTATGGATTTCATACCCTATAAAAGTGAAAGTTTTGCGATAGGTGCAGATTTAAACCTCTCCTACATATACACAACTGCCCCATACACCTTCATGAGCTCAATAATGGACTTCAGCTACAGTGCTCAGGGTATCATGGCAGATATATATTTTTCTAAACCTCTGGTTAACAAGAAACGCTTTAAGCTAATCGCTAACCTGGGAGTCAAATCCATGTATTCCCACCTCAAAGTAGCGGATTCAGTCAATTTCAACTTTTTTGAGGCCGGGGGGTTTGTAAACCTGTATACCAAATTCTACTTTCTTCACATTGTACCCGAAGTAGCCCTTATGGTGATCCAGTCCCCTACAAACAAACATTATCTCCAATTTTTCCCTGGTATTTATATTGCATTAGGAAAATGAAAATGGCAGAATATATTTTTGTATACACAACTTTTCCGGACGAGGAAAAGGCAAAGGAGATTGGAGAGTATCTCGTAAAAGAAAAACTGGCAGCATGTGTAAACTTCTGGCCGATAAAGTCCATATACACCTGGAAGGGCGAGATCCAGCATGATCAAGAGGTGGCAATGATTATAAAAACAAGAAAAGAACTTTATGAAAAAGTTGAAAGGAGGCTCAAGGAATTACATCCTTATGAAGTTCCAGCAATTCTGGAGATTGAGATTGGGAGGGGATTGAGGGAATATTTAAAATGGATTGAGGATATGACTCTCTGAGTTCTGATTTGACGGAATTGTGCCCTCCTATTTTCCTCAAAGAAAAATAATTTTATGGTTGACAATATGCACAAAAAAGTGTAAATTATTAACATAAATGTGAATAATATTCAAAGGAGGTTAAAAATGAGAAACAATTTGAGAAAATTCAGAGAAAAATCTAATTATTCTCAGGATTTTGTGGCAGAGTATCTGGGAATCGATAGAAGTACCCTGTCGAAAATGGAAAAAGGGGAAATCAAATACATCAATCCAGTTTATTTATTCAAGCTATCTAAACTCTACAACGTAAGTATAGAAGAACTAATGGGATACACTCTGCCCCCAAAGGAAATAAAACTTGTTTTTCGGAACGAGAAAAATCTGGATGCAGAAACCAGAAATAAATTGAAAAAGATAGAAAAGGTTGTTAAAAACATTCTCTTTTTGAAAGAGGTTTTAAGCAATGGACAGGATAGAGATTAAAAGCAAAGTTGTAAGGTTAAAGAGGGAATTAAACTTACCCACATGCTACGGTGATGAACGCACATTGAGAATGGCTTTAGAAAAATCCGGTTTTTTCCTTTTTCTCTATCCCTTTGGAAGAGAAAGTATTTCGGGTGCCTGTTATAGATTTGGTGAAATTAAAATTATTATCGTTAATTCGAGCCAATCCATAGGAAGGCAGCACTTCACGATGTGTCACGAATTGGGACATGTTATATTGGAACATGGCAATATACTGGATATAAACGGAGAAATGCCCACTTCAAAAGTAGAAAGAGAGGCCGATTTGTTTGCCGTCGAGTTTCTTCTGCCCGAAGAATGTCTGTTTGAGTTCATAAATACTAAAAAGAAACTGGACTTTCTTGATATTTTGGAAATTTCGCAGAGATTTAGAGTTAGCTATGAATATGCTTTAAACAGAGTAAAAGAATTACTTCCAAGGAAAAGAGTTGAACATTTGCAGAATAATATAAAAGTCACTGAATGGGCTCAAAAACTGGGATATGATGAAAAACTGTATTTACCCACGGAAGAAGTTTATTTCAGCAATACTCACTACATCAAATTAGCTCTTGAGGCTCTTGAAAAAGAAAAGATCAGTGTGGGAAAATTTATGGAATTAATGGATGACATTGAGATTGATGGATATGGGGTTTTGAGGGAGTTGAGAGGTGAGGGAGAGAAGTGAAGTATATACTGGATAATACGGTGTTGTCCAATTTTACCCTGATTGAAAAATTAGATCTACTTTTTAAAATCTTAGGCGATGAAATATATGTCACAAATTTTGTTAAAAGCGAATTCCGGAAGCGATTCACATTTTCTCTGGAAAATCAGTCTTTGAAGAAGTTAAAATGAAGAAGAAAGGGTTTTATCTAAAAGAAACCATCAAGGTCATTGATTCTGTAATAGAACAATGTTCAGA
>Ga0190349_1000564_pt1 | contig 10846 bp, 7 predicted proteins | sample 48721378_MG_FD_179798 | JGI IMG/M metagenome (GOLD analysis project Ga0190349, IMG submission 179798) | Hydrothermal vent microbial mat bacterial communities from Southern Trench, Guaymas Basin, Mexico - 4872-13-7-8_MG | ecosystem: Environmental > Aquatic > Marine > Hydrothermal vents > Microbial...
ATCTCGTATTTAGTATCAAATTTTGTACAGTCAGATTTAATAAATAAATTTAGAGGAAAAGCCACGGGTTCTCTGGAGATAAAAGGTGACTATGCTTCCCCTGACCTATATCTATCAGCCTTGATTGAAGATGTCCAATTAGAAAAGGTACCCTTAAACTCCATAGAAGTAAAATTAGAAAAAATTGGTTCTGTAGTAAGGATTAATCAGTTAAAACTAAGCCAAAGAAAAGGGGAGCTTACAGCCGGGGGATGGATTAATCTCGATGAGGATAATGAAAATTTAGATATTCATCTTTCAGCAGATAATGTAGATTTGAGCCAATTATCTAATCTTTTTGGTTTTGAGGAAGAAATTAAAGGACTGGTGAGTTTTGATGCAGAGGCCTCGGGAGATATTGACTCACCCGATATATCTTTCTCGGCAAAGGTGGAAAAGGGTAAATTCCAGGATTTTATTTTTGATAATTTTACTTTTGAAGCCCTCTATAACCAGGATATCCTGGAGGTTAAACAATTTGTTCTGGATAAAGAAGGTCATCAAATAAAAGGAAAGGGCAAGATTCCTTATCAGTTTTCTTCTATTGGCAAGGAAAAAGTTGCCTCAAGTTTATCCGATATCCCCATAGACTTTATCCTTACTTTGGAAAATGCTGATTTAAGTTTTATTAGTATGTTCTTCAAAGAAGATATTAAACAGCTCCAGGGATTAACCAATGCTGAATTAGAACTTTCCGGAACTTTAAATCAGCCGATTTTAAATGGAAGTATTGTCCTTACAGATGGAGAAGTAGAACTTTATGAATTACCGGCCAAAATTAATGGCTTAAATGTATCGCTCCGGGTAGAAGATAATTTAGTTAAGATAGAAGATATGAATTTCCAGATTGACCGATACAGGATTTATACTTCCGGAGAATTTGCTTTAAAAAATTTGCAACTTCAGGATTTAAATATTAATATATGGAGTAATAAGGAGGAAATTCTATACCAGGATATTTTCCAGGCCCAGGCCGATTTGAAAGTAAAGTTAACCGGTCTCTTTACCTCTCCCCACATAGAAGGGATTCTAACTCTTTCTCAGGGAGAATTTAACTGGGAAGAAAACAATAAAGATATCCCTTTAAACTCATCTGAGCTTTTATCTAAATTAATTGACCTTAAAGGAGACATCGATCTTGAGGTAAAAATTTTAGATGATCTTATAGCTGAAACCAGCGATTTTAATTTGAAATTAGCGGGAAGCGTAAAAGTTCAAGGAGTTCTATCTGCTCCCAAATTAAACGGGGAATTACAGATTAAACAGGGCTATGTTACCTTTTTAGATAAGAGGTTCAGGGTATCTGATGGTAAAATAATATTTGTTGATTCTACAGGGGAAGATATGATTTTAGATCTAAGAGCAAAGACTGAAATTGATGATATAGATGTTTTTGTAAACATAGGTGGAATTCTTGCTCAACCCATAATCGCTTTTAGTTCCTCTCCTGTCTTGAGTGAAAGCGAGATAATTTCTCTTTTGATGTTTAATAAAAACTATGCAGGTTTGACCGAGGGAGAAATGGAAACAATTTTAAGAGAAGAAATGATTAATTTGATTGCCCAAGGATTGAGCATAAGATTTTTAAACCAAATAGAAGATGAAATTGCTAACTCCTTAGGTTTGGATGAATTTAAAATTGAAACAATCTTTAAAAAGGAAGAGGGTTCTGATTTAGTTTTTTTCCCTGGCTTTGCCTTAGAAACCTTAGCCTTTAAAATAGGAAAGTATTTTTCAGAAAATTTTTATTTATCCTATTCTGCGCCTTTATTTGAAATGGGAATAGGTGACCTGGAACTAGAATATAAACTTGAAAATGACCTGACTTTAAGTACTCAAATAGGTTCAGTAGGTTCACAAGATGGTCAATTTGAATTAAAATTTGAATTACAATATGAATTCTAATAAAATAAAATGGGGTCAGGTCTCAACATTTGACATAACATTTTTGGCTGTCTTGTTTAGGAGTAAGTTATGTCAAATGTTGAGACCTGACCCCCAATCAAGGAGGAATAAAAAGTGAGAAAGAACAAATGGAGCAAGATACTTATATTTGGAATTTTAACCTTAATATTTATTTTAAGTAGTTTAAATTTAGTCCAGGCTCAGGCAAACAATCAGGGAAAGATTACTGCTATAGTAGTACAGGGGAATGAAAATATTTCTATGGATTTAATAATTTCTCAAATCGCATCCAACCTGGGAGACGTATTTTCCAAAGAAAATATAGAAAGAGATCTAAAAGCAGTATATGATCTGGGTTATTTTAAAGATGTTAAAATAAAATTAGAATCATTTCGCGATGGTTACAAGGTAGTTTTTATAGTAGTGGAAAATTTGCCTATAAAAGAGATTAATATTGAAGGCAATACCGTAATCTCCGTAGAAGAGATGCGAGAAGTAATGGTTTTACAAATTGGGCAAATTTTTTGCCAGAAGATATTAAAGAACGACCTTGAGCGTATTTCTCAACTCTATAAAGACCGTGGGTATCTTTTAATTAATATTAAAGATATTAATTTTGATGAAGAAGGAAAATTATGGATAAACATTTCCGAAGGCCGACTGGAAAAGATAGTAATTGAAGGTAACGACAAGACCAAAGAAAAGGTAATTACCCGAGAAATTACTATTAAACCCGGCGACCTTTTTAATTTTGATATAGCCAAAAAATCCTTACAAAAAATTTACAACTTGGGCTATTTTGAAGATGTAAGTATGAAATTAGAGCCGGGCAGTGAAGAAGATAAAATAGTTTTGGTTATTAAGGTTATTGAGAAAAATACCGGAAAATTCGGTATCGGAGCAGGATATAACTCCGAAGAGGGCCTTATGGGATTTACCAGTTACGAGGAAAATAACCTTTTTGGGGGAGGACAAAAAGTACAGGCCAAGGTAGAACTGGGAGGTCGGACTACTTATAAACTTTCTTTCCTTGAACCCTGGTTGGGTGACACACCTACTTCTCTTGGTTTTGAAGTATATGATACTATAAATCACAAAGAAGATAAAGAAGAAGAAGTAATCCTTGCTGAATATGATGAAGAAAGGCTGGGAGGAAGGCTAATTTTGGGAAGAAAAATAACTGATTCAGTTAAATTAGGATTAGAATTAAAGAGCGAGAGAGTAACCTATGATCTGGTTTCCGGAACCCTGCCTGAAGATACTAATGAAGGGTTGACTAATAGTCTTGTGCCTACTTTTTCTTATGATACTCGAGATAATGTATTTGAACCTACTTCCGGTTGGTATCATAGTTTTTCTTTGGAAAAAGCAGGAGGATTTTTAGGAGGAGATTATGACTTTACTAAATACAATTTAACTCTTAGGGCTTATATTTCTACCAAGTTCATTGAAGACGTAGTCGATATTGGCAGCGTGAAAAAGATAACTAGCAATTTAAGTAAAGGAGTATTGGCTCTTCGGGCAATGGGCGGTATAGCGGATACTGATTTACCTTCTTTTGCAGAGTATCAGGTAGGGGGAATGAATACCCTAAGAGGCTATAGTTTAGGTGAATTTTCCGGGGATAAATCTTTGGTATTTAATGTGGAGTACAGATTTCCTTTAGCTGAAAATTTCCAGGCAGTGCTTTTTGCAGATTGGGGTCAAGCTTGGGAGATTGAACAAAGCATTAATTTAGAAGATTTAAAATTTGGCCGGGGAGTAGGTATCCGTTTTGATACTCCTCTTGGACCAATTAGATTGGATTATGGTATCAATGAAGAAGGAGAAGGTGAAACTTACTTTAGCATAGGGCATACTTTCTAATTAGTCGTTAGTCGTTAGTGAATAGTTGTTAGTAAAGAAATACAAGATACAAGATAAGACAATTGATTAATTTACCAATTAGCCGATTGCCCAATTAATATAAGATACAAGATGCAAGATAAATTAGTTATTAGTAGGGGCAGACCTTGTGTCTGCCCGCAGGAATATACGCTAAACGCTGTACGCTCTATGCTAATGTACGAGATACGAGATACTAATTTTTAACGCGATACGTGATATGCGATACGCAATACTATATAAATTTTAAGGAGGAAAATAATGCGAGTAGTAGAAAAAGGAGTAGCAAATAAAGCAGTTGTTATTTTATTGTTCACTATGGTAGTTTTTTTATTTTTAAGTTTTCAAAATGTTGAGGCAGCAGTGGGAAAGATAGGTTTAGTTAATTTGGCAGAAGTTATATCCGGTCATCCTTATACCCAAAACATTAATCAACTTAGTTTAGAATTACGAGAAGAACTTCAGAAACGCCAGGAAGAATTAAATAAACAAGGTAAGGGGCTTGATGAAACCGGACTTAGAAAATTGGAAGATAAATTTAATAAAGAATGGTCACCGATCAAAGAGAAGATGCTTGCTGAGATAAAATCATACCAGGCGGCTCGTTATTCAGATATTATTGAAGCAATAAAGGCGGTTGGTGATAAAGGAAAATATGATTTAATAATAAACAGCGAGATAAAAGTACCAGCCGGAAACGATATTTTAAATTATCCTATTGCTCTTTATGGAGGAGAAGATATTACTCAGGATGTAATAGCAGAAATTATGAGAAAATTAGAAGAAGGACAGAAAGAGAAAGATAAAATACAATGAAACAAGAATTATCCATAGGAGAAATTTTAGATCTTTTGCCCCATCGTTATCCTTTTCTATTAGTGGATAGAATATTAGAGCAGAAAGAAAATAAGATCATAGGGGTAAAAAATGTAACTATAAATGAACCCTTTTTCCAGGGTCATTTTCCCGGACATCCGGTGATGCCCGGGGTGCTCATACTTGAAGCGATGGCTCAAACCGGTGGAGTCCTGATGTTTTCCAAAGAAGAAAATAAGGGAAAGATTCCCTTATTTGCCGGTATCGATAAAGCTCGCTTTAAAAAACCGGTTTATCCCGGTGACCGATTAATAATCAAAGTGGAAATTGTAAGGATGGTAAAAGGGATTGGTAAAGCCAAAGCAGAGGTCTATGTGGATGATAATTTGGTGGCTTATGCAGAACTTCTTTTTACAGCAGTTTAAGTTAGTCGTTAGTGAATAGTGAATAGTTGTTAGTAAGAGACCAGATGAGCGGAAACCTATGTGTAGGGGCAGACCTTGTGTCTGCCCAAAATAAGTAATGTATTACAAGTTATAGGTATACAAAAAGTAGTAGGGGCGTATTGCTATACGCCCCTAATGGCCTACATAAAACCGGAGGACAGGCGTCTCGCCTGTCTATGTAAATGTAGGGGCTTGATTTATCAAGCCCGTTTCGAGTCGGATAAATCCGACCCCTACATTAAGAGCAATAGCTTACTTGAAATGCGAAAAGTTTTGGGTTTTGAATTATGGTTTTTATCTTTTCGTTTTACGTTTTTAGTTTATTGATTTATCCTATACGCTAAACGCTGTACGCTAACTATATACTAACGAATTTAATTGGTGAATTGACTAATTGGTAAATTGGTCAATTGTATTGTCTCGTAACTTGTATCTATTGCTAACAACTAACGACTATTCACTAACGACTAAATAAGGGAGAAAATCGTGCAGGGAATAAAGGCAGAGAATTTAGTAAAAATTTATCGAAAAAGACGGGTAGTTGATGATATTAACTTAGGAATTAATAAAGGCGAGGTAGTAGGTCTTTTGGGGCCAAACGGGGCAGGGAAGACCACTACCTTTTATATTATAGTGGGCTTAATATCTCCGGATAAGGGGAAAGTATCTTTTAATAGCAAAGAAATCACCAAAACCCCTATGTTTCAGAGAGCCAGGATGGGTTTGGGTTACTTAGCCCAGGAACCTTCAATCTTTCGCAAGCTTACCGTAGAAGAAAATCTCCTTCTAATTTTAGAATCTTTGGGAGTTAAGAGAGATGAACGGAGAGAAAGATGCCATTCCTTATTAAAGGAGCTGGAAATAGAACATCTTGCTGATTACAAAGGGTATATGCTCTCCGGAGGGGAAAGACGCCGGGTAGAAATAGCCCGAACTTTAACCAGCTCACCTTCTTTTATGTTGCTTGATGAACCCTTTACCGGAGTTGACCCGATTGCCGTTTATGACATTCAGGAAATAATTTCTTATCTTAAGAAAAAAGGGTTGGGAATCCTAATTACCGACCATAATGTGAGAGAGACCCTCAAAATTACCGATAGAGCCTATATTATGCATAATGGAAAAATTCTGACCTCAGGAACTCCCCAGAAGGTAGCCAATTGTGAAATTACCCGAAAAATCTATCTGGGGGAAAGATTTAATTTATAAATTAGTGAATAGTCGTTAGTGAATAGTGAATAGCATTAAAAAGATTAAGAATAAGAAAGTAAAAATTATAATATGAAGATAAAAAGTTATAAAGATCTAAATATATGGAAAAGAAGCATAGGAGTAGTTGAAGATATATATAAAATAACTAAGAATTTTCCTAAGGAAGAAATATATGGATTGACCAGTCAGCTAAGAAGGTCAGCTGTTTCAATTCCTTCAAACATAGCAGAAGGATTTGCGAGGTTTCATAATAAAGAATACAAGCAGTTCCTATTTATTTCTCTGGGGAGTTGCGCTGAACTTTCCACTCAAATTATTATTGCTTTACGATTGGATTATCTTGAAAGCAAGGAAGCTGATCAGTTATTAAATGAAATTGATGAGATTAGCAAAATGACTATGAGCTTAATTAAAAAACTAGATATTCACTAACGACTAATTTATCTTGTATTTGAAACTAACGACTATTCACTATTCACTAACGACTATTCACTAACGACTACATGGACGACTGAAAGGAGTCCAAGAAAACATGTACAGTTTTATTTTAATTTTTACTCTTATCATAATCAGCGGATTAATAGCTTTTGTCGGTGATTGGGTCGGCCTTAAAATAGGCAAAAAGAGAGTAACTGTCTTTGGCTTGCGCCCTCACTTTACAGCTATATTCATTACTATAATTAGCGGTGTTTTAATCGCCATTATTACAGTAACCATACTTGCCATCTCCTCTAATGATGTTAGAACCGCCCTATTCGGAATGGAAGAATTAAAGGGAAAGCTTTCCTATTTATCCCGGGAAGTAGAGTTAAGAAATACCCAGCTATCCTCTACTAAAGAAGATTTAAAGGAAAAAACTACTCAACTACAGGAAATGGAGGAGAAATATCAGAAATTATCTGAAGACATAAAAAACAAGACAAATCAATTAGAAGAATTATTGATAATTAGAGAAGGATTAATAGAAGAAAAAGAGAAACTAACTGAGGAAGTAGAAGAATTAAATGCTACCATAAAAGCCCTCTACTCCGGAATTGCCTGGATTAGGGAGGGGGAGGTCATTTTGGGCTCGGACGAACAGATTGCGCTGACTATTATTCAAAGCCAAAAGCCAATTGAAGAAATAAAGGAAGACTTGATTAGATTTCTAAACGAAGCTTCCGATAAAGTAATAGCTATGGGAGCCAAAAAAGATGAGCGAAGCAATCAGGTATTTATTATTTCTCAAGAAGAATTTGAAGATATCGCACAGAAGATATATGATAGTGATAAAGAGATGATAGTAAGGCTTTTATCTTCAATAAACGTGGTTAAAGGAGAACCTATAGTAGCACATTTTGACGTCTTAGAGAACAAATTAATCTTTAAAATAGACGAAGAAATTATTTCTGCGGAAATTAAAAGTTCAGAGGTACCCGGTGAAGTGGAAAAAGAACTTTTAACCCTTTTAAGAAAAGTGAATATTTTAGCAGTAGAAAAGGGAATTATTCCCGATCCTAAATCCAGTTTTGTAGGGTCCATATCAGCAGTTAATTTGTATGATACAGTTAAGACTGTTGTAGAATCGGGTACAACAATGAAAGTTTCAATAATTTCGGTTTATGATACCTGGAGTACGGGTCCCTTGAAAGTGAGAATAGAAGCCAAACCCATTTCTTAATTTTCGATAACATTGTTAAAAACCAAAAAGCAAACAAAAGGGTTATGTACGGGCACGATGCATCGTGCCCAGGATAATTAAAAGACAATAAAGCAGGAAGAGCACAATCCATTGTGCCCCAACACCTGAATCCTATTTTTTGACTCGATACGCAATACAAATTACAAAATTACAAAATTTATTTGACATTACGATACAGTAACAATTATAATAGAATCAACAAAAATATAATATTATAGTGGATTATTTATATAAAAAATACCGTATAAAATATGAACTTGAGGAAAATTTAAATATTTCATAAATTTTTTTAAATTATTTTCAAAAAAAAGAAGGATTTTTAAATATAGGTGTCGTATAAGTAAATGATATTAAAAAATAGAAAATAAAGTAGTATACAAATATATCATCTCAGATTGGTTAAAGTAGGGAGAAAGGAGGTGAAAGAAATTCTTGGACCTGCTTTAATTTAAGTAAAGATGATATAAAAACCGGTTAGTAATCTTAAAAGAGAAAATATTAATGAGGGAACTTTGGATACTCAACTAATAGATTCTCCTTAAAGATTGGCTAACTGGAAATATAAAAAAACCAAGGAGAAAAATAATGAAAAAATTAGCATTAGTATTAGTATTAGTTTTGGCTTTCGCTCTTCCTGTATTTGCTAATCCATTTGTAGATGTTCCTTTAAACCACTGGGCATATGATTCAGTCCAAAGCTTGGCCGCAAAGGGCATTATCGTAGGTTATCCTGACGGTACATTCGGCGGAGGGAAATCTCTAACCCGTTATGAATTTGCTGAAGCAACAGCTAAAGCATTGGCCTATGTCGAAGGCATGGACTTCGCTTCCGCTGATGATGTAGCAATATTAGAGAAATTAGCTATCGAATTTGCTGATGAATTAGCCAGCTTAGGAGTAACCGTAGCTGACTTAGAAGCCACCTTAGGCGCAAACTCTGAAGCAATCGCTGCCTTAGAGACAACCGTAGCCAAACTGGATACCTTCTTTGAACCGGTTGTAATAAGCGGTACATTAACAGCAGATTACACAAAACCTGTAGTTCCAATGACGCCACTTGCTACTTTAAGTGATGAAGCAGAAATAAAAATTGTCGCTACAATTAATGATGTAACTACTGCTGGAATTACCGTAACCGCTACCGATGTACTTTCTGGAGCACCTGCTTATGCCGTAGCCTGGAGTGGTTTCTTTATTGACTATCAAGGTGCAGATTTACAACTGAGAGTAGGGGAAGTTGCACCAGCTGATATCGGATTAGGATTGGTATATGACTTTGATGAAATTGAAGAATTTGATGGATTCTTGGCTACCTGGGTTTGGGATACAGAGAATGATCTTGGTAACTGGACTCTATTTGGAGACGTAGAAGATTTCTATGTGGCAAATGTTGCCTTCGCTCTTGGCGATGAAGATGATGTAGCAGTTGGTGTTACCGGTTCTTATGATGTATTGGCTTCCGGTTATGCCGGTAGTTTAGACTTAGCCTTTAACTTGGGCGATGAAGATGAAGCAGCTGTTGCTGTTGAAGCCGGTGTATTCTACGGTACTGCCTTAACTTACGCAGGAGCATTAACTTTCAGTACTACAGTAGATGACCTCGGCTTGGCAATAGATGCCCATTATGTACAAACAGGATTTATCCCAACTAATAGTGGCTTTGATCCGAACACATTTGGTGTTGGTGTAGAGGCAACTTATCCGTTAACCGACGAACTTGGTGTAACATTAAGCTGGGATTACGATATGGATACAGCTATGGCAGTTACTGGTCATGATGTAGGAGTTGATCTGCTCTATACAGTGGATGCTGATACTTCTGAAACTGCAGAATTAAACGTAGATTACAGTTTATTCACTGGTATTGCTTCTGCACAAGGCACATACATGAATTATCCATTAGCTGATGATTATCTCTTAAGCGGTACAGCCAAATATGATTACCCAGCCGGTACCTATGCTGGAGCAGCTACTTTAGAGTATGCTATGGCTACGGATATGGCACTTACTGTTGAAGGTCGAGTTGACAGCGATAGTGTTGCTGCTTTCTGGAGTGCTGAAGTACAATTGGTGTATACATTAGATACCAATACAGCTTTAACCGTAGGATATGAGCAAAATACTTGGAGTGATGACCTAAAAGATTATGACGCAATGACTATTGACGATGCTCTCGGTACTTTAACCGCAGGACTCGAAGTAACCTTCTAATTATATATAAAAGCTTACTGAAGTTCTACAATAACCCCCGGAATTTTTCCGGGGGTTATTTTTTTTGGGAAAATATTTGCGGAAATTGGAGAATCATATTATAATAAAATAGTCGTTAGTCGTTAGTGAATAGTATATAGTTAGCGTAGAGCGTATAGCATTTAGCGTATACGCGAGTAATAAGTGTAAGTTAGCGAATAGGGAATAGGAAAACAGTATCAAATATCGCGTGAAGAAGGAAGAAGACGGAAAGTAGGGGCTTGATTCATCAAGCCCGTCTAGGGTCGGATAAATCCGACCCCTACATTAAAAAACAATACTTTATAAGAAAAAATTTTGCACTATGGTTTTTCGATTTAGGTTTTTTGCTATATACTACTATACACAAAACGCTACCCACTCTACGCTATACTAAATACTAACGACTATTCACTATTCACTAACGACTAATTTAAAGGCAGGTGTTCTTAAATGATATTTAAAAGATTATCTTCCCTTCTCATAGTAATTGTTTTTATTTGCACTTCAGTATTAGCCCAATTTTCCTGGGCAGCAGAAGCCTCTCAGGCAACCTTATTGGAAGATTTATCGCAAATAGAAATGGCTATCTACGGTACTACTTCGGAAAAACCTCTGATTGAACGGATAGAAT
>Ga0190349_1000565_pt1 | contig 10836 bp, 10 predicted proteins | sample 48721378_MG_FD_179798 | JGI IMG/M metagenome (GOLD analysis project Ga0190349, IMG submission 179798) | Hydrothermal vent microbial mat bacterial communities from Southern Trench, Guaymas Basin, Mexico - 4872-13-7-8_MG | ecosystem: Environmental > Aquatic > Marine > Hydrothermal vents >...
AATGTGACCCGTGCCAGATCACGTCAGGAGTGGGAGGAGCGGGAACATTATCAGACGGTAAATTGAATCTTACTTACAAAATAGGAGGAGATCCTGCATCTTTAAAAAGGACTCCAGAGGAAATCCAGGAACTTATAGATTATGTGGATAAAATCTTTTTGGAATATGGGGTAGAAGATAAAACTTATGGGGTGGATGGAGAAGCATTAGAAGAATTGAAAAGAAAAGCAAGTAAGAATGGAATAGAGTTTATCTCTGGGAAACAGAGGCATATAGGAAGCGATAAAACAAAAGAGATTATAGATACTTTTTATAGAGATTTAAAGTCTAGAGGAGTAAAATTTTTGTTAAATACAAAGATCACAGATATTAAAAAAAGTAAAGACTCTTTTATTTTGAAGGCAAATAAAGAAGATATAGAAGCAGAGTATGTTGTTGCAGCGCCGGGAAGGGCTGGCGCATACTGGCTCAGATCGCAGGCTTACTCTCTCGGGATCGTTTCAATATACGGACCTATAGACGTCGGTGTCAGAGTCGAGTTTCCGGCCACGATCTACAAGCCCATCGGTAAAGTAATGTACGATGCAAAGTTCAGACTTTTCACAAGGACATATGACGATATGGTGAGAACTTTCTGTACAAATCCCCAGGGCTTTGTTACGGAAGAGATGTATGAAGGATTCGTACTCGTAAATGGGCATGCAAAGAAGGAAGAAAAATCAGGGAACACAAACCTTGCAGTTCTCTCCCGAGTGAATCTCACGGACCCCGTAGAGGATACAACAAAATACGGAAGATCAATCGCAAAACTCGCTACAACTATCGGCGGCGGCAAGCCCATACTCCAGAGATACAAAGATTTCATAAAGGGAAGAAGGTCCACGTGGAGCAGGATAGACAAGGGGCTCGTGAAACCAACGTTAAGAGACGTGACGCCTGGAGATATATCAATGGCGATGCCCCACAGGATAGTTCTCAACATAAAAGAGGCCATAGAAAGACTTAACTCTGTAATAGAGGGGATCGCTTCCGATTCTACGCTTTTGTACGCTCCGGAGATAAAGTTTTATGACACCAAATATCCTACATCAAACTTCATGGAGACAAATATGGAAAATATGTACATCTGCGGAGATGCATCTGGTCGTTCCAGAGGAATCATCTATGCCGCTGTTACAGGCGTTCTTGCAGCTAAGGGGATAATCCTGAAAGAGGGAAAGTAATGGATTTAAAAAAGATCCAGGAAAAAATAGACAGGTTCGATAAAGAAAGAGGATGGGAAAAGTTTCCGCCGTCTCTCGTACTTTCGCATCTCCTTGAAGAACTCGGAGAGATATCGAGATACATACAGTTTGAAGAAGGGTACAAGAAAGAGGGGATAGGTCACGAATATAATGTCAAGGATTTAAAAAGAGAGTTTGCACAGGTCTTCGCGTTGCTCACCCAGTTAGCTTTACATTATGAAATAGATTTAGAAGATGCTGTTCTCGAAGAATTAGAGATAATGGAAAAAAGATTTTCAAAGGAAGGATGGAGAAAACATATGGAGAAATATGAATCGCATTACAAAATCTCTGATGTCGTTACATCTTTTTTGAGTTTTGATAACAAGATTTTAATACTTAAAAGAAGTGAGAAAGTTTCTACGTACAAAGGAAAATGGGCGGGAATATCAGGGTATATAGAGGATGAAACTCCGCTCGAAGCAGCACAGAGAGAAATATTTGAAGAGCTCGGATTAAAAAAAGAAGATATTACACTATGTAGCAGAGGAAGCATTCTAAAAATAAAAGATGAAAACTTGAAAACTATTTTTTATGTTCATCCCTTTTTATTTGAGCTAAAGAGTAAAAAAGATTTAAAATTAAATTTTGAGCATACTCAGTATAGGTGGGTGGATAGGGAAGAATTAAAGAAAATAGAAACAGTTCCAGAACTTAAAGAAGCGTTAGAATCATGTATGAAGTAGAGTTTTTTAAGTTATTAAAAAATCCCGATTTCAAAGAGCTGCGAAAATTTCAAATAAGGATAGCAAAAAACGTAGATACAGGATATAATGAAATAGGAGAAATTTATGGAGCTGACGTCGCATATAAAGGAGATAAAGCTGTAGGAGCTATCGTTTCAAAAAATTACGAATCTTACGAGATTAAAGAAATAGAGTTTCCATACGTACCAACGTATTTTGCATTCAGAGAATTACCGATTTTGTGGAATTTGATCAAAAAATGTGATGGCTGTATAATATTTGATGGAAATGGGCTACTCCATCCCTATAGGGCAGGGCTCGCGACAATGGCTGGTGTTATGCTGGAGAAACAGACGATAGGTATTGCAAAATCTTTACTCTGCGGAGAAATAAAAGGAGAGTATGTATATCAGAATAAAGAGATTATAGGAAAAATTATAAAGAGCTCGAAAAATCCTATATACGTTTCCATAGGCAATAGAGTTACCCTAAAACAGGCTTCCGATATAGTTTTAAACAATTGTGTTCACAGAGTTCCTGAGGTTTTGAGAAAGGCGCATATATTAGCTAATCACATTGCAGAACGTATATAAATCTTGTCAAAGTTCTGTGCATTCTCAGTTTTTCCATATCCAGAACTTTAAATCCTATTTTTTCAAAATCATACTCTTTATTTAGGACAATGCATGCTTTTTTTGAAGTTTCATAAATTTTTTCAAATGCTCTTTCATAAATATCCTTATTTAGTTTCGTGGATTTCCCGTAGGGAACATCCGTAGCAATGCTTTCAATATTCCCAAAATATGAATCCAAATTCTCTACACTCCCTTCTTTTATTGTGTAATCTTTAATTCCGTAAAAATCAAGATTTTTTTTGCATCCTTCCACCATCTTTTTCTCTATATCCAGCCCGAAAACTTTTAATCCTATCAGCCCTGCTTCTATAAGAATCCCTCCGGTACCGCAAAAAGGATCGAGTATTTCTTCTTGCGCCCGAGAGAGATTTATCAATGCCCTGGCATACTTAGGATGTAAAGAGGAAGGATGAAAATAGGGTCTGAACTGTGGTTTTCTCTTTTCAAAATCTTTTCTGTCTATACTTACCAGCGTTTTTCCGATGTAAAGCTTTTCAGAGTTTAAACAGTATATCTCATTTTGAGGTTTTTCGAGATTAACTCTCAGTTTAAAATCGTTCTGTTTTTGAATCTCATCCGCTATCTTTTTTTCAAGTTCTTTGTTTCCTTTTTTTTCTCCAAGATTTTGTACCCTCACCGCAAATGTCCCATCAAGAATAATCTCTTTATTCATATACTCCAGAACTTTATGACACAATCCGAGTCTTTTAAAAATCATGGGATCTATATCAGTTTCAATTACCAGTATCTGACCTTTAGATTCAATGACATTATATTTTTTATTAAAAGCTTTTAGAAGATAGATAACTTCTTTTCTTGATAATTCAACATTTTCTCCGGAAAGATAAAAGATTAGCTTCATTTTACTACCTTGGCCACGAACATTCCGTGAGTATCATGTATATGCGGTAAAAATCTCTTACACTTCTTTACTTCACTATCCAATCTTTTTCCAAACGGTTTTTGAAATCCATCTACAAGCTTTTTTCCATTGATTTTTGTATTGATCTCTTCCAGAGATATATCAAAGTTTTTCAAAGCCCAGTCTATTACATACTCATTTTCTTCAGGTTCCAGGCTGCACGTACAGTATATTAATTCTCCATCTTTTTTTAATGATCTAATCCCGGCTTCAAGAAGTCTTTTTTGCAGATTCTGACAGAAATAAACATCTTTCATACTCCTTGAATGCTTTCTTGTAGGATCCTTTCTTATAATCCCGGAGCCTGTACATGGAGCGTCAAGAAGAATATTCTTTGCTTCAATATCCAGTTTAGTCGAATCTTTTTTGAATACTATGCAGTTTTCTACACCCAGTCTCTGTATATTGTTTTTTAAAGCTTCTATTCTATCAACATCAAAAGCAAGAACTACTCCTCTGTTCCCCATAAACTCTGATATCTGTGTTGTTTTTCCTCCTGGAGATGCACACATATCAATAACTAAATCTTCTTTGAAATCAAAAAGAGGAACAATATTCATTTCAGCCTCTCCCTGTATGTAAAAATATCCGAAAAGATGCTCAGGACATGAACTTATGGAGAAATCTGATTTCAATACTTTGAATCCGTACTCTATCTCCTCCAGTATTACTCCTCTATTTTCAAGTCTTTTTTTAAGTTCGTTTTTAGAAATTTTAAGCGTATTTACTCTAATACATATATTTTCTTTTTCATTTGCTTTTAAAAAAGAATTAAAATCCTTAAAAAGAAGTTTATATCTATCCAGAAACTCTTTTCTGTAATCATCTGTACATGCTTCCTCCATTATAGAACACCAATTTGTTTAGCTCTTCAGTCAGCTTCAGATCCAATTTTTTCTGGTTTTTTGAGACTTTTTGGAGAGGTTTATTGGAAATAGCTATAGGCCCCTGAAATATGTAATCTTCATCTATGTCAAAAAAAGATTTTGGAGAAATCTGAAGAACCTCTTTCATTGTAAAATAAGAAACTTTTCCCTCTATCCTCAATTCTTTTATTATCCTTCTCATCTGCTTTCTTGTGAGAGGCCTCCATCCAAAGTAAATATTATGATTTAACTCCGCTTTGCTCTTTATTTTACCCCCGACTCCTATTTTTTTATATGGATTTATTATTTCAGATTTTAACTGCCAGAACTTTCCTTTTTTTGTTATATAGAAATCTAATCTCGATCCTTTTCTAGATCCAGAAACTTTCCAGCCCTCTGGATCTTTGTTGTATTCCTCTATTATCTCATCCAATATTTTTTCATCTTCTTTTATCTTCATATCATCTACCAAATTTTCTATTCCTCATTTGATACTCTCTTATTATCCTTAAAAAATCTATCTTTCTGAATGCTGGAAAATATATCTCTGTGAAAAATAATTCGGAGTATGCTGACTGGAAGAGGAGAAAGTTGCTCAGTCTCACTTCACCGCCAGTTCTTATTATGAGATCAGGATCGGGAAGATCGCCTGTATACAAATTATCCTTGATCATTTCCATTGTTATATCCTCCGGTGAAACTCCTCTTTCTATAATTCTTTTTACAGCCTCAACTATCTCTATTCTCCCGCCGTAAGCGATGCAGATGTTAAGACCCTTGTCACTGTAGTTTTCAGTGGCTTTCTCTGCTATTTTTATGGAGTCCACTACGTTTTTTGGCAGCATGTTGAGATTTCCTATAGCTCTCACTTTTACTTTGTTCCTGTGGATTTTCTCATCCTCTGCAAGCTTTTTAAACTTCTTTTCAAAAAGATCCATTATATGTTCTACCTCTTCTTTGCTTCTTTTAAAGTTCTCAGTCGAAAAGGCGTATACAGTTACTATATCGATCCCGAGTTCATTCGTCCAATCCAGTATCTCCTCAAGCTTATCTGCTCCTTTATTGTGCCCCTTCCATGGATCTATACCAAAAAATTCTGCATACCTTCTATTTCCATCCATTATTATACCTATATGTCTGGGCATTTTTCTCTTCTTTACTCTATTTTCAAGAATTTTTTCATATACTTTGTACACAGGTTTTAAGAGTATCGAAAAACAAAAACTAAACAGATTCATTATATTCTCCTTTTATATACTTTCGTGAGAGTTCATAATATATATCCGCATTTTCTCTTATTTTTTTGTGCCACTCTTCATCGAGAGTTTTTACAATTTTTCCTGGAACTCCCAGAACCAAAGAATTATCGGGAATCTCTTTTCCTTCTGTAATTAGGGCTTTTGCACCGATTATGCAGTTTTTTCCTATTTTTGCGTTGTCCATTACCGTAGCATGTATCCCTATTATCACATTATTACCTATCTCACATCCATGAACGACAGCGTTATGTCCTACGGAAACAAAATCTCCTATCGATACTTTCTCATGAATGGAGACATTATCCTGTATATTCGTGTACCTGCCTATCCTTATCTTACCAGTATCCCCTCTTATTGAAGCAAATGGCCAGACACTCGAGTTAGCTTTTATCTCTACATCTCCAATTATGAGGGCGTTTTTACTCACAAAAACACTCTCGTGTATAATCGGTTTTTTCATGTAAAAGTTACTTTAATGGAATTTAAAAAGTTATTCCAATAGATTTATAAACATAAAATTTTTAATTATATTATGAAAAAGAAATTTAAAATCAAAGCTGTGCATATAAAAGGAGGACTCTGGGGTGGCGCTATTGGCACGGTTTTTGTTCTCCTTTCTGGATTATTGCCTCCAATTCTGATATTAATAGGCGGCTTTTTTGGAGTATTTATCGTGAGAAAAGAGATAAAACTCACATATCTCGAAGGATTAAAAATAGGGCTTATCTCGGGAGCCGTTGCATCCCTTTATACTCTCATTCTTTATTATAGGGCGGGATATACCATATATTTAATAACAATTAATGCTATAACAGTATTCCTATTCATGATCGCTGGAACATTTATGGCTCTGATGATCTATAGACCGAAAGCAAAGAAGATGCACTGATTATTTCATCATATCTTTAATATTTTCTTCAACTATATCATCCAGAAGATTCAAAAGAGTAAAAATCTTCTTATTTACTATATAGTAATATACGACCTTTCCCTTTCTCCTGTTGTCCACAATTCCCGCATCTTTGAGGATCCTCAAATGCTGAGAAACGTTTGATTGTGTTGTACCAACATGGGGCTTTATCTCCCCCACATTTTTTTCGCCATCCTTTAGGAAATCCATTATCTTTAATCTTGTTCCATCAGCCAATGCTTTTAGGATCTGAAGTTTGATTCTTTTCATTACTGGATAGTTTGTATTAACATGTATTTAAATTTTTTGGTCATGTTGATGACATTTTCCATATCCGTTAGATTTTTATATCCTCTTGGAGATGTTTTTATAATGAACAACGAGAAAAAGAAAGAAGCTAAGGAAGTAGATTATGGATTGGGTTATGAGTTTGAAACTACGGAAGAGATACCTGTACCCACACTCATAGTAGATCAGATTATCGGACAGGATAGAGGAGTCGAGACGATCAAGAATGCTGCAAAGCAGAGGAGAAATGTGCTTCTTATAGGCTCACCTGGAAACGGTAAATCCATGCTCGGACAGGCGATGGCTGAACTCCTTCCAAGGGAAGAATTGGAAGATATCCTTGTATATCCAAATCCTGACGATCCGAATACCCCAAAAATAAGAACTCTAAAGGCAGGAGAAGGAAGAAAAATTGTTGAAGAATATAAGGCGAGAGCAAAAAAAGAAGATAGCAGTAAGAATATGTTATTAATTTTTATTTCAATGGCGATCATTCTTTATGGATTTCTATACGGACAGGTTTTGATGGCGGTTTTTGTAGCTGTGATCACAATCTTTCTCGGATCTCAAATTTTAAGATCAAAATCTCAGACTTTAGTTCCAAAACTCCTTATGGACAACGGAGAAAAAGATAAAGCACCTTTTGTCGATGCAACGGGAGCTCATGCAGGAGCATTGTTGGGGGATGTAAGACACGATCCTTTTCAATCCGGAGGATTGGGTACGCCTCCGCATGAGAGAGTAGAAGCAGGAATGGTTCACAGAGCTCATAAAGGTGTTCTATTTATAGATGAGATCTCAACATTCAAGATAAATATGCAGCAGGCTATGCTTACAGCGATACAGAATAAGAGGTACCCTATAACTGGACAGAGCGAGATGTCTTCAGGAGCTATGGTGAGAACTGAAGCTGTCCCGTGCGATTTTATATTGGTAGCTGCGGGGAATTTAGAGACTCTAAAGGGAATGCATCCAGCTCTGAGATCGAGAATAAGAGGATACGGATATGAGGTATATATGAATGATACCATGCCTGACACAGTAGAAAACAGAAGAAAACTTGTCAGAGTTGTAGCTCAGGAAGTTATTAAGGATGGAAAGATCCCTCATTTTACAAAAGATGCTGTTGAAGAGATAATCAATGAAGCGAGAAGAAGAGCAGGAAGAAAAAATAGCCTCACTTTAATAATAAGAGACCTGGGAGGAATGATCAGGTCTGCTGGAGATATTGCTGTAAAAGAAAAAGTTAAACTTGTTACTGTAGAACATGTGAAAAAAGCGAGAAAACTTTCAAGGTCTCTTGAACATCAGATAGCAGATGACTATATAGAAAGAAGAAAGGAGTATCGGGTCTTTAAAACATCGGGCACAAATATAGGAAGAGTCAATGGACTGGCTGTTCTCGGAGGAAAAAGCGGTATAATACTGCCTATAGAGGCTGAGGTTGTGCCGGCTGGAAGCAAGAATGAAGGAAAAATAGTTGCCACAGGAAAACTTGGAGAGATAGCTCGAGAATCTATCTTGAACGTTTCTGCTCTTATAAAAAAGTACACAGGGAAGGAGATATCAGATTTTGATGTACATATTCAATTTTTGCAGGCGTACGAAGGCGTAGAGGGCGATTCGGCAAGTGTAAGTGTAGCGGCAGCTGTTATCTCTGCAATTAAGGGATTGCCGATCAGGCAGGATCTTGCAATGACAGGATCTTTAAGCGTCAGAGGAGAGGTACTTCCTGTTGGAGGAATTACTGCAAAGGTTGAAGCAGCAATAGGTGCAGGTATGAAGGAAGTGGTTCTTCCTGAGCCTAACAAAGAGGATGTATATCTGCAGGAAAAGGATAAAAGGAAGATCAAGATTAGCACTGTATCTACCATAGATGAACTATTTGATCATGTATTTATAAAGGTGAAATAATGATACACGAGTATATCTCTTACGGCTTTGATTCGAATGTATTTGTAATAGAAAATTCGAAAACTATTCTTGTGGACGCAGGTACTGGAATGACCGATTCTCTTAACAGATTCATAAACTCCTTTAAGATAGATCTTGTTATCAATACACACTGCCACATAGACCATGTTGGTGGAGATCCGATGAACGTACCCATAGCTATAGGGGAAAAAGATGCAGAAGATCTTGAAAGGGGCACTGAAAAAACTATTTTTGATTTTGTTTTACCTTTTTTTAGAGGATTTAAAGTTTCGAAAAGATTAAAAGATGGGGATATTATAGAATGTGGAGACTATAGATTGGAAGTTCTTCACACTCCGGGACATACAAATGGAAGTATATGTTTATATGACGAAGCTAAAAAGATTATATTTTCAGGAGACACCTTTTTTATAGGAGGGATAGGAAGAACAGACCTGCCTTCGGGGAATATAGAGGATTTGAGAAGATCTCTTGAGAGATTGGCAAAACTGGATATTGAAAAAGTATATCCTGGACATGGTGAAGTGGGGAAATGCGATATAAATAAAATACTTGATTTTTGGTTTTAAACATGGAAAAAATATTCTGGTGCGACAAATTAGTTGACGAGATTCTGGAAAGAGAAGAAAAACTGGAGGAAAAATCGGATGTATTTATTACGGAGAGTGGTCTCGGTGCATCTGGAATACCACATATAGGATCAGCAGGTGACTGCGTTAGAGCATATATGATCTTTCTTGCTCTTAAAGACAGAGGACTCAAATCCAAATATTATGCTGTATCCGATGACAGAGATGGGTTAAGAAAGGTACCCATAGGATTTCCAAAGAACTTAGAGGAGTCTATAGGCCACCCTGTTTCAAATATTGACGATCCATTTGGGTGTCATAGATCTTATGGAGAACACATGTCATCTCTTTTGATGGATGGTATGGAAAAGATAGGTGTTGAGTTTGAGTTTATCTCCTCCGATGACCTTTACAAAAAAGGTGTAATGGATAAGGAAATTAAAGAAATACTGAAAAATCATGAAAAAGCTGGAGAGATCATAAAGAGGGAGACACTTCAGGAGAGATATACAGAACAGTACCCTTTTTTTGTTATCTGTGAGAACTGTGGAAAGATATATACCACGAGGATTACAGATTTCCACAATGACAAGGTAGAGTATGTCTGTGATGAAAGTTTTCTCGGAAAAAACTCGGAGACGGGAGAAGAAATAAGGGTTAAAGGATGCGGATACAGAGGAGAAACATCAATAAGGAATGGAAAACTTCAGTGGAAGGTAGAGTTTGCAGCGAGATGGAAAGCCTTAAAAATAAATTTTGAAGCCTTTGGAAAAGATATACTGGACTCTGTAAAGGTGAACGATGCGATCTGCAGGGAGATGTTGAACTTTGAACCTCCTGTACACGCTTTATACGAACTCTTTGTTGAAAAGAGTGGAGAGAGAATATCCAAGAGCAAGGGTAACGTTTTTACACCTCAGGTATGGCTCGATTATGGATCTCCAGAATCCATGAGACTTCTGATGCTGAAAAGATTGAACTATACGAGGGTAGTAAACCTCTTCGAGATTCCGAAACACATGGATGAAGTAGATCACCTTGCTAATGTCTATTTTGGAGAAGAAGAAATAAAAAACGAAAGAGAAAGAGCTCATTTAAAAAGACTTTATGAGTATGTATGCCTTTTAAAACCTCCAGAAGAGAAACCTCTTACTGTATCCCATTACACATTAATTGATATCTGCAATGTAATACCAAAGAAAATAAAGAATAGATACGAGATAATCAAAAACATTCTCCTAAGAACAAAACTTCTTCCGAAAGACTTTGACGAATCTGAACTTAAAAAAAGGATAGAATACGCCACAAACTTTGTAGAGGATGTGGGAAAAACAAAAAGAGAAAAGATAGAACTCACTAGCTTGGAAAAGAAAGCTCTGAGTATTTTTAAAGAAAAACTTACAGAAGATATGAGTGCAGAAGAAATTCAAACTCTGATATTCGAAACGGCAAAAGAAAATGAGATAAAACCTAGAGATTTTTT
>Ga0190349_1000566_pt1 | contig 10835 bp, 10 predicted proteins | sample 48721378_MG_FD_179798 | JGI IMG/M metagenome (GOLD analysis project Ga0190349, IMG submission 179798) | Hydrothermal vent microbial mat bacterial communities from Southern Trench, Guaymas Basin, Mexico - 4872-13-7-8_MG | ecosystem: Environmental > Aquatic > Marine > Hydrothermal vents >...
AAGAGGAGATATGCTCGAATACAGTAACATCTCTGCGTGTTCCTAAAGGTATGAATGATAAGAAAATAAGAGAAATAATGAAAGATAAATACAATATAGTCATTGCTGGAGGGCAGGCTCATTTGAAAGGTAAGATAATGAGGATAGGACATATGGGAAACGTCAGCAAAAGAGACATCCTCTGCACTCTGGCAGCTTTAGAATTAGCTTTAAAAGAAGTAGGATTTAAAATAGAATTAGGAAATGGGGTAAGAAAGGCCCAAGAAACTATGGATGGTGAGTAAATGGAAGAAAAAATAGCAAATCCAGCGCCATTAGGATTGGCAGCATTTGGTTTGACTACGTTGGTTTTGAACATAGTAAATGCGGGGATAATCTCCGCAGAAAGCATAGGTATGGTACTGCCTCTTGGAATATTTTATGGAGGAATGGCACAGTTCATGGCAGGAATGTGGGAATTTAAAAAGGGAAACACCTTCGGCTCCACGGCATTTTCTTCATTCGGCGCTTTCTGGATAGCTTTAGGAACAATGATTATACTGGAGAATGCAGGAATAATTGCGTCGGTACCAAAAGAAGGACTCGCTGTCTTTCTCATAGCTTGGGGGATATTTACAGCGTATATGTTTATCGGCACTTTAAAACTGACAAGAACACTGCAGATAGTATTTCTAACACTGACAATCCTGTTTTTCCTGCTCGCCGCAGGAGAATTCAACACGACGATACACAAAATAGCTGGATATGAAGGTATCCTCTGTGCACTCTCAGCGTTATATACGTCAGCAGCTATCGTTATAAATGAAACATGGGGCAGAGATGTACTGCCCCTCTAATTTTTTTATTCTTCCACAACTCGCTTCGCTTTTCCTGTAGATCTTGGTATATCTCCTATGTTTACTATATCCACATCTACTGTGAGATTCAAAATTCCATAGATCTCTTGCTGGATCTTCTTTGCCAGAAGATTTTTGTCGCCTCTGAAGTTAGGATCAGGCTCTACTCTCACCTTTAGTCGTGTCATCACACCTGACTTGTATTTAACGATCTGGTAATTCTCACTTGTACCTTCTATTTTCATTATAGCTTCCTCTATCTGTTTCGGGAACACAATGACCCCTCTTACCTTCATCATGTCATCGGATCTTCCCAAGATTCTCACATGCCTTGGAAGTGTTCTTCCGCAGTTGCATTCCTCCTCTATTAGGATAGAAAGATCTTTTGTTCTGAACCGTATTGACGGAAAAGCTTCCTTTGTAAGTGTTGTGAAGACGAGTTCTCCCTTTTCTCCCGGCTCTAAGACTTCACCCGTCTTAGGATCGATAATTTCAACATAAAAATGATCAGCGTTTATGTGAAGGCCGTCATGTTCCTCACACTCTGCAGATACCCCTGGCCCTATGATCTCTGTAAGACCATAGTTGTCAAAAGCTGAGATGCCCCATTTATCCTCTATCTTTTTTCTCATCTCGTCTGACCACGCTTCAGCTCCGCACATTCCTATCCTGAGTTTAAAATCTTTTTCTATATCGTATCCTTCTTTTTCCGCAACTTCGGCCATATATGCCAGATAGCTCGGAGTGCAGCCTATGGCAGATGTTTCAAAATCTTTCATTAACTGTAACTGTCTCAACGTATTCCCACTGGACATCGGGACTACAAGAGCCCCGATTTTCTGTGCCCCTTTCTCAAAACCGTGAGCTCCTGTAAATAAGCCGTATCCAAAAGAGTTCTGGTATCTGTCCTCCTTTCTTACCCCTGCTGTATACATTATTCGGGCCATTACCTCGCTCCAAATATCAAGATCATTTTTTGTGTAAGTCCCGACGACAGGTTTTCCTGTAGTTCCTGAAGAGGCGTGTAACTCCACTACCTCACTCATCGGGACGCATACCAGACCAAATGGATAATATTTCCTCAGTTCATCTTTTGTCAGGAACGGAATTTTTTTAATATCATCCAATGCTTTTATATCTCCAGGTTTCAATCCTGCGTCTTTAAACTTCTTATGGTATGCAGCATTGTTTTCATAAGCTCTTTTTGTAACATCTTTCAATCTCTTTAATTGAAGTTTCTTCAATTCCTCAAGTTTCATTGTCTCTATTTTCGGATCCCAGTACTTACTTTCCATCTCAATACCTCCTATTTATTGAGAATCTGAAGTAAAGTTTTTAAAGTTTCTTGTCGTATTTATATTACTCTTGGGCGAGGACTGATTTGATCCGTGATAATCAGAGCAAACCGAGAGTAAAACTGTACCACGATCCCGCTGTACGATCGGTGACTACAGAAAAGCGTGGAACAGAAAAGCCCCACACGAGAGTAGCAGATTGAGAGAGGGTTCCCGAACTATGATATTCTGTGTTAGTGTGACGGGCAAAATTTTTGTTGAGGATAAGATATTTAAATAAAACCTCCTATGAATAAATAACGTTTTTATTCCCTCTTAGAGGATGATCGGATGAAAGCTTTAATTATCGCTGCAGGTAGCAGCACAAGGTTAAAACCATTGACATCCAAATGTCCCAAAACATTGTTGGATGTTGGAGAAAAGAAGATAATAGATTTTATTCTCGATCCTCTTATATCTCTTAATCTTGAAATCCTTATAGTTACAGGGTATTATGGAGAAAAAATAAAGAGATATGTAAAAAAGAATTACAATAGGGAGATATCTTTTATTCGCAATCCTCAATGGGAAGAAGAAAATGGTATATCTGTTCTTAAATCTGAAAAATATTTAAAAAATGAGGATAAATTTTTACTTTTAATGAGCGATCATATATTTAATCCCAGTTTTTTAGACGATCTTATAGAAAAAGATCCACAGGAGTGTTATTTATGCGTGGATACGAACGTAAATAACGTTTTTGGATTGAAAGAAGCTACAAAAGTTTATGTAGAAAAGGACAGAATTCTGGACATAGGTAAAAATATTTCATATTATAACGGTGTAGACTGTGGAATATTCCTCACAACACCATATATTTTTGATGTACTGAAAGAAAATGTAAATATAGAAAATACTTTAAACAACGCTATGAAAAGACTTTCTAGAGAAGAAAACCTCTATCCTTATGATATAACAGGAAATTTTTGGATTGATATTGACACAGAGGAAGATTTAAGGGTGTTTTATGAATTCTTCAAAACCTACGGATGGAATAATCTCCAGGCATATAAATAGAAAAGTATCCATAAGAATCTCAAAAATTCTTTTAAAGACAGGGATAACACCCAATCATGTTTCTATTATCACTTTTATTATAGCATTGTCAGCTGCATTCATGTTTTTACGGGGAAATATTATTTTGGGAGGTATTTTAACACAATTAACGTCTATAATAGACGGTGTCGATGGAGAGATAGCAAGAATGAAAAATATGCAAACAAATTTTGGAGCTTACTTTGATTCCATACTTGATAGATATGCAGATGCTCTGATTTTAAGTTCTATAACAATATTCCTATATCTAAACAAGAATGATTTTATAATAATATTGGTTGGTTTATTTGCACTCATGGGAAGCCCGATGTCCATGCTTGGAAGAGAAAAATTTAAAGCACTAACAGGAAAAGAATACAGTTTTGATAACGAGGGAATTTTGAAATATATCCCAATGACAAGAGATTTCAGATTGTTTATAATCTTTTTATTCAGTTTAATAAATAGAGTTTATTATTCCCTGATAATAATAGCTGTTCTGACAAATTTAAAGACTATTTTGAGATTATTTATAGTAAAGAGGGAATTGAGATGATAGGTGCGAGTACAATGATCGATCTTCCTTTAAATAAATCCCTGGAAGGATTCAAAAGATTGGGGCTGGATTTTGCCGAGATAAGATCAGATCTAATTGAAGAAGAGATAAAATCCGAGTTTGAGTTTACTGTTGTGCATTCACCCATCTTTGACATCAATTTAGCATCTTTAAATGATTTCATAAGAGAAGCGAGCCTGAAAACTCTAAAAAAAACATTGGATCTTGTATATAAACAGGATATTGAAGCAAAAGTCTTTGTAGTGCACTGCGGTTATTTAACGCACGATCTTAAGGAAAACTATCTCAAAAGGGCACGGGTTTCTCTAAAAGAATCTCTTCAAGATTTGGTAGTAAAAGGAGAAGATTATGGAATATTAATCGGAATTGAGAACTCGCAGAAAAAAAGAGATAGGGTTTTGATTAAACATCCCGAGGATTGTATTAAAATAAAAGAAGAGATAAACTCTGATTTTTTGAAGTATGTATTTGATCTCGGGCATGCAAACACATGGGGAATTGATTTAAAAAGGGCTATAGATATTTTAGGGAAAGACCTTGTTCTCCTTCATCTTCATGATAATTTTGGAGATGCAGACTCGCACTTGCCATTAGGAAAAGGGAATATAGAGTTCAGTATTATCAAAAATGAAAAAAGACCCATGACATTAGAAATGAAATCCTTCGAGGATTTAAAGATCAGCCTCAGATATCTAAATCTTTTAAGAGATACGTCTCCTTAGCTTCTTCAAGATTGTCGCACACCTTCAGGCTAACTCTATTTTCCTTAGACTCATCCGGGAACAGAACTGCTTCTTTTTTTGCTGCAAAATGCATACCGTATCTTCCAAAAGACATGGCAGTTATATCTTCTACACAGGTAATGAAGCGATCTTTGTCCTCTACACACGCCCACTCTGTTTTTGTCCAGAACTCGAAAAGTGTACTCTTCCTGTTTTTTATTCCATTGTCCATATACCATAACAGTGGATTTTTTGCATTTAAAAAGATGCCAAATCCAAAATAAACTTTTTGCGGGAACGAAGCGTTGTTTTTCAGTATAACTCTTGGGATTAATACGTCTCCTTTTTTTATATAGAAGCATTCTAAAGAGAGATTTTTTAGCTTTTTAGTATTAATAATAGTGGAAAGCTTGTATCCATCTTTTATTTTTTTCATTTTAAATTTTTCTTTTCTTAAAGGGGGCATTTGCCATTCTTTTTTAGATACTGTTGGAAATATTCCTCCATAGAATGGATTGAACCATATAAATTCCCTAGGAGAAGGATATGTAGAGAATAATACCTCTTTTCCATCTTTCTTTAAACTATAGATAGACCCAGCATACTCTGGCGATACTTTGAAATCTATATTGCCCCTGAATTTTGCCAGAACGATATCTTTTTCAATGTCAAACTTATCTGTAGAGATCTTTATTTTCTTTCTTTGCAGTTTTTCAGGAGTTTCAGAAAATTTTTTCTTAAATTCTTCATTGTATCTCAAAACAAAACTGTGTTCTCCATTGTATACTAATTTTCCTTCGATTTTTTTGTTTATCAGATTTTTTATCGATACTTCAAAATCATTTTCTATAACTTTGGGGTTTATCTCTATATCAAACCAGTCTTTAAGATCAGGAGTCTCTTTTTTTAAATAAGAGAGAGTTAAAGTGTTATCTTTTTCAAAGAGGATCTCGGATCGCCATCCAGATGTTTGAACTTTTTTGGAATTTTCCCATTCTATATGTAGAATCTCATTCTTTTTTTTATACTCTATCCAGTTCTCCTTTAATTTTTTAAAGGCTCCGAAATCGACCTCTGCACTGTTTACTTCTACTATTTTTTCAGCAGGTAATACCATCTTTTCAAAATTCTTTGGATTTATTCTGAATTTTATGGGAATATCTGTTTTATATCCTATTTTTAAACAATCTTCAAGCTCAATTTCTTTTGAAAGCTCTTCTATGTAAAATTTTACTTTTTTTCCTTCTATTGCATAGTTAAATTTCGAATCTTTTATTTTTGAGGGAGGGTATCCTATTATTCTTTCCTCTATTTCAAAAATTTTCTTATTATCATAAAAAATTAGTTTTCCTCCTTTAAGATCAATTTTACAGGAGAATTTACTGTTATCGATATAAAATTTTTCATTTTCTCCATGAACAAGAAAACTTTCAACATATCTCAGATATAATGTCTTTTCATCTATCTTCACAGGGTATATGCCTTCTTTTGGAAACTCTACGTCTATTTTAACTCCTTTTTTCTCTCCCTTTTTAACACGAATTTTTTTCGAAAAAAGCTCCGATTCTATATCTATTTCTGAGTCCTCTTTCTTATTTTCAATTATGATATAAAGCTCTGATTTTTTCTTATTGAAATAGAGATTCTCAGGGTATGAAGAAACATTGATCTCTTTTTTAACAACTTTGCATTCTAATTTTATTGATTCTCCATTAGAAATTATGTACACGTATTCTTTCTCTTTTTTACTTTCTTTCTCAATATTTTTCTTTCCATCGATCTCTATTTTTTCGTCATCGAGAATTACGTATCCTTTAAAATTAAGATCAAGAATTATCTTGGAGTCTTTTGAGTACATCAAAGCCTTGAAATTCTTTTTTTCGATGCCGCAAATGGATGAATTCTCAGAGTCTATATAGACTTTAAAGTCTTTGAATTTGTAACTCCAGATTTTTTCCCCAAACTTTTCATATTTATCCTTTTTAACTTCTATCTTTTTCTGAAGCGAGTTGTACCAGTCCTTTTCTAGTTTTGCGACGAGAGGTATAAAACTGACCATGTCCACATCTGTATCTGGAATCCAGAAGAAACCACATTTCTTGTATACTGGAACAGCTTTCATGTTTCCTGCCCATGTTCCCAGAGTTACTTTCTTGTATCCGAGTTCTATACTTTTTTCCACGCATTTTTTTACCAATTCTTTTCCAAATCCGCGTCCGTGATATAACGGATCAACATTTAGAAATCCAAGATACACAGTATCCTTGTCGTTTTCAACAAAAGTACAGATTCCAATTATTTTATCATCTTCCTCTGCTAAATACCATTCTATGTATTTCGATTCATGATACCAGTCTAATATGTCTCTTTCATCTATGATTACTTCGTCTAAGCCAGTGGGCCATCCTTCCTGGCTTCTCTTAAACATATCAACAACTTTTTTTGCATAATCATCAGTAAAGGAAATTAATTTCATGGAGAAAGAGTAAGAAAGCTTCTTTTATAAATGTTTTGCCATAACTCTGATACATTTATCATTGTCGTTGAGAGATTGATACAAGAATTTAAAAATAATGGAGATATATATTCATATGAGCGTTAAAGATTTAGGTAGAATAAAAAAATCCTTTAGATAGTTTGAAAATAAAAAGAGATGATATAAAGAATGAATAGAAATTTTTATAAAAAGATGAAGAACTATAAAGAAATAAAAGAGTTCAGTCAAAATAAGTATATCCGCATTGCGGACATGAACGGGCTGTCCAAAGTTCCGAACCTCACTATGGAGGTGAGAATAAAATGGATGAAATAATAAATAAATTGGTAAATTTCCTGAAGAAATACGGCGTTAAAAAAATTGAGATATTTGGCTCTTATGCTCGTGGTGACGCAAAACCTGAGAGTGATTTAGATGTTATCGTAGAGTTTGAAGATAGAAAAAGTTTACTTGAACTTGTTGGTATTGAACAAGAATTGGAGGACACATTGGGCATAAAAGTAGATTTACTTACAAGGGCCTCCATTAGTCCTTATTTGATTGAAAAAATAGGGAAAGAATCTATGGTGGTGTTCGGATGAAAAAAGACGATACGATATTTCTTAAGCACATATTAGATGCAATTGAACTAATAGATGATTATCTAAAAGATAAAAATTATGAGGAGTTTAAGAATAATCATATGCTTCAAGATGCTGTAATAAGGGAGATTGAGATCATTGGTGAAGCTGTTAAAAATCTCTCAATAGGATTTAGGAACGAATATTCGGATATACCATGGAGGCAAATAGCTGGGATGAGGAATAAACTAATACACGGATATTTTGGAGTGGATTTAGATGCGGTATGGGATACAGCAACAATAGATATTCCAAAATTAAAGATAAAATTACAAGAAATTATGAAGAAGGAGGAAGAAAAAAGATGAGGGGGGTCGGGACTCTCGCAATCCTTCGGATTGCTCGGTGCTAACGCACTCGGACAACACGGTGTATGTGGTTCGCAACGCTTCGCTAAATGCCTGCGGCACTTCACAAACAGTAAAATGTTATACGAAATTTGGAACCCTCCCTGAAGAAAAAGATATTAAAATAAACATTTTATAAACTAAAAGGAGATAAAGAATGAAAAAAACTAAACATATCGGGATAGTTGCATGTAGCGCAGAGGGAGCAGCTCTCTGTTATCGAACGATCTGTATAGAAGGAGCAGATTTTATGGGGAGACATAGACATCCTGAAGTTACCATGCATACATTTCCTCTTAGCGAATACATGCGATATATAGATGTCGGCGATTGGAAAGGGGTAGCTGATCTAATGTTGTCTTCAGCAGCCAAAGTGGCAAGAGTTGGAGCAGATTTCGCGATATGTCCTGACAATACGATCCATCAGGCATTTGATCTTGTTGTCAAAAAATCGCCAATTCCATGGCTTCATATTGCTGAGGAGGTTGCTGCTGAGGCAAAACGTCGAGACTATAGATGTCTCGGAGTTATAGGTACAAGCTATCTGATGGAGGGTTCAGTTTACCCTAATAAACTTGCTGCTGTTGATATTGAGTACGAGATCCCCGAGGCGAAGAATCGGGAACGTATTAATAGGATTATTTTTGATGAACTTGTTTACGGCAATTTTACCCCTGAGGCTCGTGCATATTTTAAGGAGGTAATCACTAAATTAAGGAATCGAGGTTGTGATGCTGTTGTTCTCGGCTGTACTGAGATACCACTGTTAGTGACTCAGGAAGATTCACCTCTGCCGATACTGGATTCTACAAGATTATTGGCAAGGGCAGCTTTGAGAAGAGCAGTAGAGACAATGACTCAATAAGAACTGTGCGTTGATTCTATTAATTCTATGAAACCATTCTGTGACGGAAGATCAATTCTCACCAGAAGCCCATCTTCTGTGACGTAGTCTATCTCTTTAAAGAGTGGAACGTTGCACACAAAAACCTCGTAGGATTTTCCTGCCACAACAACGGTATCAATCCTCGTGACTTCAATATCTACCACAAACTTTTGGAAATTTGCAGGGAAGAATACTGGAATTTTGTAGGTCTCTCCTACCTCTAGTTGCAAAGATTTGTACATCAGTGCCCAGAGCCCTATCATATTGTTGCCCATTAGGTACGTATCTTCCTCAAGGTTTATCTCATCCTCGTACTTTTTTTCGCCCACGGTAACCATATCGTAGGCTTTACCCTCAGAAACTCTGCACTCAATTGTTTGTTTCTCAGAGTTCACCAGAGCATCCACTCGATAAAAAAGAGGCATAACATTCCCCGTTATGTAAAGACCAGCCTTCAGTTCCACCTTTACAGGTGTGCCGAGCTTGTTAAAGTCCTGATCCAGGGAAAGTTCCACGTAAAAGGCTTCCTGGCCTTCATAACTTTCTTTACTTTTGATTCTATAATCGGCGTGGCCAAACTCTACTTCGTCTATTATAAATCTATACCTACGGTATTCCCCAATTTCCAGGAATGCTTCTCTTTCCTTCATTTTTATCTCGGGCTCCTGTTGTGTGTACTCCAAGACTTCTATTTCCAAGCTCTGTATACCTCCCATCTTGAAAAGTCTCACGTGTGTGGCATCTAAGTAACCATACTCTCCGATGGTGGGATCAAAGGGTACCCACTCCCCCTCTATGAGCACCTCTGTCCAGTAGTGCTGTCCAAAGAAGGGCCCTCCCATCATTCTGGCGTACATTATTCCTCCTACAATTCGTGAAGGAATACCAATGCTTCGAAGCATCGCTACCATTAAATATGCGTGAGGACCGCAATCTCCTTCTCTTGTTTCCAGAGTTTTCTTTGCACCCTCACCTGTTATTTTGTAACTTATGTTTTCAAAAACCCATTGTGCGATCTTCTGGGACGCTTCCCATGAGTCGTTGCAATCATGCGTTATTTCTTCAGCTTTTGCTTTTATCGAGATATCATCTGATTCTATTTTTGGCTCTGGCTCGAGATATATCTTCGGCACTGAAAGAGGATAAGGATCGCCCGTACCGGAAAACTTTTCTGTATGAATCTCAAAAACACCGTCAATTGAGGAATCTGTTGTAGTACCAGAAAAGTTCTGGTAGCTCGTGGAGAGAAAATTCTTGTCCACAGTTTCTGCCACAATCTCTGTAGTCACCCTGAGTTTCAGGTAGTCCACTAACATCGGGTCATAAAAACTCACATTGGAAGGGGCACTCAAAAGTTCTATGAGTTCAACGCTCTCCACTTTTTCTTTGATGCTGGCATCCGAAAGTTCCGTCCTGAAACTCTGGGAGGGAATTTCCAGAACTAAAAGCTTTCCTTCTGGTGTTACCCAGAACTTGTGTTCTTGCTGAAAAATAGTGGCTTCTGCATAGATACAGGACTGTCCCAGTGCTGAATCCTCCTTCTGGAATTCGATGGTAATCTCAGAACTCTGCATTGCTTGAGGCATGAAAAGTGAGATTTTCACCTTTTTGTCCTCCTGAGGTTGAAGTGTTTTTAAGAGAAAAATATAGTGCTGGAACATGTTGCTGTCCAGAAGGTAGGTGTTTTCCTCTATGGAAATTTCTTTTTCCTCTGAAAGATCCGGAGACTGAATTTTTTCCTTTACTTTCCTTTGTTCAAAGTTGCACTCTATCTCGGACTCTTTTTCTGCCACAGATATGGCTACTTTGTAGTATTTGGGATTCAGAGCTGCTGTGTAGTACTCTGTTGCGTTATAGCTCATCTTCCATGGAAGTCCTCCTGCCTCAAGATCGAGAAGTGTTTCTGCTTCCACCACGAAGACCTCTTCATTCTGGTACTGAGTAGTTTCTGTTACTTTGTAATGGGTGTATCCTATAATTG
>Ga0190349_1000567_pt1 | contig 10820 bp, 10 predicted proteins | sample 48721378_MG_FD_179798 | JGI IMG/M metagenome (GOLD analysis project Ga0190349, IMG submission 179798) | Hydrothermal vent microbial mat bacterial communities from Southern Trench, Guaymas Basin, Mexico - 4872-13-7-8_MG | ecosystem: Environmental > Aquatic > Marine > Hydrothermal vents >...
GCGGGGTTGTAATCTTTGAAATCATCTTTTCCCTCTTCGTTTCTTAAATATTCCAAAAGACAAGAAGTAAGGCCATCGTTAAATGTATAATCAATCCCTAAAAGGCCTATTTTCTTTTTTGTTTTTTTATTATAAGCGCCTTCCCCATGGATACCTATCCCTAAAAATTCTGTGGAAAAATCAAAGGTAAGAATTTTATTTTGCTTTTTAAAAGGTAAAAGTGTAATAGGGTCTACATAAGTGCCAAAATAGTCTAAATAGCCCAAGGAGAAATCTACTATTCCCCCTGCATTACCTCTCAATCTTCCACCATAGGAGGACGAGTCAGTATTATTTTCTGGAATATACAATAAATCAAGCACAAAATAGCCTGCAATATCAAGGAATGCCCTTAATGCATCTACACCATCAAGTTCATAAGAGGGGTCTAAAATGGATTTTTTCTGGAAAACATTTGTGGGGTTAAAAGCATATCCTGTTCCCCATCCTATCTGTTGTCTGCCAAGCTGGAAAGTAAGAGGAGATATTCTTATCCTCAGAAAAGCATTTCTGAAATACAACCTGGAATTATATGTAAAAGGTATAGGGGGAAGTCCATATTCCGGCATGAAATCAGTAAGGTCATATTGAGTTTTACCATGATATGAGGTATATACTAAGTCTGTCCTAAAGTAAGTGGAAGAAATTCTTTCTCTCAGAGTGAGGTTTAACTTGCCATAACCTACATATTGAGATTTAGTCTTTAAATCAAAAATTTCTCCCTGATACTCAAAAAAACCTTCCGGTTTAATTGCTAATAAGAGAAAGAGAAGGATATTCATTCTTCGGATACCTCCCTGAGTTTTTTGGGTGAAAAGAGCCCGTCTTCTACTTTGGTCCTGTAGTCAATTTCTAAAGTCCGGGTTTCTGTTTCGGATCCTGTTTCATTATTTCTCATAACTATATGCATTGGGGTTGGAATGTCGTAAACTATCTTTATATCTTCTTGAATAAGTGTCTTATAGGGTTTATCCTCATCTTTCCGGTAGAAATCTATTATAAGTGGTATATAAGTCTTTTTATCAACTTTTAGCACGAGTTTCCCATATGAAATTTTAGCATTTTCTTTTGGTATCAATGTAAGAATGTAGCTATCTTTCTCCTCCTTCATATCCACAGGTTTAAATTTCTTTTTATATGTTCCTATTGTCATATCTTCATAAGTAAAATCAGAACCCATCATCTTTTGTTTCTTTGCGTGAGATGCAATTTTTCTTATTCTTCCTGTTTCGGGGAAGTAGGCCCATACATTGTCACCAATAATGAGAAAGCTGTTTCCTCGAACTTGAGGGGGGAATATATACACCATAAGCTGCTTGTCCATGCCATTTTTAGTATAAAATTTTATTTTGAATGTCCTCCTTTTACCGGTAGTAGTGATAATAGTCTGTTCCATTATACCTATAGAGTGGGGAGTGGTGGCCACGCTATCGACTTTAGTAAGTAATTCCTGAGGGCTTAATGTTAGTACGATAAATGTGAATAAAGCAAACATTTCTTACCTCCTTCTTATACCTTTAAAAATAGCATCAAGAAAATCCTCTGCAATTCTTTTCATATCTATTTCTTTTCTTCTAAATACCATAGCATGAAGCAGGATGCCATCCATGAAAGCAAGGAAACTCCTGGATAAATTATCTACATTAACAGTTTCTTTAAATTCTCCTTTTTTTATGCCTTCTTCCAAAATTTTTCGTGTGATTATCAGGTATTTTTTATACGTATCCCTGAAATCAAATTTTATATGGTTTCTTATGCCCTCACTCCAGAACTCTGTCATCACCATAATTGCTTCTCTGGGCATATTTTCCACTAACTCTAAATATCCTGTCACCAGCGCCTTTATTTTCAAGGAGGCTTTCATATCAGGTTTTACCTCTTGAAATGCATATTCATCCATTACTTTTAAAACATAAGTAATAAGAGAAGTAAATAAATCCTCTTTGCTTTTGAAATATTCGTAAATTGTCCCTTTCCCAACACCTGCATGCTCTGCAATTTCTCTCATTCGGGTCCTGTGGTAGCCTTTCCGCGAAAAAAGATAAAGTGCGGCTTTAAGAATTTTAATCCGTTTATTTTTATTATTTTTGGTATCAAACATCTCGACCGACCAGTCGGTCAAAATTATATGATAAGTCTTGCATAATGTCAAAGGAGATTTTTAAATATACATTGTGCATTATAAGATTTATGTAAAATCTACATTCTCGGTGAGAATATCAGGTTTGACTAACCTAAATCAAGACCTTATAATTTGTGAACTTTTGAAAGGGAGGAATAAGTATGCGTATTAAAACAGGATTTACCAGAAGGAGAAGACATAAAAAAATTAGACGAATGGCAAGGGGATATTACGGGCAAAAATCCTCTACCTTTAAAAAGGCCAATGAAGCGGTTTTGAAGTCTCTTCAGTATGCATATGCCCACAGGAAGAAAAAGAAAGCCGAAATGAGAAAACTATGGATAATAAGAATTAACGCAGCATGTAGAGAAGAGGGATTGAACTATTCCACTTTCATCAACGGCTTGAAGAAAGCTGGAGTGAATTTAAACAGGAAAGTTCTGGCTGATATTGCGGTAAGGGACCACGAAGCCTTTCACGAATTTGCAGAACTTGCTAAACAGCATGTCCAGACTTCATGAAATTGAGCTTCTCGGGGAGGAAATTGAAAAGAAATGGAAGAAAGTAACTTCACCCGAGGAGCTGGAGAATTTCAGAATTGTATTTTTTGGGAAAAAGGGGAAAGTTACTTTATTTTTAAAATCCCTTAAAGAATTTGCCCCTGAAGAAAGAAGAGAGGTAGGAAGAATACTTAATGAGCTAAAGACAAAATATTGGAGTCTGATACAGGAGAAGAAAGAGGAATTCCTGCATAAACTCCCCACAAAGAAATTTGATCTTCATCTTCCTGGAAGAGTGCCTGAGGTAGGCAGGGAACATCCACTAACCAAGGTAGTCAATGAAATTCTGGATATTTTTGTGGGGCTTGGTTTCGAAGAGGTTGGTGGTAAATTTTCACCGGATGTGGAGTGGGATTATTACAACTTTGAAGCATTGAATATTCCTCCCCATCATCCCGCGAGAGAAATGCATGATACATTCTTCATAACAGAGAGGGTGCTTCTCAGGACCCATACATCTCCTGTTCAAATAAGGGTAATGGAGAAAAGAAGACCGCCTTTGAGAATTGTAACAGTAGGGAAAGTTTATAGAGTGGACCCCTTTGATGCATCCCATGCTCCTGCCTTCATGCAGATGGAGGGACTTTACATTGACAGAGATGTTTCTTTCAGCGAATTAAAAGGAACCCTTGAGGTTTTCGCCAGAGAGTTATTTGGACCAGAAACACAGATAAAGTTTGTTCCTTCCTATTTCCCTTTCACAGAACCAAGTGCAGAGGTATATGCAAAGCTTGGTGGTGAATGGATGGAAATTCTTGGTTGTGGAATGGTTCACCCGAATGTTCTGAAAAATGTGGGTTATGACACCGAAAAATGGAGTGGATATGCCTTTGGACTGGGGATAGAAAGGATAGCGATGATTAAATATGGAATCGACGATATAAGATTATTCTATGAAAACGATGTGAGGTTTCTTAAACAATTATGAAAGTACTTTACAATCTTTTAAAACAATATATAGATTTTGATCTTAATCCCATTGAGCTCAAGAAGACCTTTGAGAATCTGGGAATTGAGGTGGAGGAATTTTATTATCTTGCTGAAGGGTTGGAAGGGAAAGTAACCACCGGTATCGTTGAGGAGATAAAGGATCATCCCAGTACGAGAGATTACAAGATTGTTAGAGTTTATACAGGCCAAAGGACATTCCAGGTTGTGAGTGGAGCCCCCAACTTAAGAAAGGGAATAAAGGTTGTGGTTGCTTTACCTGGTGCAGTTATCAAAGGAGTTAGAATAGGAGAGAAGATCATAAAGGGGGTAACCTCAGAGGCTAATATCCTATCGCTTGAGGAACTCGGTCTGGAAGAGGAGTCTCCAGGTATCCTCATCTTAGATGATGATTTTAAAGTGGGTGAATCTCCGCTTGAGAAGCTTGGACTGATAGATTGGGTTTACGATCTTTATATTTTTCCGAACCGCCCCGATTTAATGGGCATTTTAGGTCTTGCTTATGAGCTCAGAGCTGTGACAGGGAAAGAGGTAAGAATGCCCCGAGTGGGCATTGAGGAAGATGAATCCGTCGAATTGTATCCTGTTGAGATACTGGATAAAGAGGGGTGTCCCAGGTATACCGCTAGAATAATAAAAGGCGTGAGGGTTAAAGAATCCCCCTTCTGGCTGAGACGTACACTCTCTCTACTTGGCCAGAGACCCATAAATAACATTGTAGATGTGACAAATTTTGTAATGCTAGAACTTGGTCATCCTCTTCATGCTTTTGACCTTGGAAAACTAAAGGATAAAATAATTGTAAGGAAGGCAGATAAAGGAGAGAAGATACTGTGTCTGGATGGAGTTGAAAGAGAGCTAAGTGATGAAATACTGGTAATAGCTGATGCGGAGAAACCAGTTGCAATTGCAGGGATAATCGGGGGTGAAGATACAGGTGTTACTGAAGAAACAGAAGATATTCTTATTGAGAGTGCACATTTTGACAGAGCAAGGATAAGAAAAGGGGTGAGTATCCTTGGAATAAAGACAGAATCATCCCGTAGATTTGGAAGGGGAAGCGACCCTGAGATTCCCCCTCTAGCTTCAAGAAGAGCTGCAAAACTTATACTGGAGGTTACAGGAGGAAAATCGGGTTTGATCAATGATGTAAAGTATATTACATTAAAAGATAAAAAGATAACAGTATATTTTGATAAATTTAACAGGTTCGTGGGAGAAGAAATTGAGCCCTCCACTGTGAAAAATATACTTGAAAACTTTGGTTTCTTACTGCGTAGTGATAATGAAAAACTTGAGGTTTTTGTTCCACCGAGGAGAAGAGACCTTGAAGTATGGCAAGATATAGCAGAAGAAGTTTTAAAAGTTTATGGATACGACAGGATTAAAGGGAAGATTTCATCTGGGGGTAGTTTCACGGGAAAGAAATTTAAAACCGCTGTTTCCCTTATCAGAGATCTTGCCACAAAATCTGGTTTTTATGAGATCAAAACAGTTGAGTTCGCCAATCCGCTGGAGCTTGAAGAATTCGGTTTCCGGAAAGAAGAGGCTGTGCCTCTGAAAAATCCTCTTACGCAGGGTGCCTCGGTTTTGAGAATGAGTCTTATCCCGGGAATTTTGAGATTTGCATCCCTTAATTTGAGAAGGGGACAGAAATTCGTAAGAGGATTTGAGGTTGGCAAGGTCTTCTTTTGGAAAGGTGAGGATAAACTGCCAGAAGAAAAGATGCATTTTGCTGCTATTGTAGCAGGCCGCCTTGAGAAAAAATGGTACAATATGGAGAGGGAGGTTGATATTTATGACCTTACTGGTTTGATGGAAATTCTGAAGAATGAATTTAAACTCCGAATAGACGTGGAGGAGAGAGCACTCAAAGGTCTTGTTAATTCGGGAATTATCAGGATTGAAGGGAAAGATGCCGGTGTCATAGGTGAAATCACTCCTCAGGTAAAGAAATATTATGGCATCAAAATACCGTGTTTTGTCATGGAGATGGATATTTCTTCTTTCTCGGTTCCAGAAAAGAAATATGAGAAATTTTCTCTTTATCCTTCCACAAGAAGGGACCTTTCGATACTTTTGGATAAGGACAAAAGTTACCTCGAGATAAAGTTAACAATAGATAGAATCCTGCCAGATTTAGTGGAAAAATATGAGGTGATCGATGTATATTCAGGTAAGAATATCCCTGAAAACAAGAAGAGCATAACCATAGCCTTTTATATTCGCAGCAAAGAAAAAACTCTTACACAAGAGGAAGTGGATGCAGAATTTAGTAAGATAATTAATGCCATTAAAAATGCAGGTTTTGAAATAAGGGGTTTAGAATGAAGGAAAAAATAGAAGTATTGGAGAAAAAAATAGAAATTTTATTGAATGAGTTTGAAAAGATGAAAAGGGAAAACATTGAGCTCAAAGAAAAACTCCAGAATATTCTCGAAAAACTTGAAAATGTTGAAAAAAAACTTCAAAATACAATTAACAAACTGGATGCAATACAATGAATTTTGAGCTCTTTAACACAAACAAAACTCGTGGAAAAATTACTATAAAGGGAATAAATTATGAGTTTGAAACAGACCTCACCCCAGAGGAGTTTGAATATTTAAGTAATTATATTTCAGAAAAAATCAAAGAGCAGGAAGATAGAATGATGTTTATGCGGAACAATGTAGAGTTTGTTTCTGTATTAATCGCTGTGATTTATGAAATTGCAAGAGAGCTGATACTTTTAAAGAAAGAGCAGAGCGAGTTAGAAGAAAAACTGGAGAAAATATACAAGAGGATTGAAACATGTATATAGCCCCCAAAAAGAGAATTGTGGGTAGATGTCTCAAGTTGGAAGGAAGCTCTGCTGGGAAGAGGGGGTTTGAAGGAGGTGAATGGAGTTGGAGTTTATGGATTTGGGAAAATTTGAAGGAAGAAAAAAAGATGTTTTTGTACTTCTTTCGCAAAAAGTGGCCCCAGGGACCCTTGAAGAGTTTGTGGGCCAGGAGCATCTTATTGGCAAGGGGAAGCCGCTTAGAGTTCTAATAGAAAGAGGTCAGTTAAGGAGTTCTATCTTTTTCGGTCCCCCCGGGACAGGGAAGACAGCTTTAGCCCGAATTATAGCCAATAAAGTAAATGCAGATTTTTATGAACTCAATGCAACGAGATTAGAAAGGGGACAGCTTAAAGAAACTGTAAAAAATCTCGGCAAATTAAGCAAAATAAAGGGTATTCCCCCTGTGCTCTTTATGGATGAAATACACCGACTTAATAAATTACAACAGGAATATCTGCTCTCTTTTACGGAAGATGGCTCCATAATCCTAATAGGCTCCACTACTCATAATCCATTTTTTGCTGTTTCCAAGGCCCTTTTATCCCGCTCACTTATCTTTGAATTTAAACCGCTTTGCAAAGAACATATAGTGGAAATACTTAAACGAGCGAGGAAGCTGCTCAAAGAGGAAAAAGGGGTGGATTTCCCCAACAAGATTCTGGTTAAGTTGGCTGAAGTCAGTGAAGGTGATGCCAGAAGAGCACTGAACTATATGGAAGTGCTCTCCATTATAAGTCTTGAAAAGGGTGTTAAGCAGATTACTCAGGAAATGCTGAAAGAACTTCTTCCCGGAAGAATTTTATCCCTCACGGAAGACGAGCACTACGATATGATATCTGCTTATATAAAATCAATAAGAGGAAGTGATCCCGATGCTTCGGTATACTGGCTTGTTAGATTACTGGATGCAGGTGAGGATCCTCTCTATATTCTGAGAAGACTCTTTGTTCATGCCGCAGAAGATATAGGCCTTGAGAATTCAGATGCTATCCGTGTTATAGCAGCATGTAAAGAGGGTTTCGAAATGGTAGGGAGACCTGAGGGAGATCTTTTGCTGACCCTTGCCACTCTATATCTTGCCACCTCCCCGAAATCCAATCGGGTACTTAGGGTCCTGGGCAGAGCAAGAGAAGTTGTTTCAAAAACAGGAAATCTGGAAGTTCCCCTTCATCTAAGAGATTCTCACTACAGTGGAGCAAAAAAGCTGGAAAGAGGCAAGGGATATGTTTATCCCTATGGCAAAAATAAGGGTGTGAAGCAGCAATACTTGCCAGATGAAATAAAAGACGAGAAAATTTATGAGGAATAGGAGGTAAGGAGATGATACTAATAGGAGGAATTGTAGCAGGAATCATAGTTGGTTTTGTCCTTGGTTTTCTTTATTTTAAGTTGATCCATAAGAAAAATATAGAGGAAGCTTATGGAACCAGGGAAAAGATTATAGAAGAAGCAAGGAGAGAAGCAGCAAATATCAGAAAACAAGGTGAGATTCAGGCTAAAGATTACTGGTTTAAAGAAAGAAGAAAATTTGAAAAAGAGACTTATGAAATAAGAAAAGAACTGGATCGAGAAAAGAAAAAACTGGAGGAGAAAGAGAATCAGCTTGAGAAAAAGAATGAGGCCCTCTCTCGAAAAGAGAGGGATTTGAAAAATTTTGAAATGGAACTTAAAGAAAGGGAGAGGGTCCTAAAAGCCAAAGAGGAAAGACTGAATGAACTCCTAGAGGAGGAGACCAGAAGACTAGAAGAAGTTGCAAGACTCACGAGAGAGGAGGCCAAACAAGAATTACTCCGAAGTCTGGAACAGCAAGCTAGATATGAAGCTGCTCAGCTGATATATAGAATTAGAGAGGAAGCTAAGGAAAAGGCAGAAAAAGAAGCAAGGGAAATAGTTGTTCAGGCAATACAACGGGTGGCAACGCCTCTAGCTCAGGAAAATACCATCACTGTGGTTCCTATTCCTTCTGATGATCTAAAAGGTAGGATTATTGGAAGGGAGGGTAGGAATATAAGAGCCTTTGAGTCTGCCACTGGTGTGGAAGTTATAATTGATGATACACCTGAAGCAGTTATACTTTCTTCCTTTGATCCTATCAGAAGGGAAAAAGCCAAACTGGCACTGGAAAAATTGATACAGGATGGAAGAATTCACCCTGCAAGAATCGAAGAAGTGGTTCAGAAGGCTGAAGAGGAATTCGAAGATCACTTAAAGGTTATTGGTGAAGAAGCTATGGTAGAGCTGGGATTGGGAGGATTTCATGTAGAATTATTAAGGCTTATGGGGAAAATGAAATTCAGGACCAGTTATGGCCAAAATCTTCTTCAACACTCCAAGGAGGTTGCATACATAGCTGGGATTATGGCAGGAGAACTCGGACTTTCAGTTGAACTTGCAAGGAGGGCTGGGCTTCTACATGATATTGGCAAGACTGCAGATGAAAGTTACGAGGGCCCTCACGCCCTGGTAGGGGCACAGATAGCCAAGAAATTTGGAGAAAATGACCTTATAGTAAATGCTATAGCCTCGCATCATGGTGAGGAGGATCCCAAAAGCCCCATTGCAGTGCTTGTCCAAGCAGCAGATGCCATTTCTGGCGCAAGACCTGGTGCACGAAGGGAGAGTATAGAGGCCTATATAAAGAGAATCGAAAAGCTAGAGGAAATCGCTGCAGGATATACTGGTGTTGAAAAGGCTTATGCCCTTCAGGCCGGAAGGGAGATAAGAATAATAGTGGAAGCCGACAGGGTAAGTGACACAGATGCCTTCAATCTAGCAAAACAAATAGCACAAAAAATAGAAGAGGAGATAGATTTCCCTGGTCAGATCAAGGTTACAGTTATCAGAGAGACAAGAGCAGTGGAGTATGCCAGGTGATAAGGATTCTCTTCATCGGGGATGTTGTTGGAAAGCCGGGAAGAAGAGTAGTTAGAAGTTTACTACCTGAGATCAAAGAACGTTATAAAATTGATTTTACCATTGCCAATGGCGAGAATGCAGCGGGAGGTGCAGGTCTTACCAGAAAGGTTGCGGATGAGCTACATAATTATGGCATTGATGTCCTGACAAGCGGTAACCACATTTGGGATAATAGAGATATTTTCAGTTTTATAGACAATGTTGATTGGGTATTGAGGCCCTACAATTATCCTCCCGAAGCACCAGGGAAAGGGTATGAAGTTTTCGAGCCCAGAAGGGGGATACATATTGCTGTTATTAATATAATGGGGAGACTTTTCACAGGTTATTTTGACTGTCCCTTCCGGGCTATTGAAAGTGTATTGGAGAAAGACCTTCCAGAAATCAAAATTATAGATTTCCATGCAGAGACCACGGCTGAGAAACAGTCTTTTGCTTTTTATGTAGATGGAAGAGTCACTGCTGTAATAGGTACACATACTCATGTCCAAACTTCAGATGCGAGAATTTTACCTAAGGGGACTGCTTATATTACTGATGTGGGAATGACAGGGGGACTTAACAGTGTAATAGGAGTTAAAAAAGAACTTTATATCAAACGATTTAAGACATTACTACCCGTTGCCTTTGAACCGTCGAAGGAGAGATTGGGACTTGAAGGGGTTGTTCTTTCTCTGGAGGAGGCTTCTGGTAAGGTGATAGATATATTTTCCATAAGGGAACTCTTGGATGAATAAAGGTAAACTTTCCAATTGATTGAAGAGGTAAAAGATTATATAAAAGAGCTCGGTATTGAGATTTTTGCTGTAATAAAACCCCTTGATTTTAGTTTTCGGAAAGATTATCTCATCCGATGGATTTCAAGCAGATTCCATGGAGAAATGGATTATATGGCCAGAAATCTGGAAAAAAGACTCTCACCTGAAAAACTGTACCCCGAGGTCAAAAGCATTTTGATTGTTGGAATTCCCTATGACACTCTGAGATGGGATGATATAGATAAGGAAGGTAGAGGCTTAATTTCAAAGTATGCAATCCGCAAGGATTATCATAGAGTCATCAAGAAAAAATTGAAAAAACTTCTCATTTTTTTGAAAGAGAAAAATTCAGAAATTCAAGGTAAAATTTATGTGGATTCTGCTCCGGTTCTTGAGAAAGAACTTGCAAGATTAGCAGGAATCGGGTTTATTGGTAAAAATACCATGTTAATCAGCAAAAAATTTGGATCGTATTTTTTCCTAGGAGAGCTTTTTCTAAATATAGAACTGGAGGAGATGAAACATCCACCTGTACCGCTTCTTTGCGCCTCATGTAAAAGATGCGTGGAGGCCTGCCCTACCGGGGCTATTGTGAAGCCTTACATACTGGATGCTTCCCGTTGTATAAGTTACCTAACAATAGAATATAGAGG
>Ga0190349_1000569_pt1 | contig 10808 bp, 26 predicted proteins | sample 48721378_MG_FD_179798 | JGI IMG/M metagenome (GOLD analysis project Ga0190349, IMG submission 179798) | Hydrothermal vent microbial mat bacterial communities from Southern Trench, Guaymas Basin, Mexico - 4872-13-7-8_MG | ecosystem: Environmental > Aquatic > Marine > Hydrothermal vents >...
GATAAATGAACCATGGGCTAATTATCGGTGTCATTGCTTCACCTCCTTTCTTCGTTTTTTAACGGTCTTACCCACTCGACCATCATTGTGCCCTGAGGCCAGCGGTCAAGATGAGTAGGTATAATTTCCCCATCCGCTAAGTCAGGATAGCTGCATATCAAGGGAAGAGGAACTTTTTTCCCTACTTCGACCTTTTCAATGATGATATCCTCACTTATTTTATATTTTGCAAAAAAAACTGCATCCTTCTTTCTCTCGAAAACTAATGGGTGATAGCCCTTTTTCCTTAGCCATCGTGGAGCAAAATTCTTGACGCCTCTCTCATATCTAATTAGAGCCTTTCCTTGAGCAACTATGCTAACCAATCCTCCAGTAAAGCCCTTTCTGAATACTTTCCATGCTGTTCTCATCACTCCTCCTTCGGCCAAATGTCCTCTAAGTCTTGCTGATATATCCTGATAGCTCTTTCAAGTACTTCTAGCTTCTCTTTCTCAAGCTGGTTGATTCTTTCTTCAAGCTGCTTGTTATCTTTCTGAAGTTCACTATACCAAAAATTAGACCCATGATATGCACCTATAAAGCCAACAGCCAAACCTATGAAAAAACCTACTGCCAGCATCAAAAGTGCCAACCCTGTCTTGCTAAATCTTTCTACAGCCATAATGTGTTCCTTGGTTGAAATTTTTCATATAATTTAGCTACAAATAATACAGGCAGCAGTAAAATTGTTATCACTGTCGCTACTATGCAGGCTATGATTATTAAAATTTTTTGAATTACAAAAAAACTTACATTCAAAATCGTCTCAATTAATTTTTTCATTTCAAAACCTCCAGGTGATAAAATTTCCGTCTTATTATCCGGCCTATGTCCTGGACTGAAATCTTGCCGTTCTCCAGGCAGCAAGCCTTTATATTTACTTCTCCCTTTTTTGTTTTTTGCCAGATCTGAAGGCTCTCTCCCTCAAGGAGGCTTTCGAAGTGGAGCTGGAGCTCATCCAACTTGCGCTGGATGTTGGTGTCGAGGGTGGCCTGGATCCAGAGCAGCCGGCCTTTTCTCCGCGCTATTAGGTCACAGCCCATGATGTCGTTATGGATGGAGGTGTAAAATTTTACGAGCTTTCCTGTTTGTCGGTCTCTTTTGGTTATGATCCTACCGCAGGGAGCCTGGTTGTGGACATGCCAGCCTCTCTCCTCCAGGAAGGCCTTTATCCATCGCTGGAAGGCGAGGCCTTTGGTCCTTGTTGATTCAGCTTTTTTCATTTTCTTTTATTCTCACTCCAGCTTCTTGGAGTAGTTCCCTTAAATGAATTTCTAACTGATTGTTTGCCTCATTAATATCATTTTCTTGTATATAATGTTCAAGAGAAAGGAATATTGAGGCTACCCATTTATCAATGAAAATTACATCTACTTCTGGCTGATTTTCTATTAGCTGGCGGACTTGGCGATAAATTTGCTCACTTCTTCTGTTCCAAATACCTCCTAGGGTAAGAATGCTTTTAAACCTTTCAAACCAATCTAAAATTTCATCCTTATTTGGTTTTTTCATTTGCTTTCTCCGCCATCCACCTACTTACAAGCCACCTAAAAAACTCCGACAAACAATCGTCACAGAGATAAGGCATCCCTTTTAACCTTATAAGAGTCGTCCCAGGTTCTACCCTATCTATCCTGCCACAACAAAAACATTTAAGTTCACTCATTATAAACCTCCTTCACTTTTTAGATTTTATCTTTGACATAAACAGCAGCTTTCGGATAATGAAATGTCAGCCAAAGACTTAAGGCTTCAGCTAACACATCTACTCTCTCTCCACAAAATAGGGATTTTTCCTCCTCTAAATTGTGGAGGATCCAGCCATTGTCCGTCTTGATAATCTCAAATCTTACTTTCATTTTTCCTCCTTCGGATATTCACCAGAGTAGATAAACTCCACGCAATCACCACCTCCCAAGTCCCTGCCAAAGTCTGCGATATCATACGGATTTAATTCAGCCTCGTTACAAAGCTCCATCCACTCTTCCCATTTATTAATGTAATATTTTTTACTCATTTCCCTATTCTTTTTATTCCAACTATAACACCAATAATCAAGGCTCCAGAAAATGAAATAAGGGCAAATACCTCATCGGATGGATGAAAAATCAGCCATATTAAAATTGACCATAGCGCCCCTATTATTGCACCTAAGAAAAAAGTAATGATTGTTTGTTTCATTTTAACCGCCCTTCCTCAATCTTTGATAAATTTCTTTTGCTGTACCTCGTAATAATCCTAAGTACGCTTCTTTATTCCTACAATGCGAAGAATCACACCAGGAGATATCTATCATGATTCTTCCGATTTCATCATCTGGAAAATCATTAGGGGATAGCCAAAAATCTTTAATTCCAATTGATAGTGTCCTTTTACTCATTTCTTTTTCCTTTTTTTGTCAATAGATTTTTTTTCATTAAGTTCATGATAACCCTTTGGAGGATAATGGAGAGTAATTGAAGGTGGTTTTCCTTCAATGAAAAGTGGGTCTTTTCTCTTAGAAAAATTCTTAGGCATTTCTTTGCTTAATTTATTCTTTATTAACTGACGGATCTGTCGATAAGCTTGTATTCTTCTTTCAATCGCTTTTATAACTTTACTATTTTCTTGAGAGGAGATAATCTTTTCTCCTGCCTTGATGTCAGCATCTATTATCTCCAAAAGCTCCTCTTTACTTAGCTCTTTCATTGCTTGACTCCTTTACCTCCTCTATCAGGCAAATCTATTACCTCACAAGGCCATTGGCACTTAGAGCAAAAAAAGCCATATTTATACACCCAACACCCAGGAGATACTTTTTGTATCTCAGTAATATTCTCTAAAACTTTAGCCCCACAGCATTTTGATACTTTCATTTCCCTCTTCTGGCAACAAGCTCCTGAGGAAATCCAACTCCCTTTGAGCAAGCTCTTTGCAGGTAGGGCAGTAGACTTTCATCTCTTCTTTTTCTCAATGTTTCTCAATGCTCTTTTCAATTCATCAATCCTGTTTTGCTTTTTTCTCACAGCATCAGAAAGTTTGCGCTTTTCCTCTTTCAATAATGATAACTCATCTTCAGTATCATTGAGCTTCGCACCAAAAAGAATTGAAGTACCGAACATACCGATGACAAAACCTACAAAAAATAATAAAATTTTAATAAGCATGTAAACCTCCTTATTTGCAATTTATTCCAAAGCTAAATCTATCCCGAGGTAGTCATATAGCTCTTCGTTGGGCTTTCGGTAGTATTCCCTGAGGAAATTAAAGGTCTTCTTATCGGGGTCCGGGTAGGACGATTTCACTATAGGCTTGCTCTTTTTCGGGTCATAGTATAGGGCTTTCTGTACCTGGCCCGCTAGCTCAAAGAAATAATCAAGAATATCGTTGGCAACCTCCACGGGCTGCCTGAAAAACATTTCAGACTTGACAATAAGAAAACACTTCGGGTCGAAAACCCTCACCCACTTCTTCAAGTAGTCGACATAACGGCCTTTTTTCAATACCTCTGAGTTCGGATTGAACAACTCTGATTTTGGTATCCTATCTCTCCAGTGCCAGTAGTTAGACCATGCTCTATTCACGGGATTTCTCAGCAATACAATGAAGCGATGGCTTTGCTCTGGCATGTCCCTCTTGATTCGTATCGGTGCTTTTTCTGAATAGAGATAGCCGGGAGTCGTATCGAATGACAGACTGACTTCTCTTTCCATAAAATACGACTCATAATGCTTCAAGCCCTTCGAGTACTGCTTATCATTGTCAAAAAAATGAATCTCTCTTTTTCTTGCTGGCAATATCTCCGGCACTGAGTTAAACATAACTCGCAATGAATTTGTGCCTGAGCGGCTAGCTCCGATGATAAAAAAGTCAGGTAATCTATTCATTTATTCTTTTTTTCTCTTTTATAAGTTTGCAATAAATCTAAAATTTTATCCATCATCTCGATAGCATAGGCATTATATTCTATCTCTTTAGCTTTTTCATATCTGTGATTTCTCCCGAAGAAATGCACATAAACTGCATAAATTAAATTATAAAGCCTTAGTTTCACTTATTCCTCCCTATCTAACACATCAATAGCATTTTTCAACTCTTCAATCTCACTATCTCTGTCTTCTTTTACATCATTAACATCCCAGTCGATTTGATGGTACTGAAGGTTTTGCAGGAATCTTAACCTTAAAAGCAGTTGTCTTATAGCTCTTTTAAATCTTTTCATTTCATTTTTCCTCTTATCTTTTCCCACCACTTAGCAGCATAATTTTTTGTCCTGTGATAAGGAGAAGGCCCCTTTTTTCTCAATGCCTCAATATGACTTTCTGAAGGAGATCCATGGTCATGCTCAAAGCCATAACCAGAAAAGAATGAGCCAAAACCCATAAAGAGGCTGTCCATATATATTTTGCCAATAATACTAGCAGCAGAGACGGCATAAACTTTGCTGTCAGCATCAACCATGCATTCAACTGGTATGGAGACTTTACTTCTAAAATAGTTCATCCATTCTTTTGAGAAAGGCCCGTCTATAACAGCTTTTTCTGGTTTGATATTCATCCCTAATAATTGCAAATATAAATTTTCAAGTGCTGAAGCTATAGCATAATTACGGGCTTTATAAATTCCAATACTATTGATTGAATTTACCGTCGCAGGTACTATTGTATAGATGCTATTATACTGCAACCTCTCAAAAAGCTTTATCCTCTGTTTGTGAGTGAGTTGTTTAGAATCTTTTACTCCACGTACCTTTTTCAATGCATATAAAGCACATATTACACAGTCACCGGCCAATGAAGGACTGTAATTACACTCACCTAGTCAACACCGATTATTTTCGGTGTCATGGGCATCACCTCCTTTTCATGTAACTCAAGCAGCTCGCTCAATTCGCTTTCCTCTCTGTGATTTCTGATGCGAGCTGATAAATTTTTCCTTTCGCTTTCTTGTTCAATTCTTTCCCAAACATTGTATCAATAAGCCTGTTACCTCTTTCTATCTCTTCTATTTTTTTATCTAAATCTTCTATAATCACTGACAATGCAGAAATAACTACAGTCTCATCAATAGCGGTATCTTTAGGCATCGGAAGCCTTATTCTAAAAATATCAGCCGCAGTCAGCAGGCCTGCATAAAAACCAGTATAAAAACAACTGAACTCTAGTTTCTCAGCTCCGAACATTTTTGAAGCAACAAGAAAGCTCAAAAGATAGTCTTCATTTCTAAATTCTCTTTCTTGTTTAGTCATTCATACCTCCCATATATTTCAAAAATACTCATTAAGCTCATGCTCAAGTTCAATGATCCTTCCAGTATTCTCATCAAATCTTGCAACTAATGGAAATGGTCCCCCTCTCTTATTTTTCAAAAGCTTCATACATATCTTTCCCTTCCACTTTGAGGATGCACCTTCTTTCAAGCTTGGATTCCATATGCCAATAATAAAATCCGAAAGTTCTTCGATCTGTCCCGATTCTCTCGCCATAGAAATTGAAACAGGCTCCCAGCCGCCTTCACCTTTTCTTGAAATCTGGACAGCTAAAAAAATAACAACAGACTGGTTTTTAGCAAACTCTTTTAGCTCTCGAATTTTTCTAGTGGTTTTTTCATACTGGCTTCCTGCCTTTTCTTCTTTCAAAAGCTGAAGGAAGTCTATAAACACAATTTTTAGCTTATCTCTTTTTGTCAATTGCTCTATTTCAGATACAGAGTACACCTTGCCATAAAGATTCACCTTCTCATATCGACTTAATAGTTCTTGGAAATTTATATTTGCTTCCTTCATCTCATCCTGGATATCCCACCGGCTTTTTCCAAAAAATATCTGTGCTATCCGTTCAAAGATAGCAGGTTTTGCCATTTCTAAAGAAAAGAATCCAATTCTTTCATCATCTATTAAGTTCCCAACGAGATGCTCCATTATATTCAGCATCAGAAAAGTCTTAGCTGTATAAGTTCTACCAAAGATAGACACAATTTCACCATAGCTAAATGAGCCTATGAGTCTATCAAATGAGGGTAGGCCTAGCGTTATATTTGTTTTTTCTTTGCTTTTCCATTCCAGAAATTCTTTATAAGCAGCCTCGAACTTTTTATCTTCCTCAATTGTTTCTGTGATTTTTGCTTCATTAATGATCTGCTGTATTCTATCAAAGTCCACATCTGGAAGCCTTGCCTGTCTTTCAACTTCAGCCAGAAGCTTCTTTTTTGTTCTGACTGTCTTTATAAGTCTTATTTTCTCTTTTATATAAGCTGACACACCTGAAGAATAAACACCCTTTAGAGTATCAAGGAGAGAAGCTAAATAACTCTCTCTTATCTTTCCCCTACTTAGATCAAACACAGTTGCCCAGTCTATTATTGAGTGATCTTCATACAAGCCTTTTAATATCCTATACAGCTCCTGACTTTCAGCACTCTGAAAAAAATCTTCATCACAATTATCAGTGACCAGAATAATATTATCCGGCCATTCAATGACAGCCGCTAAAATCGCTTTCTCAGTTTCTATCATTTTTTCCCTTTATTTTTTGATTCTATTTTTTCTAAAAGCTTATCAAATTCTTTTTGTGTTGAATTTACCTTCTGTTTAAGATAGTCCTTCCATCTCTCTTTTCTTAGAAAAGTAGCTGGGTGCTTTATATACCTTTCTTCAATTTTCTTATCTCCTACTTCTTCACAATAATTTCTAGCACAAATAATAATTTGTTCTTGCTCACTTTTTTTTAGTTTTTTAAATACATCAAAAGCAACTCTCTTTTCTTTTTTGCGTGGGTATTCTCTCCAAAATTTCTCAAAAAGTTTACTATACTCTTCTCTTTTCTTATCTTCTCTTTTCTTCTCTTCTCTTAGGGTTAACTTTAAATCTATATTTTCTTGTTTATTGTTAACACCCTTCATCTCTGTAACTGGTTGATAAATATGCCACTTAGTAATTCTACAAACGAAACCTTCTTTTGTTTTGGTAATTTTTAAGCGATTTTTATTTTTACAGCAATTTAGCGTTTTTTCAATAATTTTTACATCAGTGTTCAATTGTCTTGAAAGACTTTCAGCATTAACAAACTTAAACTGCCCTGGAATTGATGAGACTGCAGCAAGACAGACAAAATCATGAAAAGTTGCTCTTTCTTCAACGCTCATCTCGTCCCTTGCTGTAGAATGTAACCATTGAACAGGATACCATTTAATCCAGTGTAGCCTCATTGTTCTCACTCCTGAATTCTTTTAACCATTTTTCAATAAGGGGCCTAGGTAAATTCAATGTCGAAAAATATATTTGAAGTGCTTCTTGAATCACTATGCTTGGTCTTTTTCCTGAGTATTCTACCCATTTCTTAAACCTGAACAGTTGCCATGGTTGAATCCTGACAGCTAAAAGATTGCTCTTCTTACTAATTACTGCCATATTATATTCCCCTTTTCGAGTTTAGATATTAAAAAAAGCCCCGGTGCAGCCTTACCCGGTGATGGAAATTGGATATCTCTGAAATAGAGATAGACTACATCCGGGGCTTTGTTTTCAATGTTCATTATCCATCACCGAGTTAATCATGCCTCAATAATAAAAAACCAAACAAGCTTTGTCAAGAACTTTTTTTTCATAAGAGAGAGCCGCCAGCCTGAAGCAAAAGGAGGACGAAAGGGAGGATTGACTGACAGCTCTCTCATTAGCTTCTATGTCTTAATCTTGAATCTTATGCGGTATTGAAACAATATCTAACCTGAGACGCTCAAGCTCTCGTATTAAGTCATTCGACTGTACCATCCTCATTGCAATCTCTTTAAATGAGCATCTTTGTAAGTCTTTCAACCATAATGCACAGTCCTTACAACACAATGCATCTTTAGTAAATGGGCAAAGATTTCTCATTACTTCCCTCCTATACCCAAACATTCATCACTGACAACAGCTCTCCTTACTGTCTCAGTTTTCCATTCAATCTTGCAGTTTGGCATAAGCTTCGGATTGTAGATGATGACCTCAATTTCAATAGATCCTGATTCTTCTCTAAGATAATCATAGGCTTTTAAAAATACTAATCTGCCATCATCATTGACATAAGCATATCTCTCCAATTTCAAATTGGGAAAAGCCCTCTCAATCAACTTACAAACCAATTTGAATTCACCAGAATCAACCTCTTTTTTACTTCTTATGCTTCCTTTCCAGATTGATAGATGAAAACTTATGTCTTCAATATCTATATTCCAGTCCTCTGGCAAAGCAGCAGCAACCTTATCTGAAACTTTTTTGCAAAGCTCAATTCTTTTTAGATGCTCTTTATACCATTCTTCAGCTCTTTTCTTGGCCTGCTCATAATTCATGACTCACCTCCAAGCTTCTTAATGGTAGTTCTGAATGCTTCTCTCTTCTGAGCAAATTCTTTTTTCACATCATCTGGCACTTTATAGAATGTAGTTTCATACTTTTTACTCTCAATGAGAAAGTCACCAACTACAGCACTCTTGCCTCTGAACATGGCCTTGATTTCTTTATCAATAGCCTGATACTCTTCAGCAGCAGCTTTTAATTCTTCTCTTCTCTGCAGCTTCTCGATTAGCTCTTCATCAGAGACGATGTCGAAGCCTTCACCAAAGTCTTTATTTGGGAAACAATAAGTAAGAGCAAAATCACATGTTGAGCATATATCCTTGTACTGAGGTTTCGGGATTACACCTTTCTCTGCATTTTCGTTCGCTCTCTCTGCTCTCTTCAGCAGCTCCTCAGCATAATCGTAGTCGAGAGACATGACCCAGAACAGAAACCTGCCGCTCACTTTGTCATAGAAAATCCAGAGCCCATATTCAACGCCTTTCTGCAGCATGTAGACCATTAACTGAGCCGGGTACTTCCTTACCCAATGATACTTCGATTCTGTTAGCGCTATGCCTTGAGTCTTATGCTGAGCAATTGACCTGAACACATTTGGTGAGCATGCCTTGTGTTCTGCTGGAATTTCAAGCTTCTTACCATCCATAGTGATCCAGGCGATACCGTCGGTCCTACCAGAAATTCTATATTTATGCCATCTATACTGCTGAGCAGCAGGTTGAATAGGCAGCCCTGCTTGGTTCAAGAATGTGAGGTTCGGCAGCTCGACAATATTACCAGTCCTGAAGAGCTGCTTCTTATCAGGTGTCAATCTTGGCCTAAGCTCACCTTTTAGCCTGCAAAGAGCATGATATGTATCACAGTCAACACCCAAGTCAGAGGCCCTGTTTGTGTCTCTGCTCACAGAGTCAGTGATTTCTGAAAGAATATGTTTCTGTAACTTTTCTTCAAGCATGGATTCTATTTTTTCAATTTTCATTGCTCCTCCTCGCTTCCTCCAAAAGCCTTGCCGAAGTACTCTTCATATTCTTTTACTGCTCTACCATAAGTAGCATCGATCCACTTGTCACTTTTCAAGTCTTCAAGCTTCAGTGCTTTGTAAGTTTTGCCTTTAACTGTGAAGCTGCTGAATTTAGCGAGCTTCGAAAGAGCCTCTTTCTCGTCTCCCGCAACCAACTCAAGACAGATATTCCAGAGTTTTTCTCTTCTTTTCAATGCTTCCTCTGATAGTTTTCTCTCTTCTTTCTTCTTGCCAGTTTTGAACTTGACTCTTGCAATTTTTCCAATTTCAATTCCTGCTGCCTTCAACTCATCTTCAGTGATATTAACAAGCCCAGCAAGTCGCTTGATGAGTCTATTATGAAGATTCGTCACAGCTTTCTTTCTTATCATATTCATGTCAACGTCCTCAATTGGTAGCAGTTTGCCATTCACAGTACCAAAAAACTTGTCTCTCTGGCTGCATGTTCCAATGTCTTCAACATAGCGATTCAGCTTTCTTGAGAGCGCTTGGCCGTGAGCAACGAACTGATAATAACGACCCTTCTTATCCTCATGCCATTCAAGCTTCGGTGTCTCTGACTTAATATGAATCCCCCAGGCTATAGCGATCTTCTCAGCTCCTGAGTCCATGAGATAGAGAGAGGCATCCTGAAACAGCCAGTCTTTGTGATTGGTGAGAGACAAAGATAATGTCCTTACTTTCTTGAAGAACTGAATATTTTGCTCTACCTGCTCAATCTGCTGAGTGATGTTGATAATGCTTTCTTCTTCTGGTACTGAAACTGCTGGCATCTCACTTTCGCCATTGAGCTGCTGCAGCTCTTGACTTTTTTGCTTTTTTTCGTTATTTTTCAATTAAAACCTCCTTTGCCCTGCATAATCCAGCGAAATATTAAGGCAGGGCTTTATTTTTTAATTTTTCTACTTGCTTTTCCAATATTTCAAGCCTTTTATTGAAAGCGCTTTTTTCCCTGTATACTTGCCTCCAATAGGCGTTATGACATTTTATAGAACAAAACTTTTGCCATTCTACTTTTGGTGAAAATTCCTTTTTACAAAATTTGCATAGTTTAGACTCTCTTTCACCAATTAATTCATTATCCATCATTCAAGCTCCTTTCTTCATTGTAACATACATATATGCACATATTAAAGTATTTCTATGTTCTTGTCAACCCTCCAGCCTTCACCCAACATCATCAAGACTTACTTTATTCAGTTTATTGAGATATCCTTTCAGTATTGTCCTTACCAGCGAGCTCTTGCTGCGGTCTGTTTTCTTAGCCAGCTCATTTAGTTGTTGATCGTACTCAGGCTCGATTTCAAAATTAACTATAACCTTGCCCCGGGATGTTAATCTTTTTTGGTTTCCAGTTCTCATGCTTAACCTCCTCACTAACAATATAATGAAAGTTATTTCAAATGTCAAGAAAATATTTTAATTAAAAAGCAT
>Ga0190349_1000571_pt1 | contig 10804 bp, 11 predicted proteins | sample 48721378_MG_FD_179798 | JGI IMG/M metagenome (GOLD analysis project Ga0190349, IMG submission 179798) | Hydrothermal vent microbial mat bacterial communities from Southern Trench, Guaymas Basin, Mexico - 4872-13-7-8_MG | ecosystem: Environmental > Aquatic > Marine > Hydrothermal vents >...
AGATAAGAATTATCCAACCGGTTATTGGAGGCGCCTTTGGTAAGAAAGAGGACATCTCTGTTCATATCCACCTGGCTTTAGCAGCGATAGCCACTAAAAGACCGGTTAAATTGACTTACTCCAGAGAGGAATCGATGATAGCTCAATCAAAAAGACATCCCTTTATTATTCGAATGAAAACCGGTGTTACTAAAAAAGGTTATTTAACTGCTTGCCAGGTAGAAGTAATCGGTGATACCGGTGCTTATGCTTCCAGCGGATTGGCAGTGGTTCACAAAGGAATGTATCACTGTACCGGTCCTTATAATGTAGATAATGTAAAAGGCGTAGCCTATACTGTTTATACTAATAATACATATTGTGGAGCGATGCGCGGTTTTGGTGCTACTCAAATGGCTTTTGCCTATGAATCCCAGATGGATATTTTAGCCCGCAAATTGAGAATTGACCCGGTTCAATTTCGTTTGCAAAATGCTTATAACCTTGGTTCTTCTACCCCCAATAGACAGATATTAACCCATAGCGTAGGGGTGAAAGAGACCATTAAAGTAGCGGCGGATATAGCCGGCTGGAAGGAGGGAATACAATGAAGAAACAAGGTAGAGGAATAGCTACTATTATGTTCGGTTTCGGTTATGGAGAAGGATTCCCTGACCATTCCATCGCCTCGGCAGAAATTGAAGACGGGGGCAGGATTTTAATTAAAACTGCCGCTGCCGATGTAGGTCAGGGTGTTTTAACTACCATTACCCAGATTGCCGCGGAGGTTTTAAAAGTGAAACCGGAAATAATTCGAATTATTCCCGGCGATACCCATTTGACTAAAAATTCAGGTTCTACCTCGGCAACTCGACAGACATTTTTTACCGGCAATGCAGTTAAAGAAGCTTCAGAGGGATTGCTAAGCAATATTTACCATTATGCCAGTATTGAGTTTAGAAGTAATCATGTGGAATTAGGAATAAAAGACGGTTATATTTTTAGAAATGATAATCCGAATAATAGATTAAGTTACTGGGAATTAGCCGAGAAGGTAAAAGAAAGAGGTGATAGTTTAAAAGCAGAAGCATCTTTCTTTCCTCACACCGATAAACCCGACCCTAAAACCGGGCAGGGTGAAAAAGTGTATGTGGCTTATACTTTTGTTACTCAAATAATTGAAGTGGAAGTTGACACAGATACCGGAATTGTAGAGGTATTAAATGCATATACTGCGGCAGATATAGGGAAAGCTGTAAATCCCAAGAATGTGGAAGGGCAGATAGAGGGTGGAACAGTCCAGGGAATAGGGATGGCTCTGATGGAAGAACAGGTTATCAAAGAGGGAATTACCTTAAATTCTGATTTAACCGGGTATCTAATTCCCACTTCTATGGATACTCCTCGTTTTACTACCCGGTTGGTAGAAAATGAAGATTCGGAAGGTCCTTTTGGAGCCAAAGGAATCGGGGAGCCGGCTACAATTGCTACTGCCCCGGCAATTGCCAATGCCATTTATGATGCCGTAGGAGTAAGAATATTTGACCTCCCCATTACCCCGGAAAAAATATTAAAAGCTTTAAAGGAGAAAAGAAAGAACAAATAGAATAAATTCCTGTTTTTACCAGAATGACAAATGTAAAGGCACAATGAATCGTACCCTCTGTAAACTCCCAGCACCACGGTGTTACCATGGTGAGTATGCTTATTCAAAAATTATTAATAAAAAGAGTATTTTTAGAAATTATGTTATATGTTATATGTGAAGGCAAATATTTTTGAAGAAATTATAAAAGAAATGTCTCATAACAAGAGCTAACCCCCCCTGTTTACTTGTTTGAAATTAAATATTTAAAAAGGGTAATTATAATGGGAGAATTCCGTTCAGTATCTAAAAAGCCTATTTACATTTCACTCTTGGTAGGAGGACTGCTCTTTTTAGGATTATACCTGACCAGTCTTTATAATTATCTTCTATTCCATAGCCTTGCTGAGATATTCAGTATTGTTATAGCTTTTAGTATTTTTGTCTTAGCTTGGAATTGTCGTAACATTATGGATAATGACTATCTGATATTCTTGGGCATTGCCTATCTTTTTGTGGGTTTTATAGATATTATACACACCCTAGCTTATGCTGGTATGGGAGTATTCCGAGGATTTGGTGCAAATCTGCCTACCCAGCTATGGATTATTGCCCGTTCTCTGGAGAGTATTTCTCTTCTCCTCGCTTGTTTCATGTTAACAATAAGAAGATGAAAATCAATTTAATTCTGACGGGCTATATTATTACTGTATCTTTGCTGTTTTTGTCAATTTTCTACTGGAAAATATTTCCTTCTTGTTTTGTCGAAGGATCAGGACTTACCCTTTTTAAAAAAAATAGTGAATATATTATATCTTTGATTCTTGCTGCCTCTCTCTTCTTCCTGATTAAAAGAAAAGAAAAATTTGACCGCAAGATTTTACAATGGTTAGTCATTTCTATCCTCTTGACAATAGTTAGTGAATTAGCCTTCACTTTTTATATTAGTGTTTATGGTTTATCTAATTTAATTGGCCACATTTTTAAAATCATTTCTTTTTACTTTATTTAACAAGCTATTATTGTTACCGGTCTTACCAAGCCGCATACACTTCTTTTCAAAAATCTTCAGAAGAGTGAAGAGAAATTATCTTATGCCTTGCAGGCAACAAATGATGGAATATGGGATAGGAATCTTGAATCAGGCGAACTCTATTTAAATGACAATTATTATAAAATACTTGGCTATAACCCCGGTGAAATGACTATCACCCAAAAAATATTTGAAGAATTTTTGCATCCGGAAGATAAAGAAAATGTTCTGCAAAAAATTCAAGAATGTATCGAAGGAAAAACCAAAGATTATAAGGTATGAATTTCGCATAAAAACCAAATCAGGAAAATGGAAATGGATACTAGGGCGGGGGAATGTAGTCTCTTACCATTCTACAGGGAAAGCACTACGCTTTCTAGGTACCCATGTGGATATTTCCCAGCAGAAAGAAGCAGAAGAAAAACTGGAAAAACTTGCCCGGATTGATTCATTAACCGGTTGTTTCAATCGAGGATATGGACTGGAGCTACTTGATAGACAGATTAAACTATCCCATCGTAGTAAATCCCCTCTGTTGCTGGCTTTTCTGGATATAGACGGATTTAAGGCAATAAATGATAATTTTGGCCATGATGAGGGAGATAAAGTTTTAAAAGAAGTAGTCAAGCTCTTTAAATCTACTCTAAGAGAAATCGATATCATCTGCCGTATGGGAGGAGATGAATTTTTATTAATTTTCCCGGAGAACTCTCTAAAAGATGCCCCTCTAATTAGAGAAAGGTTAAATAAAAATTTAACTAAACTAAACCATTCCCTAAATAAACCTTATAAAATTGAACTCAGTATCGGTCTTTCGGAATATAATCCTGATAATTCTCAACCTATGGATGAGTTAATTCGGATAGCTGATGAGAGGATGTATGAAGAAAAGAAAAACAAGAAATAAAAGTATAGAATTTAAATAATATCACACTATTTGCAAGCTTATTTATTTTAAAGGATAAATAGAAGGATAACAAGATGAAAAATAAGGATAAGATAAAAGTAGAATTAATAAAAGAACTAAAAATTTTGCAGGAAGAACGGGAAAAAGAAGTATTTAAAAATATCACTAAACGCAAACAGACAGAACAGGCGATACAAGAAAGCGAGAGCAGATTCAGAGAACTGTTTAACCATATGAGTAGTGGAGTAGCAGTATATGAACCTAAAGATAACGGTAAAGATTTTATCATCAAAGACTTTAACCAAGCTGCAGAGAAGATTGAAAAAGTTAAGAAAGAGGACATTATCGGTAAAAGTGTCCTTAAAGTATTCCCCGGAGTAAAAGATTTTAGCCTTTTCAAAGTCTTTCAAGAAGTATATAAAACCGGGAAGCCCCAACACCACCCCATCTCCTTTTATCAAGATCAGAGGATTACAGGTTGAAGGGAAAACTATGTCCATAAACTACCCTCTAATGAAATCGTGGCAGTTTATGATGATATTACCGAGCGCAAGCAAGCAGAGGAAGAGCTTAAAAATTCAGAAGAGCGTTTAAAAATATTATTCGATTACGCGCCTGATGCTTGTTACATAAGTGATTTAAAAGGTAATTTTATTGATGGTAATAAGGCAGCGGAAAGATTGACCGGTTATAAAAAAGAAGAATTAATCGGTAAGAGTTTCTTGAAGTTAAATTTACTTTCTCTTGCTGATATACCCAAAGCAGCTAAAGCGTTAACAAAAAATATAATGGGAAAACCAACGGGACCGGATGAGTTTGTATTGAATCGAAAAGATAATAGTAAGGTGACAGTTGAGATCTCCACTTATCCGGTAAAGATTAAGGGGGAAACTTTAGTATTAGGGATAGCAAGAGATATCACCGCTCGCAAACAGACAGAAGAAGAAATAAAAAGTGCAGCAGTAAAATGGCAAACCACTTTTGATGCCATGAACGATGCTGTAAGCCCGCATTTTAGGAGTGGCGGATGTGGTAGAGGCGATGTCTTCTCACCGACCTTATAGACCATCTCTCGGTATCAATGCCGCCCTGGAGGAAATTTCCCAAAACAAAGGCATCCTCTATGACCCGGAAGTAGTAGACACTTGCTTGAAGCTCTTTAGAGAAAAAAGATTTAAATTTGAATAGATAAAACACCTTAAGTTAATATTTGATTATTTTAAGAAATAAAATAAAAATTATTTTTAAGGGAAGTATTTACAGGATATCGGGGGACGAATTTGTTTGTCTATATAAGGGTAATAAAATAGATTTGCTCTTAATAACGTTTAATGAAAATATTGTAAATTCTTTTGAGATGGGCATACTTTTTTTGGTGTTAGTATCGGTTATGCAAAATTTCCTCAAGATGCAAATACATTGGAAGAACTGATTACAAAAGCGGACAGTGCCATGTATAAAGAAAAAAAGCAAGTCAAAAAAATTTTCCGAGCCATTGCAATGAAATGAAATAGGTTTTAGTTTTTAAATAGGAATATATTTTAAGTACTCTATCCTTCGGCCACTTTTTATATTATACATCGCTAAACTAAATGTTGAAATGAGTAAAAATACAAAGTTGTGAACCCTGAACCTAAGCTAGACAATTTTCAGCCCTTTGGTTTAAATGCTGAAGGGTTTTTTAATTTTTTACAAATGTTATAAAAAAAGGTTTTAATAAGTTGTATAATATAATTATTCCCCAAGAAGCTAAAAAATATTTAAAAACAAAATATATACACAGTGCATCGTAAATAATTTTAGATTTGTTGGTTATGTTTTATTTACTTTTCGGGTTGAAATCATAACATTAAATAATACTAAATAGTTGTAAGAAGTTTAAAATTGTTATATTATTTTATAATAACAAAGAATAAATTCTTTTTTAGTAATCAGTTATGCTAAAAAAAATAGAGTAAGGGGGTAAGTTTATGAATTCCGAAGAGCCTAAAGCAACAGTTAATTTTATTCAGGAGATCATTAATCAAGACAAAAAAACCAATAAGCACCAAGGAAGGGTTCATCTTCGGTTTCCCCCGGAGCCTAATGGATACTTGCACATCGGTCACGCTAAGTCTATCTGCTTGAATTTTGGTTTGGCCGCACAAAATAATGGTCTATGCAATCTTCGCTTTGACGATACAAACCCCAACAAGGAAGACGTGGAGTATATTGATTCCATAATCAACGATGTTCGCTGGCTGGGATTTGATTGGGGGGATAGGCTTTTTTATGCTTCCGACTATTTTGAAAAGATGTATGATTACGCCGTTAGTCTGATTAAAGCAGGCAAGGCTTATGTGTGTGACTTGAGTCCTGACGAAATCAGGAAATACCGAGGAAGTTTCAATGAGACGGGAAGGGAAAGTCCTTATCGCAATCGATCTGTGGAAGAAAACCTGGATCTGTTTAAACGTATGCGCGCTGGTGAATTTGCCGATGGTTCCCGGGTATTGCGGGCTAAAATTGACATGTCTTCACCTAATCTGAACATGAGAGATCCTGTTCTTTATCGAATTTTAAAGGCTACTCATCACCGGACGGGAGATAAATGGTGCATTTATCCTATGTACGACTATGCTCATCCTCTTGAAGATTATTATGAAAAGATTACCCATTCTGTCTGTACTCTGGAGTTCGAAGACCATCGACCCTTGTACAATTGGGTTCTCAATGTCTTAAATCTACCGGATCCACCCCAGCAGATAGAATTTGCCCGTCTTAACTTAACAAATACGGTGATGAGTAAAAGGAAGCTTCGTAGACTGGTGGAAGAAGGTTATGTAGCAGGATGGGATGACCCTCGGATGCCGACTATAGCTGGTTTGCGACGCAGGGGTTATACTCCGGAGTCTATCCGAAATTTCTGTGACCGCATCGGTGTATCTAAGAGTAACAGTTTGGTAGATGTCCGCTTCCTGGAACATTGTATCCGTGAGGATCTAAACCTGAAGGCACCTCGGGTTATGGGGGTATTATATCCCCTAAAGTTAGTTATTGATAATTATCCCGGAGATATGGTAGAAGAGATGGAATCAGAAAATAACCCTGAGGACCCTACTGCCGGAACGCGTAAAATACCTTTTTCCAGGATTATTTATATTGAACGGGAAGACTTTCATGAGGACCCGCCGAAAAAGTATTTTCGTCTGGCTCCTGGTCGTGAGGTCAGGTTAAAGAATGCCTATATTATTAAATGTGAAGGATTTGTTCGGGACGAAAGAACAGGAGAGGTAAAAGAAGTGCACTGTTCCTACGACCCGGAAAGCAAAAGCGGTAAAGCTGGTGCTAAGCGTAAAGTAAAAGGGACTTTACACTGGGTTTCCGCCGACCATGCTTTGAAAGCGGAGGCGCGCTTATATGACCATCTTCTACTGGACCAGAACGAGGGAGCGGAAGAACAGGAGGAAGAGAAAGATTTTATAAATCAGCTTAATCCAAACTCCCTGAAAGTGTTAACCGATTGTTTGGTAGAACCCAGTTTAGCCGGAGCGGCTCCCGGGAGTAGATACCAGTTCATGCGGAAAGGTTACTTTTGTGTCGATCCTGATTCAGCATCGGATAAATTAGTGTTTAACCGGATTGTATCTTTACGAGATAGCTGGGCTAAGATCTTAAAAGAAAATTAGAAGGAAAACTTGCGGCAGATTTATTTTTGATTACGAAAGCCAATGAAATTAGCAGTTATTCTGCAGCAAATGAAAAATATAAGGATCATGGATCGAAGATGCCAAATATCCGTGAATATTTTGAAATAAGATGTAGAAATCTCAAAAAAATTTAGGGAATTGGAAAGTTGGAAATTTTAAGATGATCAATCTCTTTAAGCAAGAATTACGGGAGATATATTCTTTTTTTAAGAACAATTATAAGGAAGCAGTTGTACTGTGCACATCAACACTTTTCTTTGTTCTGGCAATTTGTCGACCGATAGGCTCATCTTTGGTATTAAGTTATGCAGTATATTATGCGCTCCTTCCGATTCTCACTATTTTAATTATATTAAGAAAAAATCCCCTTGATTTTGGCCTAAGATTCGGGGATTATAAGTTATGGAGTTTTTATGTAGCTATAACGGTGGTCATCGCTGTCCCGGTATTGTATATCGGCTCTCTTTTTTCTACAGTAGGCCAGTATTATACTAAACCTTTCGATTACTACAGTTTTTTCACTCAGATGGTTCCCCTTCTTTTTTTCTGGGAGTATATACTTCGTGGTTTTCTCCTGTTCGGGCTTAAGGAAAGGTTTAAAGAAGCCAGTATACTCATACAGATGGTTCCCTTTGTGCTTCTCCATATCGGAAAACCGGAAATAGAGATATTGATGTGTATCCCCATGGGATTGTGGTTCGGATATATTGCCTATCGGGGAAGATCGTTCTGGCCGGCCTTCATCACCCATACTTTCATTAACTTCACCCTTAAATATTTTGTGAATTTTTGATGGTAAATTAGGAAAAGACAATCAGCAGCCCATTAGTAAGTAAGCCAAAGGGTTTTTAATTATTTAATTTTTTAATTATAAAAAGAAGGATTTTAATGGATTTTATTGAATTTTAAAATATAAGTAGTTTTTTTAAAAAAATTAAGCCCTTAAATTTTAAGAAAGTATTCTTTTTTAAGAAATGTTTTAAGGGGGAAGAAATTAGAGGTGAATTGAAGAATGGAAAGAACATTGGTGTTAATAAAGCCTGATGCCGTTAAAAGGGGTCTGGTTGGGGAAATTATTACGAGATTTGAAAGAGTGGGACTAAGCCTGGAAGAAATGAAAATAGTAAATGCTACTACTGAAATTGTCGAACAACACTATCCCGATGATAAAAATTGGATAAGATCTGTTGGTAAAAAGACTTTAGACACTTACCAAAAATATAATTTAAATATTGTAGAGGATTTAGGTACTGATGATGCCCTGGAAGTTGGTAATCTGATTAGAAGATGGTTGATTCATCAAATAACTTCAGGACCAATAATTGCAATTATCTTAAGCGGAAACCATGCTATTGAAGTTGCAAGAAAAATAGTCGGGAATACAGTTCCTCTTTTTGCGGAATTAGGAACAATAAGGGGTGATTTTTCGATAGATTCTCCTGACCTTTCTACAAAAGAAAAGCGGGCTTTACAGAATTTGATTCATGCCTCAGCAACCATTGAGGAAGCGAAACGTGAAATTTCTCTTTGGTTTGAAGTCTGAGAATTTCTGCTTTCCCCTAATTTATTTTTTTCTTTCTTGATGCGATACTCGATACGCAATACGCGATACTACTATATTAATATAGACAAGGCATAGAAAATATGCTAACATTATCTCGTTAAAAAGAGGGATACCAAATTCACAATAATATTAATCTATATAATCTGATGGTAATCCATTTAATCAATAATATTATGTTAGGAGGAAGTAATGAAAGAAAGAGTGGAAGCAGCTTTAGAGAAGATAAGACCATCTCTTCAGGCAGATGGCGGAGATGTTGAATTGGTAGAAGTGACTCCAGATGGAGTAGTAAAAGTAAAATTAAGCGGTGCCTGTGCGGGTTGTCCCATGAGAGAGATGACTTTACAGATGGGTATTGGCAGAGCATTAAAAGAAGAAGTCCCTGAAGTAAAAGAAGTCGTAGCCGTATAATAATATAATAAAGCAATTACTGAAAAAATAAATATAATAGATGTAATAAGGGGTATGGTATTATAATATATCGTGCCCTTTATTATTTTTAAAGTTCGGGAAATAATTTCACTCTAAATACAGAAATCTTATTGGTGTAAGCTTTGGGTGAGGCAGTTAGAAAAAGTCTTGATTTAATTGTAAAATACGGTAGTTTTCAGTTATAATTAAGTATAATGATTACAACCCAAAAAGTAAACAAAGTAGTAATGTAGGGGCACGATGCATCGTGCCCACAGAAAAAATGGGGAATAACCATATTTTAAAAGAAGCATTATTAATCTATAAATATATATTAGCCCTAAAATGTTTTAGGATGGTAATTAATGAATAAAGCTACGGTTAAACAATTGTATAAAAAAATATCTAAAAAGATTTTGCACGCGCAAATATTTGATGACATCTCTTTAGATAAAGAGTTGGTTAGAAAATATATAGAAGATCCTCTATTTTTAAAACAATTAACCTCTATGGTAAAAAATAAAGATTATAGTTGTCGGGCAGTATATTTTTTGTGCAAAGGCCTGCTTGTCGATATAGACAAACAACATAATCCCACCAACTGGCTTTATCGGGTGTTTCAGTTTGCCCTATCTAAATCTTTCCCTGAAACAGTAGACCTATCTGTTAAGGATATCTCCCCTGATTGCCGAAAAACTTTCTTACTCTATTTAGAATTTTTAAGAGTAGTTTCAAATTTCCAAAAGTTGTCCGGTGATTCTACTTTTCACGGTAAATATCCCCTTTATTTTTTAACCCCTGAGGAAAAAAGCAAACTGGAGAATCCTGTTGAATATAAAAGATTCTTAAAAGCGTTTAATGATGAATATATCTATGAGATGATGAAATTAAGCCAGGAAGTTTTAAAGTACAATACTCTTGACCATATATGCGGGGTAAACCGGATTGCTCTATTTATCGGCAGGCAGTTATATAATCTGGGTCTTCCCGTGGATTTGGGGAGGATTTCCGGAGCAGCAGCAGGACATGATATCGGAAAATACGGATGCAAGGGTATAGAAGTAGAAAGGACTCCCTATTTACATTATTACTATACCGATATGTGGTTTGAAAAACATAATATCCCTTATATCGGACATATTGCAGTCAATCATTCTGTTTGGGATTTGGAACTGGATAATTTGCCCCTGGAATCACTTATATTGATTTATTCTGATTTTCGGGTTAAAAATGCGAATAACGGTCTCAAAGAGGAGATGAGAATCTTTAGCTTAGAAGATTCATTTCAAGTAATTTTAGATAAACTGGACAATGTCGATGAGAAAAAAAGAAAAAGATATTACCATGTTTATGAAAAATTAAAAGATTTTGAAGACTACATGATAAATTTGGGGGTAAATGTAGATGTAGAGAGTAAAGAGAGGAGCTTTTATAAAAAAGATAGAAACCCGTATTATCCTCTCATGCAAGGCCAGGAAGTTATCCAAAATATAAAATTTTTGTCCATAGAACATAATATAAATTTAATGCACGAACTTCGAGATGAATCTTCTCTTAATTCACTTTTAGAATTAGCTCGAAGCGAAAAAGACTGGAACAATCTACGGGAATATCTGCAAATATTTAATGAATATTC
>Ga0190349_1000573_pt1 | contig 10754 bp, 3 predicted proteins | sample 48721378_MG_FD_179798 | JGI IMG/M metagenome (GOLD analysis project Ga0190349, IMG submission 179798) | Hydrothermal vent microbial mat bacterial communities from Southern Trench, Guaymas Basin, Mexico - 4872-13-7-8_MG | ecosystem: Environmental > Aquatic > Marine > Hydrothermal vents > Microbial...
AAATGGCTGAGAAAATCATCGCAAAGGGATTAAATGTCCCGAAAAATGACCTGTATTTCCGAAAAGCAGCGGTACTTTTTGAAAAAGGATTTGTCTTTGAACAAGAAGAAGAATTGAAAAGCTCACTTGAAAATTATTTACAAAGCCAATCGCTTCGAAGAGAAATTAATGATTTACCCGGATTAGCAGAATCTAACACAAAAATTGCTGAGCTGTATCTACGGCTAGGGGATATTGTTCGAGCATTGATCATTTTCAAACAAAGCCTTGAAATGTTTCAAGAATTAAATGATGAAGTTAATATTGCCTATATTTATAATGAAATAGGGAAGATTTATCTCTGGAAAGGGGACTATGGACCGGCTCTTGAGAATTGTTTGCAAAGTTTAGCTATTGCAGAAGAAATTCCAAACGAAGAGGTAATTGTCAAAGCATTACATAGTTTGAGCACTATTTACTTACGCTTGGGAGAATTCGACAGAGCATTTTCATTCCTAAACCGCTCTCTCAGTTTGACTCAAGAAAAGAACCTTACTCTTGACTATGCTCTAACCATGTGCCTTCTCACGAATATCTTAATTATTAAGGGACAAATAGCTGAAGCAATGAACACTCTAGAAAAAGCTGAAACGATTTTCAATCATTCTAACTACAAAATGGGGCAATTTGTTGTCTATCGCTTAAAAGGGATTCTTGCATATCATAAAGGAGACTTTAAGACAAGTAGAGACTTGTTAATGAAAAGTTTTACAGAACTTGACGCACAAAAAGATTACAAAGATTATAATGAAACACTCTTCAGGTTAATTATTCTTGCGTTAGAAGAAAACCGTATCGCTGAAGCGAAAAGTTACTTAGATTCACTCCAAAAAAATATCGATAGAAAAAGTAATCAGATAACTCTTCTCCAAAGCCATTTAGCATCAGCATTAATTCTGAAAAAAAGTAATAATAAAGAGATATTAGCAAAAGCGAGAAAAATTTTGACTGAAATAGTTAAAAGTGAAATAGTCGATTATCATCTCAAATCAATAGCCTATTTTAACCTCGTAGAAGTCCTGCTAAAAGAAAGTCAAAGCGCAAGAAATGAGCAATTGTTCCCGGAAATCAATCGATTAATTGCGAAACACTTCCAAAGAGCACAAGAAATCGACTCCAAATTGGAAATCGTAGAGAATATATGGTTAAAAGCAAATGCTGCTTTATTACAATATAATGTAAAAGAAGCCCAATTGTTATTTGAAGAAGGAGAAAACCTTTCAGAAGAAACAGGATTACAACGACTTGGATTGAAATTTACTCGAGCAATTACGGTTCTTAAAAACAATCTGCCGGAACAACCATTATCAACAACATTGGAAAATGACCATACACTTAACCAAACAGAAAAAGACTTCGAATCAGAAATCGTAAAAATGATCGACAAACAAACAATTAAAATTGAAAAAATTCAGAAAGAAGAACCGGTGTTACTTATAATAGTTTATGAAGGCGGAGTAACAGTTTTTTCGAAAAAATTCTCCTCCAAAGAAATGATAGACGAAATGTTTGTTGGAGGGTTCTTAACAGCAATTGACGCTTTCATGCACCAAACATTTGCAACTAGAGGGTCAATCGAAAAAATACAACACCAGGAATACACTTTGCTCTTGAAGATTGAAAATCCACTCCTCTTTTGTTATGTATATAAAGGGCAATCATTTACAGCAGTCCAGAAATTAAACCAATTAATTCAACGGCTTAAAAACACAGAAAGCTTGTGGAACGTTTTAACAAAAAATCATGGGGAACAGATCAATTCTGTGGATAAAGAAGGAATTGGTCAAATAGCGGAACAAACTTTTCTCGGGAATATTAAGTAAAAATAAGATTAAAGAAAGAGAAAAAAGTTATTTCTCAAAAAACCATTTGTTGTTCCAGTCGCCTATCCAAGAAATTGTCATTACACCTGGACCAAGGTGAACACCAACAGTAGGACCAATTTCAACAACACGGATCTCCTTTGGTGCATTGGGTAGTTCTTTAATAGCTTTATAATATTTTTGAGTGTATTCGTTATCGCCGGCAAAACCAAGCCAAATTTCCTCGGTAAAACATTTCTCGAAGATCTTGGAAGCCATGCGAACCATATTGTTAAAACCTTCATCAAACCCTTTCGTTTTTCCGAAGCTGGTGACTAAGCCATCAGCAACTTCCAAGACCGGTTTCATATTCAATAAGTTCCCAAGCAATTTTTTTGCTCGACCAATTCTCCCGCCTCGATGCAAGTACTCCAAGGTATCAACTATACCACAAATATGGTTATTATTTCTGAAGCGGTTTTCAATGATGTTTAGAATCTCATCACGGCTCTTGTCTTCTTTGACGAGTTTGGCAACTTCACAAGCTAGTAATCCAAGTGGGTGAGTGACTGAGATACTATCAATAGCAATAATGTCCTTATCAGGGAGCATCTGTTTAGCCAAATTAACAGAATTTAAAGTGCCACTAAGGTTGGAGCTGATATGAATTGAAAAGACTGTTTCATAACCTTGATCAAAGGCACGATTGTAATATTCCAGAAATTCTCGTGCAGATGGTTGGGAAGTCTTTGGCCAGGGATTCTTCTGGGTTTTTAATCGTTCATAAACTTCTTTGGCTGTGATATTTATCCCATCTTTATATCGCTCTTCTCCAAAGAAAATGTTTAGAGGAACAACATCAATATCATATTTTTTCACAAGTTCTTCCGGAATGTCACTTGTAGAATCAGTAATCACTTTTATTTTAGGCAATGTTTTTCTATCTCCTGTGAGCAAGTTGCTCTTCGACAATGATTTCTTTTTATTTTGATTTTTCAATCTTTAAAAGATTTTTTCTCATTTAACAGTAAAAGAAAAAGCCAAGTTTATGCGCATCTGGGATGGGTTCTTGACATTTTTTCAAGCTCTTTTTAAGACGCTTTTCAAGAAATTCGATTGCAAATGTAAATTATTAGGCAAAAATTTTTGAATTGTTTTTTTTTTAAAAAAATAAACATTTGATTTTTTTTAAGAATGTTTTTATAGTTAATTCTTTATTATAAAAGTAAATTTGATAATTGGGAAAAAAGTATTTTATGGAGAAAGAATTTTGCACAAAAAAGTTGTCCCTTTAAAATTTATAATTATTGCAATTTGTTCTTTTATGTTGTTCTCTAATGTAATGCCTTTAATGAATGAACAAATAGCATATAATAATCCTCAAGCATTACCCCAACCAAGAATGGACTATTTTATATTTAAACCGATGATTGATACTCCATCACTTAATAGCCCTTCGAATGGGGCGATAATAAATGATGACACACCATTACTTCATTGGAATCCGGTTTCAGGCGCAGATCATTGGAGAATTCAAGTGGATAATAATAACGATTTTTCTAGCCCTGAATTTAATGTATTAACAAGCAGCTTTACTGGTTCAGATACAGATATTGTTAGTAATCACTTAGTTGATGGACTTTATTTTTGGCGAGTGCGTGCTTACAATTTTCTTGGAGTCTGGGGTGACTGGAGTTTAGTTTGGCATTTTACTGTTGATACAGTTCCTCCAGGCATTCCGACGAAAATCCAGCCAACAAATAACGGACTTACAAATGATCCCTCGCCCTTTTTCGATTGGAATACAGTTCCAACAGCAACACGATATCAATTGGTAGTGGATAATAATGATGATTTTACTTCCCCCGAGTTAAATGTACAAACCTCAAATAGTTATTATACCGGCCATAATTTTGTTGATAATAAATATTATTGGCATGTCAGGGCAAGAGATGCAGCCGGCAATTGGGGAGGTTGGAGTACAGTCTGGTATTTCACAATTGATACTGTCCCACCACCAGCACCGAGCTTATATTTACCTCCCAGTGGCTTCGAAATTAGTAGTAAGGATGTGTCATTAGATTGGATTATGTTTGAACATATATCACAATATCATCTGCAAGTAGATGACAATAGTGATTTTAGCTCTCCTGTTATAAGCCATTACACTACAGCCTCTATAGCTACTGTTCATCTAGTAGATGATGGCTGCTATTATTGGCGAGTCAGGGCAAAAGATGCAGCCGGTAATTGGGGGCGCTGGAGTTCAGCACGGAATTTTATTGTCGATACGACACCCCCAAATGCTCCATCACTAAACTCCCCACCTAATGGAACCACGACAAATGATCCAACACCATACTTGCATTGGTTGCCTACACCCACAGCGACACTCTATAAATTAGAGGTCTCAAATCATGCTGATATGACCTCACCGTTTATTAGTGAGTTAATTTCCAGTAATAGCTACACTTGTGTTTCTCTATCTGACGGGAACTATTATTGGCATGTACAAGCAAAAGATAACGTTGGCAATTGGGGGGATTGGAGCGAAACATGGAGCTTCCAAATAGATACCACACCACCACCAACATTAATGCTCATATCACCTAACAATAATTCAATTATGAACGATCCTACGCCACGTTTATGCTGGGTATGGGACTCTAGTTCAGTACTCTACCAATTGCAAGTAGATAATAGCATAGACTTTTCAAGTACGATAATCAATCTTACGTTGATTAACTCGGTGTACAATTTTGTTTCGAACTTACCAGATGGCATTTATTATTGGCATGTTCGTTCGAGAGATGCCGTTGGCAATTGGGGCAACTGGAGTACAATTTGGAATTTCACTGTCGATACAATTGCTCCTACCATAACCAACATTAACCAAACTCCTACAATACCTACTGATGTCGAAATAATAGTCTTCAATTGTGATGTTGAGGACCTCAATGGGATAACTTCTGTAAGTTTATTTTACAAAACCGACAATGGCAGCTGGAATAATATTACCATGGCTTTAATCGCCGGCAAAACATTTCAAGCGAGTTTGGGGCCATTTGCTTATAATACTTCAATTGTCTATTACTTTGTAGCATTAGATAGCGCTATCGATCATAATAAAGGAATAAACAATAATGGAGGATTAAATTATCAATTCACTGTTGTTTCAAGTGATATTATCGGACCGGATATTACTGCAATTTCCAACGAGCCGACAAACCCGACTGACAATGAAAGTATAACCATCTATTGCAATGTCACAGATGAAAATGGTGTTCAAGCTGTCTTTCTAATTTATAGGGTTAATAAGAATTCTTGGAACAATTTAAGCATGACACACATGACAGGGTTCACATATGAAATTGAAATAGGAATATTCGCTTATAATGACTTTATTGACTATTACTTTGTAACATTTGACAGCTCGCCCAATCATAATTTTGCAGTAAATAACAATAGTGGAACTTATTACAACTTTATCATCAGCTCAAGTGATATATCTGCTCCGACAATTCATTCAGTAACGCATACTCCTGATACTCCAAACTCCACACAAATCATCACTATAAGCTGTATTGCCATTGACGAGAATGGCATTAATAACGTAACACTCTTTTACAGAAAAAATGGCGGATCTTGGGTTAGTCTCATCATGTTTTTAAGCACAAACAACACTTATTCAGCAACAATCGGAACATTCAGCAATAATAGCTTCATCGAATATTATATATGCGCTTTTGATGCCTCCCCAAATCAAAATATTGCCACGAATAATAATAATAATCTTTATTATTCTTTCACTGTATATACGCCATCACCACCCCCAACAACACCGCCCCAGTCAACAGGCAAAACACCAATAGGATTCATGCTTCCATCTTTTGTAATAGTTTTGTTATTTCTATCATTGAGAAAAAAGAGAAAATAACCTATTCTCTTTTCTTCTTTATACAAAAAAAGAACAAGCACAATAAAAAAAGTAAATTAAGAATAGTTTACTTGTGATTTTCTGAACAAAAAAAATAAATCAAACATTAAACATAGTTTTTTGCAAAGGTGTTTTTTTATGTTTCTTGTTAATAAAAACAAGATTATGCATGCTATCAAATTAACCTTAATCTTTTCTTGTTTTTTTCCTTCCATACTTTTAGTAACTAGTAATCCTAGAGTCGAAAATAAACCAAGTCTAGATTACTTACTAAAAGTAAAATTAAAAGAGGATTTTTTAGGGAAGTCCTCAGATTTCAAGCCAACAGAAACTCCTATTGCAAATGGTGGGGTATGGGTTTCTTTTAAGCAAAGTGCTGTTGGCGAGAGACTAAAAGCTATGGCAAAATCGAGAGATACAATGGGATTCTGTGTTGATACAGATTTTTACGGCATGTACCGTATCACAGTGAATGCCACCGGAAAAGTATTTGACTATGTAAACATTCCAGGAGCAAAGCACTTTACTCAACCAGGAAAACCGGCGGTCCCTGTTGTTACTAGATTTCTAGAAATTCCTTATAATTATGATCCTCAAATGAATCCGATATCTTTAAGTTATGAAATTATGCATGCAGAATATGTCGAACTTGATGGTTATTATTTAACCCCGGCTCAAGAAGAACGTGTTGATCTTCCGAATGCAACAGACCCTGAATACAAATTTGATGACGTTATTTACAATACTGATTCCTTCTTTCCAGGCAAATTAGTCACACTAGCAGGACATAATCAATCGATCATTCTTCGTGGCCATCGAATACTCGGCCTAAATTTGAATCCAATTCAATTCAATCCTGTGACAAGAAAAATTCGCGCCTATTCAAAGATTGAAGTTAGAATTAACTATGATAGAGCAGTGCAAATAAAACCAATTCCCTCTCGTTTATTTAATCTAAACTTCCATGAAATGCTAGAGGATTTAATTCTAAATTATGACTACAGTCCCTCATGGAAATGGTTACCTTACTATACTTCAGTTTTGAACAAAAAAACTGGTGCTGAGTATCTTATCATCACTCACGATGATTTCTATAATGAAATAAAACCACTAGCGATATGGAAAGAGAAGAAAGGAGTGGCCACAAAAATCGTGAAAACTTCAGAGATAGATACAGGAGGACCAACTGCTGATGATATTAAAGATTACATTAAGAATGCTTATGAGACATGGGATCCTGTTCCAGCCTATGTTCTTTTAGTTGGTGATTCAGAATTTATTCCAACGCATTACTATACACCGCATCCTTATTCTGGACATGGAGGATTTGAAATTGCAACAGATCTATATTATGCAACGGTAGATGGAGAGGACTACTTCCCAGATTTATACATCGGCCGTCTTTCAGTAGATACTCCCTTAGAATGTTCAATTGTAGTGGATAAAATTCTTAATTATGAAAAAAACCCCCCAAATAATGCCAATTTTTATAATTCAGCGGCTTTTTGCGCGTATTTTCAAGACAGTGGTGACACTAGGGATGGCTATGAAGATAGAGCATTCATTTTGACATCAGAACAAATAAGAGATTATTTGATCAGAGAAGGATACAATGTCCATCGCATTTACGTTGCTCTTAATCCTGGAGGACAAAATCCCACTAACTATAATAATGGACCAAATATTTTTTATGATTCCGGTGATCCATTACCAGCCGACCTCCTTTGGCCTGGTTTTAGATGGGATGGTGATCGAAATGATATAACAAATAATATCACTGATGGACGATTTCTTATCTTTCATCGAGACCATGGTGTGAGTGATAACTTTTTTAATCATAGGACTAATAACTGGGGTGGAATGGATGGTTGGGGTGACCCTGAATACCACACTGGTGATATTGCTGGTTTAGCAAATGGAGATTTGTTACCGGTAGTACTTTCTATCGAATGCCAATGTGGTTGGTTTGATGGAGAAATAGATCAAAATAATGATGCTGATTTAACACATAATTTTGAATCGTTCTGTGAAATGTTTGTTAGACAAAATGGCGGTGGTGCTATTGCTGCTATCGGAGCAAGTCGAAGCAGTTATAGTGGGTTAAATGAGGATTTTGCTCATGGATTATTTGATGCCATTTGGCCAGGATTTAATCCAGATTTTGCAGGCGGAGAATTGTTCCAATTGGGACAGATCTTAACGTATGGTAAAATCTATTTAGCAGCACTTCGTGGCTATTCAGCTGATCTGGTTCAAGAAACCTTTGAATTATTTCATCTTTTCGGTTGCCCAGAAATGTCTATTTATACAAAAGAACCCAAATCAATGACTGTAACATTTCCAGATACTATTGGCTCTGGTGGCGCCCAAAAATTCGTTGTAAAGGTTCAATCAAATCAAAATCCCCTCTCAAATGTTAAGATTTGTTTGCAAAAGGATGATAAAGTCTATGCTGTTAAATATACAAACGCCTTTGGCAATGCTTACTTCTCAGTTAGACCAGAGAATGGTGGTGAGATGAACATCACTGTCACAAAACACAATTACATTCCCTATGAAGATATCATTACAGTAACAGACAATGGAGCAGCGATATCGATAGATCCTGATACAAGCTATCCTGGATATCCTTTCACTTTAACTGGAGGGGGCTTCAGCAGTAGTGAGACTGTAAACATTAATTTTGGATCGACCACCTTTACAAAAACTGCCACTACAAGTGGGAGCATCAGTTTAAGTGATGATATCCCCACATTAGCTCCAGGGGAAATAATAAATATCGAAGCAGTAGGACAAAGTTCAGGGCGAACGGCAGTATGTATGTTTAGATGCTTATCTGAAGCGCAGACATGTGATCCATATTTTTACAGTCAATGGGATTCTACAACCTGGCATCTAAATCCATTGGGAAATGATCCACGATGGGATAATCCGGAAATACAATTATATGAACAAGGAACATGGAATACAGTAGCCTCTAATGAACTAGAAGTTGGAAGAACATATACTATTAGAGCAACAATTCACAATAATCTTGATGTTGAAGCAACAAATACAGAAGTCACTTTCAAATGGGCATTTTTTGGCGCAGGGCAAAAAACGTGGAATTTAATTGGTACAGATACTATTGATGTTCCGACTTTAGGAACGAAAATAGCAGAAGTCGATTGGACCCCATCGATTACAGGGCACAATTGTATAGCAGTCTTCATTGATCAATACTGGGATGAAAACACTAAGAATAACAAAGGACAAGAAAACACTCATGTAGCACCAGCATCTTCATCTGTGGAAATTAGTTTTACATTACACAATCCAAGGCAAACAAGTGAACTAATCTATCTCGAAACTAAATTTGTTGAAGGACCGGAAATTTGGCCGGCGACAATTACTCGAGATTATCCTCAAATTTTGGGCCCGAATCAAGAATATGAAGTAATACTAGTGATTGATGTTCCAGAAAAAGTAAACAATGACACAAGTGGGTATTATGTTGTTAACGCATATATTGGCAATACACTAATTGGTGGCATAGAAGTCAAAGCTATTAAATCAACAAGTGGTGGAAAGACCAACCCATTCTCAGTACCAATTATTGCAGTTGTTTGTGCGATTGTTATCGAACAGGCATTCATCATTTGGTTACAGCGAAAAAGAAAACTCAAAAACTATCAAACTTGAAGAAGATTGGATTTTCTTTCCAATCTCCATCCTTTTTCTTTTGACAAGCCTATAGAAAAGATAAAATTAAACAAACATTGTAGTAAAATTGGGGTGATAGTTAGGACAAATCTTTGTTGAAAAGAAAATGTTCAATAAGAAGCTTCTCCTTCTGGTAAGCAACATCACAAGGTGTCTGATCAGTTTTCTCAAAAACAGAATAAAACCATTCGGGTAATGAAAGCAAAGCAATACGAAGCGAGCGACCTTTTTCGGAGAGCGAATACTCTACTTTTGGGGGATTTCATCATAGGATTTTCGATTAATAAGCTCAGCTCGCTCGTGGTCTTTTAATCGCTGAGAAATAACTTTCGAATTAATTCCTCATAAGATTTTTTTAAGTTTATTATAGCGAATTTTTTTCTGATTACCAATAGCATTTAATAATAAAATAGACCATTTTTTTCCGATAATTGGTAAAATTTCACATAAAGGGCAGCGTAGTTGTTCTGCTGTCATTAAAACCACTTTCTCTTTACCTATCTGGTTTCCTTTTTGATACTTTTCAACTTAAATACTTTGGTTGTAATTGTAAAGTACGCTAATAATCAAATAATAGACGAGGTGTAAAAACAAATGCCGTATAAATTCGAAATCTTCATGGGTGGTTGTGAGCTCTGAAGAACAGCTCTAAATACCATAAAAGAAGTGATATGTGATAAGTGTGAAGTCATTGAATACAACCTCACCGGCGCACCATCAAAAGAGGTTTTGACAAAAGTAAAAAATTACAACATTAAAGCTGTTCCTGCTATTGTTATTGATGGGGAATTGGAATTTGAACGTGTCCCTTCAATAGATGAAGTTAAAACGTTTTTCCAAACTTGAAATTTAAATTGACCAACAATTGTTCCTAAAAAAGCAATCTGAGGGTGATTCTTTTTCTACCCAAAATTCAGTTAAAGCAAAGAGTTTAAAAAAAAGTTCAAGAGAAAAGCCTTTGAGAGTAAGGAGCCCTCTCAACCAAACTTTGCATGGTGAATAAAACTCCACAGGAATATAGGAGAATAGTATAATGGATATTGTAGCAAAGTTTGGTCGGGATACTCTTGCAGTGCTTTATGTGGCTAAAATAGGTAATAAATATCTCGAGTTTGTAGAGTCTCTCCAGCCACCCTTCACTCGAGAGGAGAAATGGGTTCTCATTCTTTCAACGATGTTTGGCTGCCCGGTAAAATGCCACATTTGCGATGCCGGCACTTATTACCATGGTAAAGTCTCTGTGGAAGAGCTCTACCAACAAATCGACTTTTTAG
>Ga0190349_1000574_pt1 | contig 10734 bp, 11 predicted proteins | sample 48721378_MG_FD_179798 | JGI IMG/M metagenome (GOLD analysis project Ga0190349, IMG submission 179798) | Hydrothermal vent microbial mat bacterial communities from Southern Trench, Guaymas Basin, Mexico - 4872-13-7-8_MG | ecosystem: Environmental > Aquatic > Marine > Hydrothermal vents >...
TTTTAATATCTGCTAAAATGAGGGGAAGGTAAGAAAGGTAGTCCAAACGATCTCCTAAATAAACTTTAATTCCTCCCTTTAAATACCCTGTTATTTTTCCCTGGACGTTTATCTCTGAAAATGATACCCCTACCTTTTTGGAAATCTGAACAATTTTTAACCCCTGTTTTATCTTTTCTGTTTCAGAAAATGAACTAAGTCCTGTAATTACAGGTAAATTCTGCGCCTCTTCTGCCTCACCCAGAATCACCCCCTCCTCATCCACTTCCCAGAGCAAATTCTTATAATTAAGATAAACAAAGGGCATTCTTTCCTCTATATGAATGGTAACCGTGGAGGGGAGACGTCTTTTAACTTCTGCCCTTTTAATCCTTGGCTTCAATTCCAATCTCTGGGCTATCTTTCTCAAATTTATCTCAAAAATGCACTCTCGAAGAGGAACATTTGCCCATTGCAGTACTATAGCTTCCGATAATCTATTCTCTCCTTCCACCCGGACATTATTGATTTCAAAATAGGGAAGACTTAATGGATATCTCAGTATCATTACCAGCAAAGAAAAAAGAAAGATTAAAAAAACAAAAGCCTTTATCCTTCTTTTGGCTTTTTCCGAGGCATGCTCTTCAAATCTCATTCTTTGCTGGATAATTTGTCACCGGGAACTTCGATTTTCTCTTAAGGGCTGACTTCACTATCTTATCCACAAGTTCAGGAAAACTTATCCCCTCTGCTCGAGCTGCTCGAGGGAGAAGGCTTTTCTCGGTCATTCCGGGTATCGTATTTACCTCTAAAAGATATATCTTACCTTCCCTTATTATCATATCCACCCGAGCGAAATCCCGGCAACCCAAAGCCTGGTAGGCTCTTAAGGCCATCTTTTCTGCCTTAAGATAATCACTTTTCTTAAGGGGAGCGGGGGTAATAAATTCACAAAAACCATCTGTATATTTTGCTTTGTAGTCGTAAAGCTCTCTTTTAGGTAGAATCTCTATGATAGGCAAAGCTCTGGGCTCGGGGTCCTCTATTATTCCCACCGTGACCTCCCTTCCCTGGATATACTCCTCTACTATAACACAAGAGCTATCGTAACAAAAGGCCTTTTCCAGAGCTTTCTCTATTTCGGCTTTATCCTTCGCCAGACTTACTCCTAAGGTAGAGCCCCCCCTGACCGGCTTAATGATTAAGGGAAGGGAAAGTTCAGGCTTTATCCTGCTCTTCCTTCTTTTCTCCAATACTTGAAACTGGGGAAAGGGAATATCATAAGAGGCAAAAATCCTTTTGGAACCTACTTTATCCATAGCCAAAGCGCTGGAAAGAACGCCCGAACCAGTATAAGGAATTCCCAATAGTTCTAAAACGCCCTGCACCGTGCCATCTTCACCATAAGGTCCGTGAAGAGCAATGAAAACGACATCTGGTTTTTCCTTGACTAACCTGTTAAAAAAGTCCTCTCTCCGCGTATCTAAGCTAAAAGTCTTATAGCCTACCTCTCTTAATCCCTTTTCTACCGCTTCCCCGCTTTTTAATGAAATCTCCCTTTCCGGAGAAATTCCCCCTTTTAGAATACAGATCTTCTCTGCCAATTTAGATTATCTCCAGCTCAGTTTCTAAGGTAATGCCAAACTTATCCTTAACCCTTTCTTGCACTTCTCTCATCAAGCTAATCATATCCTTAGCCGTAGCTTTTCCTCTGTTTATTATAAAGTTAGCATGTTGAAGGGATACCTGGGCATCTCCTACTCTCATTCCAGCGCAGCCCGCTTGTTGAATAAGAAGGCCGGCAGAAAAAGAGGGGGGATTTTTAAATACACACCCTGCAGAAGGAAAGGAAAGAGGCTGAGTTATGGCTTTTTTCTTCTTTGCCCCCTCCAGACGCATAAGAATTTCCCTTTTCTCTCCGGGAAATAAGCTCAGCCCAATCTCAATTATCACCCATTCCTTTTTCCCCAAAAAGCTACTTGTTCGATAGCCAAACTTTACATCTTCCTTGGAAAGAGTTAGATCACTATTATTTCCGTCCAATACCTTTATAGACAAAATCCTCTGGGAGAGGGTCTGCCCAAAAGCGCCAGCATTCCTCACTATTGCTCCCCCAACTGTTCCCGGAATTCCAGCCAAGGACTCCAGGCCTGAGAGTGACTTTTCCGCAGCAAAATTTATCAAAACAGGCAAACTTACGCCAGCTCCTACTTTTATTTCCTTCCCATGGTTTTCTATTTGCTTAAACGAATTTCCTAACTTAATTACTACCCCCCTAAATCCCTCGTCGCGAACCAATAGTTTTGTCCCATTGCCAATGATAAAGAAGAGAAGATCGTTTTCTCTGCAAAAATCCAAAACCGCTCTTAGGTCTTCCAAATCCTCAGGAACTACAAAGAAATCCGCTATTCCCCCTATCCTCAGAGAGGTTAGCTCGCTCATCGGCTGTTGAGCAACCACCTTTCCCTTAATCCTTAGTTTCCCTTTTTCCTTAATTTCCATAGCTTAGCCCTCTCCTTTTCAGTTAAGATAACTTATTCTACTTTAATCTTTTAAATAAGTCAAGTTATCAAAGGCCAACACAGGCCAATCCCTCGAAACCTTGACTTACTTCTGGATTATAATATACTACCAAAACAGTGAACCAAATCCGGGTAAAATTCTTCTAGGAGGAAAATGATGAACTGTATTGGATTGGTTGGGTTAGGACTTATCATCGGGGTTCTCTCAGGACTGTTTGGGGTAGGAGGGGGATTCCTGCTTACTCCTATGCTCAACGTAGCATTTAACATTCCCTATAACATCGCTGTGGGTAGCAGCCTTTGCCAGATGATAGGGACATCTGTAGCGGGGAGTTTAAAACACAGAAGTTATGGGCATATAGATTATAGACTTGCTGGTCTTATCCTGATGGGTTCGATAGGAGGAGCAGAAATAGGAGCACGACTCTTAATGCAACTAAAAAGATTGGGGAATATCACTATCCACCATCATATAGTTAGCAAAATGTACCTTTGGGTGAGTGTGATCTATGTAATTCTCCTCCTTTTTGTAGGAATTTCCATGTTCCTCGAAAGCAGAAAGGCGAAAAAAAGACCCCCTCGAGGTGGGGTAGTGGAGACGAGGTTTTCTCAAAGAATTCAACGGGTAAGGATTCCTCCTAAGGTTTCCCTGCCCACCTCCAGGATAAGCTCCATCTCTATATGGAGTATAATTGGCCTGGGATTTGGGGTAGGAATGCTTTCTGGGCTCTTAGGAGTGGGAGGAGGCTTCATTATGAGCCCTTCCATGATTTACTTGATTGGAATTCCCACCAGTGTGGCTATAGGAACGGATCTTTTCCAGATTATCTTCACCTCAGGGTATGGAGCCCTAACTCATTTTTTAAAGGGAAACGTAAACTTCACGCTGGTGGCCTGCATTTTATCTGGCTCTCTGATCGGCTCTCAATTAGGAGCTATGTTGAATAAAAGGCTAAGAGGGGCTTACGTAAGGTATTATTTTTCCTGGATAGTCTTTATCAGTATAGGGATTATCTTAATTAAATTTCTCTTTAACATAGGCTATCTGGGGAGCTAAACGTTATATAATGCAGTAAGTTGACGAATCCAAATAAAGTGATAAAATTAGGATGAAAAGAAGGGATTGGTTTGATCGTCAATAAGAAAGCGAGATATGAATATGAAATCCTGAGGAAGTGGGAGGCAGGAATTGTCCTTAAGGGAGCGGAAGTTAAATCCGTTCGAGAGGGAAGGGTAAGCTTTACCAATAGTTTCATTAGAATAAAAGATGGTGAGGTATTCTTATATAACTTACATATAGCTTCCTACTTCAACAGCAGTCAAGTTGACTACGACCCTAAAAGGGAAAGAAAGCTGCTCCTTCATAAGAACGAGATCAAAAGTTTGATCGGAACTTTAACTCAAAAAAGGTTGACATTAATTCCATTAAGTGTATACTTTAAAGAAGGAAAAGTTAAATTAGAGATAGGCTTAGCTAAGGGAAAAAGGCTCTATGACAAGAGGGAAAAGCTTAAAGAGAAGACGGTAGAAAAGGAGATAAGGCGCACTTTGAAAAGAAGGGAAAAATTTAAATAAAATAGAAGGGGGCGATGTGGCTTCGACAGGGATAAAGAAGCCAAAACTGCATACCAAGGGATGTCTGGATACCTTGTAAATCCATCCAGTCATAAACTAAGCGCCAACTTAAATCCATTGGCATTAGCTCCTAGCCTGAGCTAAGAGCTACGCTTCTCTGTTTTTTACTCTGCGAAACAGAGAAAGTGGAAGACAGCAGAGTTAGCCTTGTTCTTAAGCAAGGGGGGAGCAAGGTGAACCTAAAACCCTTGCTAATCTTCCTTCTATCCCGTCTACAGGAGAGAGGAAGATGAAACCCAAAATGTAGACTAAGTATGTAGATGTTTTGGTGTCCTTATCCCTGGACGAGGGTTCGATTCCCTCCGCCTCCACCATAATATTGACAACCAAAAATAATAGAATTAAAATTTCCTAATAAACCTTCCCAGCGTAATCGTCCTGGCGAATAATTAAGGAAAAGTCTTCCCCAAAATTTTTATCCTGATTTTGGCATTTGACTTTGTTAATATCCTGGAAGCGTCCCCCTCAAAATCTTGTCAAGTGAGAGATGGAAAATAAAAAGGAATTTAAATATGATTAAGGTCATCGTGTGCGGTGCCTGTGGAAGGATGGGAAGGGAAGTCATAGCCAAAGTTCGCCAGACAAAAGAGATGGAATTAATAGGGGCCATCGAGGCTCCCGCCCATCCCCTTATAGGAAAGGACATAGAGGGTGTTGAGATAAGAGAAGGGCTGGAAGAAGTGGTTCAACCGGGTGCTGTTATCATCGAATTCACTACTCCTTCAGCGACCCTGGCACATCTCGAGACCGCCAAGAGAGAAAAAATACCAATGGTCATTGGGACAACCGGCTTTAAAGAAGGCGAATATGCTCGGATAAAGGAAGCCTCTCGCAATATCCCCATCCTTATCTCCCCTAATATGAGCATAGGGATTAACCTTCTGTTCAAGGTGGTGGAGAAAATAACCAAAGCCATAGGAAAGGACTTTGATAAGGAAATTGTAGAAGTGCACCATCGAAATAAGAAAGATGCTCCCAGCGGAACAGCCAGGAGGATCGCTCAAATTATAGCCAAGGCAGAAGGAGAAGATTTATCCCGAGTAGGAGTATACGGAAGAAAGGGACTGGGAAAAGGTAGAAGTAAGAAAGAAATTGGCATCCATGCGATAAGGGGAGGGAGTGTCGTAGGAGAGCATACGGTGCTTTTTGCTGGAGAGGGGGAAAGGTTAGAAATCACCCACCGGGCTGAATCCCGTCAAATATTTGCCCAGGGGGCTATTTTAGGGGCTAAATTCATCAGCAAACAGAAAAAGGGGCTGTATGATCTGCAAGATGCCTTAGGAATCAAGACAAATGTATGAATTTCCTACCCGAAGCATAAGCACTAACCCCTGAATGTAAACTTTTGAACAGGATTACCAATTTATATTCAAGACATCCAGTTATTTTTGAAGTATCGGAATTTCAAAAATTCCTCAGCGAGGGTCGGCTTTGCCGATCGGGTCGCCCGTGGGGAAACGTGAAACGTTACCCCCTCAAGTATCTTGAACACCTCTCGTCACTTAAGGAAAGGAAAAAATGAACGTTAAGATAGAAAAGGCGAAAAGACTGAATCAGCTTCCTCCTTACCTATTTGCCCAATTAGATAAGGTTAAAAGAAGGTTAAGAGAAGAGGGAAAGGATATTATTGATTTGGGAATAGGAGATCCCGACCTTCCAACTCCTCCTCCTATTATTGAAAAACTGTCTCAAGCAGCTAAAAATCCTCAAAATCACCGTTATCCCAGCTACGAAGGCCTCCTTTCCTTTCGTCAGGCTGCCTCTCATTGGTATAGAAAAAGATTTGGAGTAAAATTAGATCCGGAAAAGGAGATCCTTACTCTGATTGGATCCAAGGAGGGTATAGCTCATATTTCCTTGGCTTTGATCAATCCCGGTGATTTCGCCCTGGTCCCTGATCCTGCTTATCCCGTCTATAGAGCAGGGGTTATATTTGCTGGAGGTAGACCTTTTCCGATACCCCTCAGGGAAGAAAATCATTTCCTACCCTCCTTGCGGGAAATAAATAAAGAAGCAGCTCAAAGAGCAAAGATCCTATTTCTCAATTATCCCAATAATCCAACTGCAGCAACAGCGAGCAGGAATTTTTTCCAGGAAGTAATAAGTTTTGCTGAGGAGTTTAACATAGTGATATGTCACGACCTTGCTTATTCGGAAATTTTTTTCGATGGGCACCAACCCATTAGCCTTCTTGAGGTAAAAGGAGCTAAGGAAATAGGGGTAGAATTTCACTCCCTATCCAAGACGTTTAATATGACCGGTTGGCGAATAGGCTTTGTTGCCGGAAACCAAAGGATAATAGAGGCCCTGGGTGAGGTTAAAACTAACATAGACTCCGGTGTCTTTCAAGCCATTCAGGAGGCGGGAGCAGAGGCTTTAAAAATGGAGGAGGAAATATCACAAAAAATGCGAAGAGTATATCAACGAAGAAGGGATATCCTGATAAAAGGCTTAGGGGAAATAGGCTGGAAAGTAAACCCACCTCAGGCCACTTTTTACATCTGGGCAAAAATCCCTGGGCACCTCTCCTCTTTGAAATTTGCCGAAAAACTCCTGAAACAATGTGGAATAGTAGTTACCCCTGGGATAGGATTTGGCTCTTATGGAGAAGGATATGTAAGAATTGCCTTAACGGTAAGCGAGGAGAGAATAAAAGAAGCGATAGAAAGAATTAAAAAGAGTGGATTTATGAAAAGGGAGAGCTTGGAATGCCAAGATTAAGTGTGAACGTGGATCATATAGCTACACTGCGAGAGGCAAGAAAGGCTAAAGAACCGGATCCCGTAGCTGCTGCCTTCCTGGCGGAATTAGGAGGAGCAGAGGGAATAACCGTGCACTTAAGGGAGGATAGAAGGCATATTCAGGAAAGGGATTTGAAAATTCTCAGATCTACAATAAAAACTAAATTAAACCTTGAAATGGGAACCAGCGAGGAGATAGTAAGAATTGCCCTGACGGTGAAACCGGATCTGGCTACCCTCGTTCCAGAAAAAAGGGGGGAGATAACCACTGAGGGAGGATTAAATCTCTCCCAGGATAATTCAAGGTTAAAGGAGACAATAGATCTTCTTCACGAAAGGGGAGTTTTGGTCTCCCTGTTTATCGACCCTACCACAAGTAGTGTAAGAAAGGCCCAGAAATTGGGTGCCGATTTTGTAGAGCTGAATACGGGAATTTACGCTGAAGCTAAAAGTCCTCTTGAGACAGACACTGAATTGGAAAAACTTGCTGGAGCAGCCATATTAGCGAAGAAAATTGGCTTAGGGGTGAATGCAGGGCATGGATTAAACTATCAAAATGTAGAAAGAATATGCTTGATAAAGGAAATAGAGGAACTAAGCATAGGCCATTCTATCATTTCCCGGGCTTGTCTGGTGGGAATGGAGCAAGCGGTAAGAGAGATGATAAAATTAATCAAGGGGTAGATAGTGATCAAGGGAATAGGAATAGATCTCGTCAAAATAGAAAGAATAAAGAAGACCGTCCAGAGATGGGGGATTCGATTTGAGAAAAGAATTCTTACCTCTAAGGAGATGGAGGCTGAACAGTTAAGAAAGAAGACAAAATTTACCTATATAGCGGGAAGGTTTGCTGCTAAGGAGGCCATATTTAAATCCTTAGGATTTGGTGCGAGCTGGCAAGATATAGAGGTATTATCAAAGGAAAATGGGAAACCCTATGTCACCCTGAAGGGGAGAGCAAAAAAAATAGCGCAGAAAAGGGGAATAAGACAAATTTTCATTACCCTCTCCCATAACGATGATTATGTGATAGCTCAGGCAGTAATTGTATAGCCCTTCTTATTATGCGACAAGGAGGTTTAAGAATGGACGTTGCTGAGCTGCAAAGGAAAAATATCAAGGAACTTCACGAAATAGCAGAGGAAAGAAATATACCGGATTATAGGCATTTGAAAAAACAGGACCTTATATTTAAGATCATTCAAAACGAAATTGACCAGGAAAAGGTTGTTTACGGGTCAGGAGTACTGGATATCTTAGATGAAGGCTATGGATTTCTTCGTTGTTCTAACTATATTTCCGGACCAGATGATATATATGTGTCTCCCTCCCAAATTAAACGTTTTAACCTTCGAGAGGGGGACACAGTGAGTGGCCAAATTCGCCCTCCAAAGGAAAATGAAAATTACTTCGCTCTGTTAAAAGTAGAATCAGTAAATGGAGATGACCCGGAAAAAGCACGACAAAGAACCCTCTTTGAGAACCTTACCCCTCTTTACCCTCAGGAACGAATTACCCTGGAGACCAATTCGGGGGATATCTCTTGCCGCTTAGTTGACCTAATTGCTCCTCTGGGAAAAGGGCAAAGAGGCCTCATTGTAGCTCCTCCCAAGACAGGGAAAACTATGCTCCTACAGAAAATTGCCAACAGCATTACCACTAATTATCCGAATATAGAACTTATAGTCTTGCTCATCGATGAGCGACCTGAGGAGGTTACCGATATGCAACGCTCAGTAAGGGGTGAAGTAGCCTTTTCCACCTTTGATGAACCACCCAGACACCACATTCGTGTAGCGGAATTAGTCATTGAGAAGGCTAAAAGATTAGTGGAGCAGGGACGCGACGTAGTAATTCTCTTAGATAGCATTACTCGGTTAGCTCGAGCTTATAACCTCACTATCCCCACCAGCGGAAAGGTACTTTCAGGAGGAATAGATGCTAACACACTGCATTATCCAAAGAGATTCTTTGGTGCGGCTCGCAATATAGAAGAGGGAGGAAGCCTGACTATTCTGGCTACCGCTCTGGTGGAAACGGGAAGCAAAATGGATGAGGTTATTTTTGAGGAGTTTAAAGGAACAGGCAATATGGAACTCCGTTTAACCAGAGAATTGGCCGATCGACGTATTTTCCCTGCTATTGACATCAACCGCTCTGGAACAAGAAAAGAAGAATTGTTATTAAGCAAGAAGGAGCTAAAAATGATCTGGATTCTTCGGGATTACTTAAATCGCCAGAATCTCAAGGATCCCATTGAGGCGGTAATAGAGGTAATGAAAAAGACAGAAAATAATCAGCAGTTTTTAGAGATAATATCTCATTTAGAAAAGAATTCATCAATTAAAACAAGGAGATAAGATAATGAAGAAGGGTATACATCCACCGTATAAAGATGCTGTCATCAGGTGTGCTTGTGGTGCAGAATATAAAACCAAGTCTACCAAGCAAAATTTAAGAGTAGAAGTCTGTTCTAACTGTCATCCCTTTTTCACAGGGAAACAAAAATTTGTGGATAGCGGGGGAAGGATAGAGAGATTTGAGAAAAGATATAAAAGAAAGGAAACGAAGCATTGAGAGGGGGAAATTTCTTCAAAATTTCCCCCTCTCAATATCTTTAAGTTTCTATTCCTGAGGAATTACCAACTTTTGTCCAGGATAAATTAAATCAGGATCCTCGATCTTATCCTTGTTGGCTTGGTATATCTTTCTCCATTGATAAGGGTCGTTGTAAACACTCTCATAATTGGAGATGGACCAGAGATTCTCACCTTTGAGCACTTTATGAAAACTCTTGGGAGGAATAAACAACCTTTGCCCAGGATAAATTAAATCAGGATCCTCAATTTTCTCCTTGTTAGCCTCATAGATCTTCGGCCATTGATAAGGGTCATTGTAAATATTCTTATAACCCGAGATGCGCCAGAGGCTATCATTCTTTCTTACCCTATAAATATTCCGTGGGAGAAGTTCAGGGGCTGGCTTCGCAAGTTGCTCCTCTAAATTCTTCACTCTTTCCGTTAGTGCATCAACCTTTGTCAAGAGAAGCTCCCTTGTCTTGTGCGTCTCCGTGGATAATTCTTCGATTTCTTTCCTCGCCTGGTCAGCTTGAATTTTGGCTGTTGCAGCCATTTCCTTTGCCAGGGAAACATCGACTTTAAGACCTTTTATTCTCTCCTCCAATTTGTCCACTGTTTCCTTTGCCTCTATGGCCATCATTATTCCTTCTGCTACTCTTCCTCGCCATACTCCTAACTTAGCCAAAACTTCCTCTTTAAACTTAGCTGCTTCTAATCTTGATTCAATGGAAATTTCCCTTGTTTCTGTCGTCATCTTTTCTATCTGGGCAATCTCTTTCTTCAGCTTGGTCAACTCATTTAGAAGCTCTTTTTGAGTGAGAGAGGAATCGCTGCTTACCTCAGAGGACGCTTCAGCCATCCCAATGCCAATCAATAAAAACACTCCAACTATTAATCCAAAAATGCCCACCACTCTCTTTTTTAACATTTCCCTTTCACCCCCTTGTCATCTTTCTTCCTTTCTATTTTAAACCACCGCCGATAACATACCCAGCTATTAGCGCAACTCCAATATATAAAGGTGTCCTTCTCTTACTTCTCTTAATCGCATTTTCATAATCGGCGTTCTTTGCCTTAAGAGATTCTACTTCATCCTTTAATTCCCCCGTCTTTTTGAAGTAATTATCAGTAAGCTGATTGATCAGTTTGGCTTGTTCGGCGTTGGTCGCCTTAAGATCAGAGTTGGCTGCCTCAAGGGACTCTATCTCTTTCTTAAGCTCACCTGTCACCTTGAAGTAGTTGTCGGTGATCTGCTTGATTGTCTTTGCCTGTTCGGCA
>Ga0190349_1000576_pt1 | contig 10728 bp, 9 predicted proteins | sample 48721378_MG_FD_179798 | JGI IMG/M metagenome (GOLD analysis project Ga0190349, IMG submission 179798) | Hydrothermal vent microbial mat bacterial communities from Southern Trench, Guaymas Basin, Mexico - 4872-13-7-8_MG | ecosystem: Environmental > Aquatic > Marine > Hydrothermal vents > Microbial...
TCTCTAGAAAATGTCAAATAAAATTATGTAATTTTATATTCTCAACATCTACATATTTATCCATACAACTCCATACAACAAATTTTAAATTAATAAATTCATAAATCTTATTAAAATATTTTTAAACATTTAATATAACAAAAAATTGTCATATTTTTTATTTACAAGTTTAAAAAATTAATAAATTTCCATTCATAGATATGTTTATTTTTTTATTAAAATAATAATCGTTCTTTAAGTAACTTACCTCATAAATAGACCACCATTCACATCAACAGTCTCTCCGGTAATAAAATTATTCTCAATTAAAAATTTTATCGTTTTTGCAATATGAATTGCCTCTCCTATCCTTTTAATAGGAGTAGCTTCCTTAAATTTTATCATTTTTTCCGAAGTAGATACTTTCTTGTGAAATGGGGTATCTATTACACCTGGTGCTACTGCATTTACTCTAATTTTAGGAGCTAGTTCGTTAGCTAATCCTCTAGTAAAAGAATCAATCGCTCCTTTACAAGCTCCATAAATTGTTGCTGAAGGAGCTCCATGACGCATCGCAATAGAAGTTATATTAATAATATTTGGATCATCTCCTTTTTCCAATAAAGGTATACAAAGAGATGATATCTTCATAGTAGAAAATGTATTCAAAGAAAATGTTTCTAACATCAGTTTCCATTCTAATTCATGTGCGGCTTGTCTACGAATCAAACCTCCCGCATTATTAATTAAAATATCAAGTTTAGAATATCTATCGGCAACTTTTTTCACTAATCTTATACAAGCCTCTTCAGAAGTTAAATCCTCTTGAATAAGAAAAGCGTCTCCACCACTTACCTCAACATCTTTTGCAACTTTCTCAGCTGCCTTTTTAGAACTATAATAATGTACAATTATTTTATTTTGGGGAGCCAATAGCCTAGCAGTTGCTGCTCCCAAACCTGTGCTTGCTCCAGTAATAAGTATTATTTTAGACATTTTTCTATCTTAATACTCCTATTATAGAAAATTTTTTCAAGCATTTTTAAGAAATTTCGTTATACTTTAAATTTAGTAAAACTACTATCTTTGTACTCTACCTGACCCTTTTCCTCCAGCCAAGCTTTTTACCTCCTCTACTGAAAGCAAAGGTAAATCACCAGGAATGGAGTGGACAAGACAAGAGGCTGCTACTGCAAACTCCAGGGTTTCCTTGTCACTATTTAGATTATTAAAACCATAAATGAGCCCTGCGGCAAAAGTATCTCCTCCTCCCACCCTATCTACTATATTATGAATTTCATACTTTTTTGAAATAAAAAACTCTTCTCGATTATTAAGCACTGCTGACCATCCGTTATAATTTGCCGAATGGCTTTCCCTTAAGGTTATGGCAATTTTTTTAATATTGGGATATAAGCTAAGAATCTTATCAGTTAATTCTTTATATTTTTCTACTTGAAGTCTTCCTGACTCTACATCTATATCCACTTTAACCCCAAGAGATTTTTGACAATCTTCCTCATTTCCTACGGCAATATCGATATATCTGACTAACTCAGTCATTACCTCCGGAGCAGATTTTCCATATTTCCATAACTTTCCCCTAAAGTTCAGATCACAGGATATAATAATACCTTTTTCTCTGGCTTTTTTTACTGCCTCTAAGGAAAGCTCTGAGGCCGAAAGAGAAATAGCGGGAGTGATGCCGGTAATATGAAACCAGCTTGCTCCATCAAATACCCTGCCCCAGTTAATATCACCAGGTTTAGACTCAGCAATAGCCGAATGAGAACGGTCATAAATAACCTTAGAGGGTCTCTGATTAGCTCCAGCTTCTAAAAAGTAGATACCTAATCTGTCCCCTTTTCTCACAATAAGTGAAGTATCTACCCCCTGCCTTCTTAGTTCTCCAATACAGGCATCTCCGATTGGGTTATTGGGAATTACAGAAACATAAGCTACATTTAAGCCGAATCGGGCTAGGCCCACAGCTACATTTGCCTCTCCGCCTCCAAAGGTAGCTTCTAAGAGAGGACTCTGAAAGAATCTTTCGCGATTGAAAGGTTTAAGCCTTAACATTATCTCACCAAAAGTAATATATCTTTTCATATTATATCCCCTCTTTCATAAATCATTTTTGCAAAAGGTGAATGGCAAAACCGGATATTTCTTGATCTATATAGATTGCTTTAAGATTGCCATCCTTCTCTTTAGCAGTTTCAGGAAGAACTGAAATACCCTTCTTTTTTAAATAGGCTATTGCCCTATGAATATCGTTAGTAGCTATAGCAATATGTCCATGTTCTCCTAAAAATTTGTTTTTGATAACCTCAAATCCTGGACCAACAAAAATAGAACTTGTTCCCTCCTTTATAGGAAGATAGAAAAGTCGTGAAAGTAGGTTTGCAGAATTAAGAGCTTTGTCTTCACTTTTTTCATTTATTCCCAGATGGGCAAACTCAAAACCGAGCATAGTAGAAATTGCTTCCTTGGTAAGTCTGGTAATCTCAGCAAAATTACCCGAAGATATGAGTTCGGGCTTTACCATCCAACTACCACCACAAGCATGTACTTTATTGTAGGATAGATAGGAACATAAATTATTTTGGTTAATCCCTCCGGTGGGGATAAATTTTATCCCGCTAAAGGGTGCGGACATGGATTTAAGAAGGGATAGACCTCCTGATGCTTCGGCGGGGAAAAACTTTACTACCTCAAGGCCCTTTTCCAGGGCTAGTTCAATCTGAGTAGGGTTATTGATACCCGGAGTTATTGGAATGTTATTTTCAATGCAATAATCTACTACTTTGGAATTAAAACCGGGAGATACAATAAATTTAGCCCCGGCAGAAACCGCCTTTTTTGTCTGTTCAATTGTTAACACAGTTCCTGCCCCAACTAAAAGATTAGGCAGCTCTCTTGTCAGGGCTTTAATAGACTCTTCTGCAGCAGAAGTTCTGAAGGTAATCTCAGCAATAGGGAGATCACCATCAATAAGTGCTTTTCCCAGAGGAAGCGCATCTTCAGCTTTTTCGATTTTAACCACCGGAACAATTCCCAGCTCACCAATTTTCTCAAGGGTTTCATTCATTTAAATAATCTCCTTTTAGCTATTTTTTTCTAAATATAATCCTAAATAGGTTACTGACATTACTACTAAAAAAAGTAAAAATAATTAAAAGTACCAGTACAGCACTAATCGGATTTGTTAGGAATGGAAGATAATTTCCCCCTGTTTTTATTAATCCCACTCTTAAATTATCCTCTATCATGGGCCCAAGGATTATACCAAGAACCATAGGAGCAAGTGGGATATCTAAATTTTCAAATATATAACCAATTACACCAAAAAATAACATTATGTAAATATCAAAAAAACTATTTCGAATTGAATAAGAACCAACTACTGAAAAAATTAAGACAAAAACCATGATTATATTCCGTGGTAATCTCAATATTCGACCATAAGCTTTAATACCTAGCAATCCGACAGGAATTAAAAAAAATTGAGAAATTAGTGCAATGGCAAAAACACCTTTAACAAAATCCGGGCTTTGTTGAAAAATTAAGGGGCCTGGTCTTAATCCATACATCAACATTGCTCCAAGTACAATAGCAGTTATCGAATCTCCTGGTACACCAAAAACTAATGCCGGTATCCAAGTACCACCAAGGGCGGCGTTATTTGCACTGGTGGGAGCAATAACTCCATCAATACTTCCTTTTCCAAATTCTTCAGGTTTTTTCGAGGTTTTCTTTTCAACCCCATAAGCAACCCAAGCTGCAATATCTGCTCCAGCCCCAGGAAGTGCTCCCACACAAGTACCAATAAAAGATGATTTTAATAATGTCCATTTCCTTTTCCAAATAATAGGCAATGTTTCAAATATAGATATACTAATTTTATCATGTATGGTTCTTTCTCTTAAACGATCTCGATTTTTTACATTTTTAAAAACTTCAGAAATACCAAACAACCCCACCATAACAGGAATAAACCCTATACCTCCCATAAGTTCAATATTACCAAAAGTAAATCTGGGAAAACCGGTAGTTATATCAATACCAACTGCGGAAACGAGCAGTCCCAAAACAGCAGATATGAGCCCTCCAACTTTACTATTTGTGCTAAGCATAGCACTCATGCTAAGCCCAAACATACCAAGCCAAAAGTATTGAAAATTTGTAAATCTTAAGGCAAATTTTGCTAAAGGAGGGGCAATCATTATAAGCAATGAAACACCGATAAGGCCTCCGATAGCTGAGCATAATAGATCTATGGTTAGGGCAAGTGAACCTTTCCCCTTTTTTGACATTTCAAAACCATCAAGAACTGCAGCCGCTGAAGCCGGTGTGCCTGGAATTCTAAGAAATGTTGCGGGAATATCACCGGCAAATATAGAGGTAAAGCTTACTCCTAGAATCATTGCTAACCCTGCTAAGGGATCCATGTAATAAGTTATAGGGATTATTAATGCTACTGCCATAGTGGCAGTTAACCCAGGGGTCCCTCCTACTAGTATTCCAACCAACATTGATATAATCCAGGGTATTAAAATATGTAATTGAAAGATATCTAGCAGTAGCATATCTAACTTACCTCCAAAAAATAAATCCTAAAGACCCCTCTGGTAATTGAACCCTAAATAGTTTCACAAATAATAACATTATAACAATTACTGCAACAGTTGAAAAAATTAGTCCCCGTATCCATCCGGTTTTTAAACGGACCATAAGAACTAAGCTAAATATAAAAGTTGCCAGGATAAAACCTAACCATTTTAAAAAGGAAATATAAATAATTAAACTGAAAACTATTATCAAAATATTCTGATTACCCCAGTCCTTAAGATATTCTCTGAAAGGTTTTGTAGTTAGTTTTTTAGTACGCATATCTCGCAGTGCAATTAAGATTATATATCCTCCTGCAATTATTAAAATTATACTTAATATTACCGGGAAAAAATTTGGGCCAGGAAGTTTTTTATCCCCAAGAATAAAGGGTGGAAAACTTAATGATACAATAATTACAAAAATGGCAAGGATTAAAACTGCTATTCCAAACCAGATATTTATCTTTTTTTCCATCATTAATCCTCAAAAGTCCGCCTCCCGATTAAGGGAGGCGGAGATAACTTTATTTTATGTATCCACCAATTTCTAAAATCTTTTTCCAAGTACTATCTTGTTCCTTTGCAAAATTATAGAATTCTTCAGGTCCTCTGACTCTTATGCCAAAACCATTTTTAGCCATAAAATCTATATATTCTGATGACTTTGCAATTTTTAATAATTTTTCGTACAAACTGTCTACAATGTCTTTTGGAGTTCCTTTTGGCACTGTAATTCCTCTCCATGTTCCAGAAGACCAATTAATTCCTAACTCTTTAAGAGTAGGTACATCGGGATATCGTGGATCTCTTCCATCTGCCATTAAAGCAAGTAATTTAAATTCTCCTGAATCTAATTGAGCAGCTGCCTCTGGGGCACTACAAGTTATTACATCGATATGACCACCAAGCAGTTCAACAATAGAAGGAGCTGCACCTTTTGTTGGTATCCAGGTTACATAATCTGCTGGTATACCAACACTATCAAGCATACCTATCCGAGAAAGATCCCAAATTCCTCCTGCACCTGTTCCTGAAAATTTATACTTACCTGGATGCATTGCAACATCTACTAAAAGTTCAGTTACAGAATCCCAAGGGGCATCAGATCGAACTATCACTGCTGATGAGTCCTCATTTACCTGAATTACATAATCGAAGTCCTCATAAGTAAGCTGTGTTAACCCCATCCAATGCATAGTTGCAATCTCGAGAGTGGCAAGAGTTAAAGTGTACCCATCTGGTGTGGCGTAAGCTCCTGCTCCATGCCCTACAGCACCTCCCCCACCTGTTTTATTCATCACTACAAATGGTTTGCCATACTCTTTTTCTAATGCACTGGCTAAGAAACGTGCTACTCTGTCTGTTCCGCCTCCGGCACCCCAGGGGCAAACAATAGTTACACCTTTTGTAGGATACGCAGCAAAAGCACTTATTGAAGTTAAACAAAATACTAAAATTAAACTAAGAAATAATAGTTTTTTCATAATATTTACTCCTTTTTTAATTTATATTCCTCTCATAATATTTTTCTTATACTGCCTAGTATTTAATAATACTTTAAAAATATCACCTCCTTCTTGACAGATTTTTCATCATCTCAGTTCACCAAGTAGAAGCAGGTAAATAACTTAAACTACCCGATTATAATTTCCGCTCTAAAATTATTAATCCTTTAACTGTTTTAAAATATTTTTACTAGTCTCATAAAGAATACCTACATCAACTGAAAAAGACATGTACTGTACGCCTAATAAAATCCAAGATTTTGCTGTTTCTACATCATCTGCAAAAGTTCCCACGGCAATTTTATTTTCCTTACACTTTAAAACTACTTCTTTCATCTTTTCCGTCACTAAAGGATGATTAACCTCTCCGGGAATACCTAAAGACTGAGAAAGGTCATAGGGTCCAATAAAAATAACATCTATGCCGGGAACTGATAATATTTCATTAAGGTTATTTATACCTTCAACCCCTTCTATGTGAGCAATAATCATCGTTTCTTCATTAGCACATTTAAAATATTTGAATTTATCCATGGAAGAATAATTTGCTGCCCGAACATACCTGCATACGCCACGCTCGCCCTGAGGTGAATACTTCACTGATTTAACTGCTCTTTCCGCATCATATCTACTGTTAATATGAGGAATTTCAATTCCTTGGGCCCCTATATCTAGTGCTCGCAATATTAATGCTTCATCGTTATTACTCACTCTAATAACAGGTGCAATATTTACAGATTCAGCAGCTCTTATCATATTTTGAGCATTTTCTATAGATATTGGTCCATGTTCTTCATCAATTATTACAAAATCAAATCCAGCAAATCCCATAATCTCGACTACTGCAGGATCGGTAAATTTTAAAAATGGGCCAAATACAGCTTTTCCTGTATATAAAGCTCTTTTTAAATGATTCTCTACCAAAATTTTTCCTCCTTTTTGAAATTAATTGTTTCTTTTAATAATTTGTCGAAAATTAAATTATAAAATCATTTCTGTTGTAAAAGTATCCTTTTTCGATTATTTTTTTTTATAACCTCAGGGTTCATTATTGATTTGGGCAATCTACCACTTAATACAGAAATTACCGCTTCCGCAACTTTGGTTTTAAGCTCGATATACGACTCTTCAGAATAAAAAGCACTATGAGGTGTAAAAACTACATTATCTAATTTTAACAAAGGATTATCCCAATCTGGCGGCTCTTTTTCCATAACATCTACAGCCGCTCCAGCAATCCATCCTTCTCGGAGAGCCTTATATAGTACCCTTTCATCAACAATACTTCCACGTGCAGTATTTATTAGATATGCGGTCTTTTTCATGGCCTTTAGTTCATTTTCCTTAAAAGCGTGCCATGTTTCGTCTGTTAAAGAAGCATTGATAGAGATAAAATCTGATTCTGATAATAACTGTGGAAAATCAACCATTTTTATTCTGTTATTAACTTTCGAAACATAAGGATCATAAGCAATAATTTTCAGTCCAAACCCCATGGATTTTTTAGCTACAGCACTACCAATTCTTCCTAAACCATAGATACCTAAAGTTTTCCCTTGAGTTCTAAAAAGAGGTTTGGCCAGGGTAAAACCCCATTCTTCTTCCCTTATTTTTCTATCTAATAAACTTATTCCTCGGGCACAGTTTAAAATTAGAGCTATGGCATGGGTGGAGACCTCATCAACACAATAATCTGGAACATTTGATACAATGATTCCGCATTCGGTAGCCGCCTTTACATCAATATTATCCACACCTACTCCATAGCGAACAATAACTTTACATTTATTTAGCAATGTAATCACTCTTCTTGTTATGGGTACACGCTGATTTATTATTCCATCAGCGTCTTTAGCTACTTTTATAATATCTTCTTCCGTATTACAATTTGATAATATAAGTTCGGCATTAATTTCGCTTAACATTTTCCTCTCTATTTCAATTGAAGGATGATTACAATCAGTTATCACTACTTTTATCTTCTTATTCAACATGCTTATCCTCATTTTTACAATTTATGATAACATTAGTCAAAAATCCTGAAATTTTAGAAGCAAGTCACCTTTAAGCTCTAAGGATAAAATTATCTCCTAGGAATTTTTACTTCCAAACCATTTTTCTCTGCCGAAACATAGGCAGAATAAAGTACTGCGATAACATCCCATGCAAGTTTAGAATCCGATTGGGGAGATTTTCCGGTTAAGATACAATTTATAAAATCACTTAATTCCTGTGGATAACCAAACATCCAATCTTCATCAGGTGACGGGAAACTCCATCCCTGTTTAGTTTCTATTTTTTCAACTATGTAGGTGTTTTTAAGTTGGTCTTCTTGAGGGTTAAATAATTTAACAGCATTAGTGCAGCTTAAATTGCAGTAGGTATGGTGATTATTAGCAACAATCTCTAACCAATTCTTAACTCCTCCCATTACAATTTCAGAAGCAAAAATATCAGCAACCATCCCGTCATCAAAAACTACATGAATTTGGGCGTAATCTTCAATATCATGATATTTTGTCCGCAAATAACCAGCATCAATAAAATTTGGATTCCTGGTTATTTCATGAGTCCTACAGCTTACAGTTGCTGGCTTTATTGGTTTGCCGTTCCGCAATTCACCTTCGAGTCTTTTTAGATAAAGGATGGGAGTTAAGGGATGACAACCTTTGCCAATCACTGAACCTCCTCCAGATTGACTCCACACTACATAAGCATCTGAATGAGACCCACTATGTGATTCTTCACCTAATGCCCACAAAATCTGTCCTTTAGTTTCTTTTAGTATTTCAACTTCTTTTTGTATTGCCGGTGCATAAACCCAATTTTCAGCATAAAATATTCTTCCTTTACTTCGTTCTTCAACCTCAAGAATATGATCTGCACTGGCTAATGCCTCTTTAAGCATTACTTCTTTAGAAAATTTATTTCCTAAAAAATTTTTTTCTCCTTTTGGCCCATAATAGCCAGTAAAGGGTTTTTCTACAATTACATCTTTATCTGATCTAAGGACTTCAATAGAAAATGGTTCATGAAGAACCCCAGGAACACATAGATCGATAACATCTACAAAGTCAATTAATTCTTTTAAAGATCTACAGGGAACTATTCCTCTCTTTCTTGCGAATCCTTTACAGCGTTCATTGGTTTTAGAGTATACTGCTTCTACCCTAACCCCCGGCACTTCTTTATAGCATTTGTAATGAAAAGAAGCAGCAAATCCTGAACCAACTATTCCTACTTTAATTGGTTGTTTTTTCATTATTTCCTCCATAATGATATTATTTTAAAATTTGAAAATCATTCTTATTGCAAAATTACATTTAACTTGATTAAGTCATATTTCTTTTTAAAAATAACTTTTTAATGGATAATTGCAGGGTCTTTAATAAATTTTTAAACCACTTCGTTTTACCAAGAATGGTAATTAAAATAAACAAGAAAAATGCTAAGGAAATCGGCCTGGTAAAAAAGGGTAATATATTTCCATCGGTTAAAATCAAACTTCTTCTAAGATTGCTATCAAGTAAATCCCCTAGAATTATTCCTAAAACTAAAGGAGCTACAGGATAATCCATTTCCTTCATAGCATATCCGATAAGACCAAATATAGTCATTACTAAAATATCAAACATCTTTGCAGAAAGAGCATATGAACCAATAACACATAGGGCAAATACAACTGGCATTAATTTTTGCCTGGGGATAATAAGAATTTTAACGAATGTTCTTATTAATGAAAGACCGAGAATAAACATCGCACAAGTTGCTAAAAATATCATAGAAACTACTTGATAAACAAAACCTGGATTTTCTATCATAAGTAAGGGACCAGGGCGAATCCCATGAATTAGCATTGCTCCCAAAAGAACAGCTGCCGGGGCAGATCCAGGAACAGCTAAAGACAATACTGGTATTATCGCACCAGGAATAGCAGCATTATTCCCGGTTTCTGCTGCTATTAAACCTTCTATACTACCTTGTCCAAACTTTTCTCTTTCTTTACTTGCTTTTTTTGCAAAATCGTATGATACCCAAGCGGCAATATCTTCTCCTACTCCAGGTATAGCCCCTATAATAGTTCCTATAAGCCCCGAACGAATAATAGTTTGCCAATATTTTAAAATATCTTTAAGACTGGGAATTACTCTCTCAATTTTATTACTTACAATCCTTACTGCTGGCTGCTTCATAACCATTAAAATTTCAGAAAAGCCAAAAACTCCAATCATTGCAGGAAGAAGCTCAATCCCTCCAGCAAGATTTATGTTTCCAAATGAAAAACGTCGATAAGCGTGCATCGCTTCCATTCCGATGGTAGCAATAAAAAGGCCAAGGAAGCCAGAAATCCAACCCTTTAAAGGGTCTTTTGGTGCTGTCAAAGAACCACAAATAACAATTCCGAAAATTGTTAACCAGAAATACTCAAAAGAATGAAAATTAAGAGCAGCGTTACCAATAATAGGAGTGAAAATTGCTAACATTACCATGCCAAAGATAGAACCCAGGAATGATCCTGTAGTTGCTATACCCATTGCCTGTCCGGCTTTTCCTTGTTTTGCTAATGGATTACCATCAACAGTAGTAGCTGCATTAGCAGGTGTTCCAGGAATGTTAATTAAAATAGCAGT
>Ga0190349_1000577_pt1 | contig 10715 bp, 9 predicted proteins | sample 48721378_MG_FD_179798 | JGI IMG/M metagenome (GOLD analysis project Ga0190349, IMG submission 179798) | Hydrothermal vent microbial mat bacterial communities from Southern Trench, Guaymas Basin, Mexico - 4872-13-7-8_MG | ecosystem: Environmental > Aquatic > Marine > Hydrothermal vents > Microbial...
CTCTAAAACGTGATGAACCAAACGTGATGAACCTGCCGGCAAAAAATGGGCTTTTAAGGCAAATATTTAAGAGGAAAAATGTGATTATTATAATAGAATCAGATGATTAGGCTAGCCAAAGTACAATTTAAAACTACAATTTAAAAAATTTAAAAATTAACCTATATTCCCTTTATAAAATATTATAAAATGTTTACCCTCTTTTTTCTGAATAAGGACATAGGAAGTGAAAAAGAAAAAAAGCAAATCAGTAATAAAGATATTTACAATAAGCGTTATCATTTTAGTTGTGGTTTTAGGCTTAATTTTCTCTCTAAAAACTCTATACAAAAAATTAATTACCACAGAAGCTCAAACAAAAAGACCTCAAAATTGTACACTCTTCCCTATTTGACTGGTTATCGCAAGGCACCCAAGAAAACTGGTCTAACTATTTTCATCCCCGACAAAGTCTGGATCGGCCTTAATCTTTTTAATTCAGCTCACCAGCCATCGGCCATTCTTATGGACATAAAGGGCAATATACTCCATAAATGGCAGTTTGCTTTTAAAGATGCTTTTCCTGAAGTTAAGGAAATAAACACCTGGTACAACCAAAAACACTGGCGTTATTTCTGGCGGAGGGCTCACCTCTTTGACAACGGTGACCTATTAGCCATTTATGAGGGTAATGGTCTTATTAAAATCGATAAAGATTCCCACCTAATTTGGGCCACCAAAGGCAGCTTTCATCATGACCTGGAGGTGGTTGGAGATAAAATCTATGTTCTTAATAGAAGACTAGTCACCCTGCCTCTTATCAATAAAAAAGAACCTATCCTAGAAGATTTAATCACCATTCTTAATCAAGATGGTCAAATATTAAAGAATATATCTATTCTGGAAATGTTTGAAAATTCAAGATTTGCCCGACTTATGAAAGGAATGCCGGCTGCCGGTGATATATTTCACACCAATACTTTGGAAGTTTTTGATGGTAAATTAGCATCCAAATCTCCAATATTTAAAAAAGGAAATGTTCTTCTCTCCATGCGGATGTTAGATACAATTGCCATTGCTGATTTAAAGGCTAAAAAAATTGTCTGGGCCAGAAAACCCGGTATCTGGAAAACCCAGCATCAACCCACCTTGCTTGATAATGGCCATATGTTGGTCTTTAATAATCTTTACTTAAAAAAGAGAGCTGATAAGGCTGAATACAGGCGGCTCCTGACAACCAATGGTTACAAGCTGCTCAAGAACAAAATATATACAGATAACCAATCGAGTGTCATAGAATTTAATCCATTATCTATAGCTGTCGTTTGGGAATACAAAGGAGATGAAAAGCATAAATTCTTTTCTCTGGCTTCAGGTTCCTGCCAGAGACTGCCCAATGGCAATACTTTAATCACTGAATCAGATCCGGGGCGGGCTTTTGAGGTCACACCTCAAGGCCAAATCGTCTGGGAGTATATAAATCCATATCGTACAGGCAAAAACAAAGCCAAAATCGCCGCCATTCTTGAAATGCAACGCCTTTTATTCTAGTCCTCTTATTCTAGTCCTCTTATTCTAGTCCTCTGGCTTATCTTATTCTAGTCCCTTATTCTAGTCCTCTGGCTAGGCTAATTTATTCATATGAAATAAATTAAATCTAATTATCAACCAAAATTATCCCTTAGATTTACGTTTTTTGGCCCAAAAAAGGCTTTCTAAGTGGAGATAATAGTTGTAGAGTCCAAAAATAAAAGGCTTAGACTGAACTTTTCCCAGCTTTCATATTAACATTAAATAAATAATTGCTCATTCCAGGTCAAAATAATCCCTCAGACGGTTTCAAGATAAAAACTTCCAAAGTAAAGACTGCCCTCTTAATAAAAACATTAGCCTTCAAAATATTATTTTGCTCTTTTTACTTTCCTTGTGTTTCGGAATTGACCAAGGTTGATCCTCCAAGGCAGTTAAAGCTAGCAAATAATAAGCATCATGAGGCAACCAGGGTTCATTGGTATACCAATTTTTTATCTTTAAATCAAGTTGCCGCCCCTCAGGATCAAGGCATCATCCAAATGACAAGGGCCATGCCAGCCTGGAATCTACAGGCCACAACGTTGAATAAAGAAAAATTGAGTAGCCAGAGGAGCTGTTAATTTTGTTATTCTATGGAAATCAACCAGGAACGGCGGCGATCCTCCATCTTCCCCCTGCCATTCAATTCTCACTCTATATTTACCTGGCTGACATAAATGAGAAAAATCCCCTGATCTATACCACCGCTTCCAGGGCTTGATTTTTATTATTGGCCCCCAAGATTCCTGATAAACTATGTTATTCTCCTGTAGAATCTTGAAGGTCTTAATCTGGCCAGGAGGGAAATCTGTTTGAAGCCAAATCTCTTTAGGCCCTTGGGCATCATACCCGGCCTGATTGATTAGAATTTTTATTTCAGCTCCAAAAGCTTTGCCAACAAAAGAATGGCCAACAGAAAAAACTATAAGCACAAGAGCTGGTATTACCGTTAGCTTATGCACCTCTTTTCCTCGGATTTAACTTATAATAATACATCAATTTGTTAAATATAAGACATTTTATATGCTTTTTGCCTCATTGGAAAATTAATCAATAAAGTAAAATGAAGGTGAATGACTAACTGCCCTACATGGAGTTCGGGCCTTACTCCATCCCCATTCTCTCTAGTAGATGTCTAAATTAACCAGTGTCTATAATGGCGTTTTAATTGACTGCCATTACCTACCCAGCCAGAGCTTACTATTTCTATCTATTTCCAAATAAATAAAATATAATGTATAATTGTCAAACATAAAAGAATTAGTAGCGTTCAAGAATATTGAAACATTTAGATCATCAATCACAGCCAGCCAAAAGAAAAATTCTAAATTCCTGGAAAGAAATATCAAAATATTTGGGTCTTGAAGTGAGGACTGCTCAGAGATGGGAAAAAGAGTTAGGCTTGCCGATTTTCAGGATTAAAAAATTCAGTAAAACCTACGTCTATGCTTATAGCGACGAATTAGATAAATGGATGGCCAAAAGCTTAAAAAGGAAAACAAATCCTAATAGAAAGAAACTTAAAAAACATAAACTTCTCATGGCAGCCTTTTTGCCCACCTTGGCTACCTTAACCATAATATTCTTTTTGCTTTTCCTGCCAGGTTTAAAAAATCCCAGGTTGTCTTCCTTTAAAATAGATGGTTCTCGTCTTTTGATTTTCAATAATCACGGCAAAAAGCTTTGGAGTTATGATTTCAATCTGCCTTTAAATCCCAAGGAATACAAAAATCTTCCTCAAAAACAAGTTTTTCATTCTAATGAAAAGGTAAATATCCTTTTTGCAGATATCGATAAAGACAAACAACCCGATGTCATATTTGCGGCTCAGACTAAAGATAACTCTCGAGAAGCTGTTTTTTGCTTTAATAGCCAAGGGAAATTGCAATGGTCCTATCCCGCGGGCAAAGAGCTGAAGCGAGGCCCATATAAATATTCGGCTGATTATGATCTCGGATTCCTCAGACTGGTCGATCTTAATAATGATGGGTATTTAGAAACAGTAATTACAGCCAACCATAAGATATTTTTCCCTGGCTGGATGGCTGTTTTAGATCACCATGGAATATTACAGGGCGAATACTGGAACACAGGCCATCTCCTATGCCTAGAGTTTAAAGATTTTGATAATGATGGCCTTAAAGAAATCATGATCGGGGGTCTTAATAATAATTATAATAAAGCTTGCTTTCTCATCCTGGATCCAAGAAAAATTAATGGCTCTTCTCCTCATATAAAGAATTCTCTTTACGATTGCGATGAATTTCTACCTGCCAATGAAAAATATTATGTTTTGATTCCTCAAGATCAAGTCGGAAAAAAGCTTAACAATATGTATGAAGTAATATATTCTATTGATTTGTTAGAATCGGGAAAGTTTCTCATCCGCACTACATTCTCTCAAATCTTATATGAATTTGATTATAAACTAAGGCCTACCTACCTTCATCTAAGTGATGATTTCATCTCCAGATTCAATAAACTCAAAAAGGAAGGAAAAATTAATATACCCTTGACTTCTTTCCTTAAGAATAAACTTCTTTCAGAAATCCTTTACTGGGATGGCACCGAGTGGACCAAAACCCCAACCATGACTAAATTCTGGAAGGATTATAAGGCTATGTCCTCTGGCCAGGCTAATCTATTCATATGTAATAAATAACAACCATTTTCCAGTCAAAAAAGTATCTTAGATTTATCTTTTTGGGGCTAAAATAGGCTTTCTAAGCTTAAATAGCACCTGGTACGCCCGGAGGGATTCGAACCCCCGACCTTCTGATTCGTAGTCAGACGCTCTATCCAGCTGAGCTACGGGCGCACCTATTATAAAATCAATTCTATTATGCCAAATTCCTCGACTTTTTTTAAGTTAGATTTTTAGAAGTGCATAATGTAAAAAAGACAGATAAATCTTTTTTTAAGAGGTTTATCTGCCTTTTTATTTACTGAATAATTTGAGCTTAAAAACTAATTTTTCTTTATCTTAGTAGCCGAGACTTTGCTGGTGGAGCTGGTAGTAGATTTTACTGAAATACCAGTTCTGGGGACCATTGTTCTTATGCGCCCGGTGCTCCCTACCCTTCTTAAACTTTTTTTAACAGTACTTCTGGGAATTGTCCTTAGAGTCCCTTTTTGGAGTTGTTTTTTCCAGATTACGGAATGGCCATAGCGGGTTCCCCAATAACCAGGATAATAATAGCCCCGATAATAACCAGGGTAATAACCATAGTAAATATCATAGAAGCCATAATAGTAAAAGGGATCCCAGAACAAATAAGGATTCCAACAATAAAAGCCTACCCAATAAAAAGGGCTGTAATAATAAGGCATAAAGCCAAAACCATAATAATATGAATATGAACTGGGTGCTTCAACTGAGTATTCTTCATATTCTTGAGGAGCAACTCTAATTCTTTTTTCGGTGTATCTTTCATTTATGGTGGCACAACTGATAGCAAATAAGGCAAGCACAACGATAATTAAGACTTTCTTCATCTTATTACTCCTTCAATACCACTTACATTATACACCTAAGCAATCTTTATGCCAAATGCTTTTAGGGGAAAATTTAATATTTTTTATATTTTTTGTCCTCATTATTGGCCATCTGTCCCAAAAAAGGACAACTTTGTCTTCATTTTTATACAGGCCATATAGAGACAGCTAGAGTCTATATTTTCAAAACGGCTGCAACATTGATTTTTCCTTCTTTAAGAAACTTGAGTACTTTGTTGGCTTCTTCTAGAGGACAAATCTTTGTCGTTGGCCGAATGGGAATTTCAGCCGCCAGCCGCAGCAACTCTGTAGCCTATGATTCCAACAAAAAGAAGAGGTGCAGCTTCAGCATCGGTAAAGATTTCTGGAATTCTATAAGCAAATTTCTCAGGTATCATTTTATATTCTGCATAGCCTCCATGGTGATGATATCCTGTAAAGCGAGCCATAGGGCATAAGTTTTCTCGCCCTTGCTGGCAGAAAGCACAGTGTTCGCAAGCAGAATACAGCCAGGTCACCCCTACTCTTTCTCCCTGTTTAAAGCAGGAGGCGCTCTCGCCTTGTTTCTCAACGGTACCCACAATTTCATGCCCAGGAATAATGGGCAGCTTTACTCCTGGCAGCTCACCCTCAACTGTATGCAGGTCAGTATGACAGACGCCACAGACTTTAATATGAATTAGAACTTCCTCAGGTTCAGGCTCAGGGACTGGTAGCTCAACCAGCTCCAGAGGATTCTCTTCTATAGGGGCAAATTTCTTTAAAATCATAGCTTTCATGATTTTTCTTCTTCTTCGATATCTAATTCACTTTTTTCTTTCTGTTTTTTAATCTTTTGTTTCAGTCTTTCCAATCTATGAGAAAAATCCCTCTCATAATAAGAGGATTGTCCCAGCGACAGAACAAGACCTTCCTCAGCTACTTTTCGAGCTTCCTCGTAATTTTTCTGCTTATGTTCTAAATATATGGCCAGCTCCCGCAGCGAATACAGTTGGGCTGAACATCTGGTCGATGAAGAGGCAATTTCTCTCCAAAAGGAAAGAGCTTTAGCCCAGGCCTGCTTTTTTTTGAAATAATAAGAGAGTTTTCTTTTGGCCATAATTGATACTTCTTCTGAAAGACTGCCCCTCAGAGATTTTTCGTAAAAATAAGCCGATTTTTCCACTTCCCCTACCTTCTCCATTACTCTAGCTGCCCCAAAAAGGTCCATAGCATCAACCAGCTCTTCTTCTTCTCTCTCACTGGCAGAAAAAATGAGTGAGCCAACAATGACCACTCCCAAAAGAGAAAGAATATCCTCCTGATTATGGTAAAGAATAGGCTCTATTAAGCTAAAATTACCTGTTTTTAGATACTGAAAATACCTCCAAGGAATTTCAGCTGAAGGTATATCTTCAGAACGACCGGCTTCCACTACCTGAAGGGCCAGATTATATAGTCGACAGCTTTCATGTTTGTGCCTCCATAGGCTGCGGGCTGAAAAAAGAAAATCAAGATGTGGCAATGAGGAAAGCTGAAAGGGCTGACGATGGAGAATGAATCTTGTTTCCAGAAGAGGAAGATCAAAGCCTTTGCCGTTAAAGGTTACTACTGATTGAAAATTCATCTGATTAAGAAATTGCTTCAGTTCCTCAATCATCCTCCCTTCTTCAGCCAGATCCCCCAGGAAAAACTGGGAGACCCAGAATTTATCATGGCCGTAATAGCCCAGGCCCACCATAAAGGGGACTATCCCCGTCCCTCCGGAGAGACCGGTGGTTTCCAGATCCAGAAAAAGAGAAGTGGAAAGGTCCAAACTTTCAAAAGCTTGGTCACTGCTTAAACAAGCCAGGATCTCTCCACTTATATTTAAACCATCCTTTAAACTTATCTTCCCATATCTGGCACTAAGGGGATACGGATTTTCAAAAAACTGGAGAGGTTTCCGGGGAAGAGGCTCAAAAGGAGGAGAAGGCTGGGAGGAAGTTTTCTCTTCCCGGGTGAGGTTGATGAGGCGGTTAAGTTTTTCCTTCAGGGAAAGTTCTTCCTTTTTTTCAATCTCTTCCCAGGCAGTTTTGATTTTTTGAGATTTGGAACGGGCCTTTCGTTCTCTTCTGAGCTGTTCCAGTTTGTCTTTAAGGTCAGACATTATTTATTTCTCTTCCTTTAGTGGCTACGGACAGCGGGCCATACAGTAATAGACGGCTTTCGAGGCATTAAAATTGCTGCTTAAGGGGAACCTTGCTTCCTCCATCCACAGAATTAATATCCCCATAAGAAGACTGGTCTTCATCTATTACTCTAATATCATTTATCATTGGCTTCCATTGGCCGCTTTTTCCTTCAACTTTGGACTTTTAGTCATAACTAACAGCAAGGATAAAAAAAATAAGTTTAATTCCTTACTCTCCTATAAATTGAAGGATAACAGTCCGCGAGCGCGAACGATTGTCGAAATCGATAAAAACAATCTGCTGCCAAGTACCGAGGTTAAGAGAGCCGTTAGTAAAAGGCAGTGTCAGCGAAGGCCCAAGCAGAGCAGCCCTCAGATGAGAAAAACCATTTCCATCTCTCCAGCGAGCATCATGGCGATAATGGCGTCCACTGGGGATTATTCGCTCCATCAACTCTGAGAAATCTTTCACCAAGCCTGATTCGTATTCGATGGTGGTCAAGGCTCCAGTAGAGCCAGGAACAAATAAAGTGACTAGACCGTTTTTCAGCTTATGCTTTGCTAATTTACGGGAAACATCAGCCGTAAGATCTTTGATGTCATTAAATCCTTCAGTGGAAAAACTCAAGGAATCACTTATAACATTCATAGCTTTCTCTCCTTAATCTTATAGCACATTTTTTCTGAGGTAAAGGATAAAATGGAAAGCCCTCCTAAAATAATTCCTGAGTGAGATCCAAGCGGCAAAAAGCTAAGCCCAGCAGGCATTTTCTCTACTCTCTAAGGAAAGTCCAGGTGTGGTGAGTATAGCGTTCCTTTTCTATTTTAAGAATTTTTTTCATTTCTTCTTTCGTAAAATATTTGGGCTGGAAAGAAATGCCAAAATATTCAGAAAACCCAATTGTCAACTTTTCTACCACCCAATTAAAATCCACTTTTTTTCCCAAAGCTTCAGACAAGGAAATTAGACGGATGACCTTTTGATCAGTCTTCAGGCGGGAGACTGATCTTAAAAGATTATCTTCGCTCTCTAAAGGAATAGATCCATGCTGGATAAAACGTAACCCGACCCTTTTCTGAGCACTCCCTATTATTTTCTTACCCATGATCTCAATTTCATTGCGAGCCGGATAGGAAAAACAGGGAAGATTACCCCTGGCATAGACAGCCGGAGCGGCCACAGCTAGATAAGGCTCAAGCCCCATCTTTTCCAGACCCCGGATTAAAGCTTCAGAAACGAGCTTGTAAGAGTCGCCTACTGTCGGGGGAAAGGTTTGGCTATCAGAAGAGCAAATGGAATAGGTTACTTCTTTATGATGGAGGACAAGTTTGCCTCCGGTCATTCTCCTAACAATATCAATCCCATTCTGTTGGCAGAAATCAACATCAGCCACCTTATGTAATCTTTGGGAATAACCAAGGGAGACAGTTGGCCTCTTCCACCTATAAAAACGAATAAAAGTCTGGGGCGAATCAGCGAGCGAGTTTAAGAGATAATCATCCACAGCCATATTAAAAGACCCAGGAAGGGGGGTTTTATCAATGATGAGGCACCAGGTTTGCTTACCGTTTCTTAACATAGATCAAGCTCCTAATTTTAGGCAAAAGGATAAAAAATTTAAAGGGGGATTTATTATTTTAGTGGATTGACTGGAAAAGAGAGCGGACAACGGGATTCGAACCCGCGACCCCGAGCTTGGGAAGCTCGTACTCTACCGCTGAGTTATGTCCGCTCTCTTTTTTGGTCCAATTTAGACCCAACACAAACTATCTTGTCTGCTATTTCCTTCCGGTAATAAAATTTAAGCTTATATTTTATTTTTTGTCAATACAGAGGATGCTCTGTTACGAAAAGTGGGGTTATTGATGCTTATGGGGTCAGACCTTCATAAGTTTCATAACTTTAATTCTTACTTTAATTGTAATAACTTTTGTCCCCTACAGACCGACGAAATATATCAATAGAGAAGCATAATTTATGAAACTTATGAAGGTCTGATAATCATCTAGAAGTGGAAGCTACTCATATGGATATACACGTGGTAACATAGATCAAGAAAGGAGGTTATCAGGTGAGATGTTATGTTGGCATGGATCTTCATTCGAGAAATACTTACTTAGGTATCATCGATGAGAGAGGCAATCGGGTTTACAGGAGTAAAGCAGCCAACTTTATTGAGGTGATTCTCCAGCATTTAGAGCTTTTTCGAAGGAGTATAGTAGGGATAGTGGTGGAATCAACCTTCAATTGGTATTGGCTGGTAGATGGGTTGATGGAAGCTGGTTACAGAGTCCATCTAGCTCATCCTTCAGCTAATAAGCAGTACGAAGGCCTCAAATACACCGATGATTGGTATGATACGTATCACTTGGCTAATTTGCTCAGGTTAGGGATCCTGGCTGAAGGGCATATCTATCCCAAGGAGGAACGGGCAATAAGAGACTTGTTGCGGAAACGGTTGATGTTGGTCCGGCAGAGAACCGCTCATATTTTAAGTTTTCAGACACTGTATAGTTGTCACACAGGAGGCTGGCTTAGAGGCGATGATATAAAGAAACTTACCGAAGATGATATCGATGAGTTCTTTGGGGGAGGCTATATCCTCCTCTCGGCAAAAGCCAACATCTCCACTATTGGTTTTTTAGGGAGAAAAATCAAAGAGATAGAAAGAGTTGTCCTCAGGACGATGAAGCTCACACCTGAGTTTCAGAAGTTAACCACGGTGAGTGGAATCGGAAATATCCTTGGCTTGACCATTTCGCTTGAGACAGGAGATATCGGTCGTTTCCCGAAAGTTGGCAATTATGTTTCCTACTGCCGTTGTGTAAAGAGCGAGAGGCGTTCCAACGAGAAAAAGAAAGGAGAGAATAATCGTAAAAACGGGAATAAATATCTTTCCTGGGCTTTTGTGGAAGCAGCCAATTATGCCAAGCGTTTCTGTCCTTATGCCAGAAAGTTCTACCAAAGAAAAGTGGCCAAGACCAACAAAATCGTAGCCATCAAAGCCCTGAGTCATAAACTGGCCAGAGCTTCATATTATGTGATGCGTGATAGAGTTGACTATGAACCGAGGAAGGCTTTTGGCTAATAAGGCCGCGGCAGTGAACCAGTCTTGGGGTTGGACTCTGAACCATCAGGTCTGATTGGCAACCTGCCGCAGCCCTAAATAAGTGTAATGTTAGGTAACTCTTTTGCCCGTGTCATGAGCCACAAGGGGTTGGTTCCAAACCAAAAGTCTGTTAACTCAAAATTTTGGACATGGCATGGTACCGATTGTTTTCTGGGGCACCTCCAGGTGCCAGGGGCACCCCGTGCCTTGATCCAGATGGGTGACTGGTGCAAAAAGAGCCTGCAACCTCAACACCGAAAATACCGGGTGTGAAAGAGTCCCAAACGTTACCACGGGTATATTGTAAAAAAGATTATAGGAAAATGAAAGAACAATATAGTAATATGTCTTCTTGACAATCCCCTTCTAATGGGTGACCCCATAAGCGTCAACGCAGGAATTGACAG
>Ga0190349_1000584_pt1 | contig 10648 bp, 6 predicted proteins | sample 48721378_MG_FD_179798 | JGI IMG/M metagenome (GOLD analysis project Ga0190349, IMG submission 179798) | Hydrothermal vent microbial mat bacterial communities from Southern Trench, Guaymas Basin, Mexico - 4872-13-7-8_MG | ecosystem: Environmental > Aquatic > Marine > Hydrothermal vents > Microbial...
CGCCGGATCCAGCAGGATGACCTGGAAGGTCTCAAACGCACCGGTCGGAGCGTACTGTTCGATGTGGTTATACTCCACGATCAGCCGGTGATTGGCGGCGTCATACCAGCGCCACACCTTCCCGCTGTTGGTTCGCTGCGGTGATAAATCCTCCCAGTAAGGAGCGATCATTGCAGCCGGACCGTCGCTGTTGGGAATGCCGCTGTTGGAGTAATCATCTTCTAAGACAATCCCCGGAGCGATCCAGCCGTTAGTAGCCACGGTGAACGAATCGTACACTACTCCATAGTATTGGAATTCGAAGGGGAAGGCGTAGTGGAAAACCTGGTCGTCCGAGGTGAAGTTGACCAGCGTTCCCGGCCCGCCCGAGTCGGCGCAGATTTCCACCCATTCGTAGACCGGGTTTTCCGGTGCGTCGAATGGATCGTAGGCCATGTAACCGTAGTTATCCGGGCCGGTAGGATCGTAGAGGATATTGCCGATCATAACCTCGAAGTCCAGAACTTCGGAGAAGCTGTGATCGCCTGCCATGGCCATTTGCACGTCAGCCAGGTGCTCCTGCGGCGTTGATGGGTCGGCGCTGACGTTGAAGGTCGCCGAAGTCGTCACGCCCGGCTCCATTGTCCCGTAACTGCTGACGGCCGTGTTGATGGTCAGCAGCGGATCCAGGCTGGTCAGAGTCCCATCCAGCAGGATGCCAGGTGAGGAGCCTTCGTTGGTCAGGAAAACGTCCATGTCGGCGGTTTCGCCGGGATCCAGCCAGCCATTGTTGTTGCCCGTGGGGTCGTCGAACTCCAGGCGATCCACAACCAGAACGGGGGCGTGACCGTATACAGCGAAGCTGCTTTCCCATTCCAGAGTATCTGAAACAGCCAGCATATTGATCACAAAGATGTGATCGTCCGGCGTGTCAGGGCTGGCCTCTACTTCGAAGCCTTCGTCTACAGTGACTATTGAACCCGCACCGACGGTGCCGTAGTTTTCCATGCCGTCAATGATCGTCAGCAGGGGATCATCAGTCGAGATCGTTACATTGACGTTGGTTGCGTCCTCGATGCCGATGTTCTGAACGGTCAGCGTCAACTTGGACGTCTCATCGTAGTCGAGTTGTCCGTTGGGATTCCACCCCATAGCGTCCACGACTTCCACTTCATCCGCAATGACGTAGGGGCCCGAAGGTGGAATGACGTTCACGTCGGCCATGTAGCGGTAGTAATTCGCTTTGGTGACCGTAACTCGCATAACCTGGCCGGGTGTCAGCGGATCAATGGAGATGGTTACCGGGCCGCCTGTCCCGTCTGCCGCTCCGATCCACTCACCGTCTACGCTGAGACCGATTAGAGACCCCTCGTCGGCGGTGACGGTAAATTCGTTAACGCCGCCTAAAATGGCGTCCGCATGCAGCACCGTCAAATTCTGGGGAACTTCAGAGTAGAGGGTAATGAAGGCGTCGCCGTGATGGTGAAAGAGGTGGTAGGTTTCGTCCTTGTTCTGGGGATTATAGGGCCAGTTAGAAGCCTCTAAGTAGTACTTACCGCTGGCATTGGCGAAACCGGGCCTCAGGTTTTCTCCTCCATAAGGATCACCACCCGGGTGCGGATAACCGGGATCGAAATCCGGCCACATGCTGTCGTACATACCCCAGACGTAAGTATCATTCACAAACGAGTAGGAAACGTCTGAGGCTGCGATGATGCCCAATGCCCCGTAATCCGACCGATGAAATGCCTCAGCAAAGCACTCCGAACTGTTATCATACTGACCGGTCAAGCAGTTAATCGAGAACACGAAGGGGTACATGGTGTTGGTCAACTGGTTCACGTTCGTGATGTTGTAGGAAGGATCGCCCCAACCGGTCACCGAGCCATGATCGCGGTGCTGAACGATGAACGTCCCGTTATTGATCGCATTGTTGATGCCGGTGGCACTGCCCGACCAGTTCGTCAGGTGAGAGGGTGTTTCCGGAATGTAACCCAGGCCACTTGGTCCGAAGTAGTCGATGATCATATAGGTGTTGGGGTTGGTGGACCAATAAGACGGTGCGCCGCCGGAGAATCCCGCGTACTGTCGTTCAGGGTGTTTGCCTTGCACGTAATTGAAATAACCCCAAATGACGTCACAGCAGAGGATAAACCAACGGTCTGACTGCCACCCGCCGGCGATCAAGGGATCATTGTAAAAACCAGGATCCGTATAGGGCTCCCGCTCATAGCTCAGCATTTTGTTAATCATCGTGGAAAGGTCTTGGTAGCCCTGAGCCGTAATCCGCGCGATGTTTAGATCGGGTAGATCGTCCTCGTCTATGTCGGCGTACATGTTATCCGATACACAGTATCCATTCCACACCGGCGAAGTGATCCCGTACGGATCGCCGGAACTCTGATAGTCTGATAACAGCAAGACCGCCACGGGCGCCGGATCCCAGGTGGCATACGCATTGTTGATATAGTTCTCGATCAAGGTGGAATTGTTACCCCCGATCTCGGTCAGAGTCGTGATGCCCGTGATGATGCCCTGGGAGTTGCGCCATTGTTTCAGCGTATCCGCCCAGGCCAAGAAGGCCGGATCGTCCGGGGTGATGATGACGTATTCAACGTTATCCTCGTCAACCTGCCGCACCCGGTTGAAATCCACCTTGGGCAGCGATTCATAGTTTAGCAGGTTCTGACGCAATACCGGTTCCCACCAGCGACTGCGCAAACGATCCTCGCCGAAGTGTCCATTCCCGCCGTTGAAATTCACCCGGACTCGGATGTCCTTGTAAACGGTCAAATCCTTCGTGACGGGATTGTACTGGAATGGCGTGATCCCTACCGTTACGACGTCAACCCCGCGCATTTTCGCCGGGTCGCTTAGCATTACCGGTTCGGCGGGGTAGTTCGCATTGGTACCATAAATGTCGCGGTTTTTCCGATAAACCAGCGGACCGTCATAATCCCCTCTGGGGATTTCGAACGCCGGGGCGATGTTCATGTCATGGAAGACTTCAGTGCGGTATTCCACAACTTCCAACTCCGCCCATGCCCCCTGGGGAATGGCGATGAAGCGGCCGCTACCCGGCAGGTTAGGTGCACCCGCGTTGTTGGGCAATAACACCCCGGGGATAATGACGTTTTGCATCGTTTCCCCGTCCAGCTCCATTTCCGTCAGTTGCATGCTGGGAACGGAAAAGACGATTTCCACTCCGGAGCCATCCTGCTCGATCAGGTTAAAACCGGTCTGCCCCCAGCAGTCCTCGAAGGTGATAACATCAGCGAGAGCACCGGGCGATGCAACAAGTACGAAAACCGCTACGAGTGCTGCGATCAATCCAAGCAGGTTGTTTTCAGTGCGCAATTTGAAAATCCTTGGCTTGCTGCTCATAATGCCTCCATTTTTTTCATGCACTTTGTGACAACTCGTTATATTATGATATGACAGGTCCTGGAAATTTGGTAATTCACTCATGTATATTAATATACTTAAAATTATTCTTAATGTCAAGTGAGAAGTTAAAGCCAGATAAGAATTTTTAGACTTTTGTGTTTTTTTGAGGTTAGATAACGCCGTGAGGCTGTCTGGAGACGTCAAAGCATATAGATTTTGATTGTTAGGGGGGACTAAGTTAACCAATCTAATGAAGTTACTCAATCTTGAAAGCATGCCGCACGATCTCACCTTCGACCAGGTAGACGATGTCTTCAGCGATATTGGTCACTTGATCGGCGATCCGCTCCAGTTGCCTGGAAACGGACAAAATGGCAATAAAACACGCCAATTGATCCATTTCCTTGCAGATACAGCTCTGGATCAAACTGTACATCTTCCGATTCAGATCATCCACTTCGTCATCTTGAGCGATGACTTCTCGGGCCAGCACCGCGTCCTGGTTAATCAGGGCGTCCAGACTCTTTCGCAGCATCGCCTGTGCCTTTTCCAGCATGAGGGTCAATTCTCCGGGGAACTCGAGCCGCTTCTGAGTGGCCAAAAATTCCGCCCTTTCTGCGATGTTTACCGCCTGATCGCCGATGCGTTCCAGATCGTTGTTGATCTTCAAGACGGCGACAACGTAGCGCAAATCCGCGGCGACCGGTTGATACAAGGCCAGCACTTTCAGGCAATCCTCTTCCATTTCCACTTCAATTCGATCTATTTCGGCATCACCTTCGATGACTTTTTCCGCCAGAGCCGGATCTCTATTCTTGAGCGATCTTACGGCGTCCTGAATGGCTGCTTCCGCCCGAGCGCTGATTGAGAGAATTTTTTTCTTCAGCCGCTCGATCTCACGTTGAAGATGGGCACTCATGATCTGTCCTTTCTATCCAAATCGGCCGGTGATGTAATCTTCCGTACGTTTCTCTCTGGGATTGGTGAACACCTGTTTGGTCTCGCCGTATTCCACAATATGACCCTGGTAAAAAAAGGCGGTGAAATCCGAAACTCGGGCCGCCTGTTGCATGTTGTGCGTGACGACTACGATGGTGTATCTCTTTTTTAGTTCCAGCATCAATTCTTCAATCTTGGCCGTGGCGATCGGATCAATGGCCGAAGCGGGCTCATCCATCAGCAGAATCTCAGGTTCGATGGCGAGGGTCCGAGCGATGCAGAGTCGCTGTTGCTGGCCTCCGGAAAGCGCCATGCCGGGATCATTCAGTTTGTCCTTGACTTCATCCCATAAGGCCGCATTTCTTAATGCCTGTTCGACGCGACAGTTCAATTCTCCTCCGCGAATTTTGTAATTTACCCGCAGACCATAGGCGACGTTGTCGAAGATACTCATGGGGAAAGGGCTGGGTTTCTGAAAGATCATGCCGATACACCGCCGTAAGTCAACCGGATCAACGTCGGGGGAAAGTATGTTTTCACCTCCCATGATGATCTCCCCTTCGGCGCGCTGATCCCGGTAGAGTTCGTGAATGCGGTTGTAAGTTCGGATGTGAGTGGACTTGCCGCAGCCCGAAGGACCGATGATGGCTGTGACCCGGTGTTCCATGATATCGAGATTGTTGTGGTATAGCGCTTGATGGCTGCCGTAGAAAAAATTCAAATTTCGCACGGATATTTTCACCTCAGTGAGTGAATCAAGATCGGATTCACCGCGTTCCTGTTGGGCTAACGATAGGTTGTGCATTGTAGTCCAGTTCTGCTGGTTCATTCGGTTTGATCCTTCTCTCTAAACGCTAGGCGAGAGATGATACTTAAGGTTAAAACGCCGGCCATGATTAGTAGGGATGCGCCCCAGGCTTTGGCCTGCCAATCTGGATAGGGAGACATGGCATAATTGAAGATAGTCACTGTTAGGTTGGACGTCGGCTCCGTCAGTGAGCCCATCCAGTAGGGACTGTTCATCGCTGTGAACAGCAGGGGGGCAGTTTCACCGCTGACTCGCGCTACTGCTAACAGTACCCCCGTTAAAAGACCGCTTTTCGCCGTTCGGAATACGAGCTGCAGAGTTACCTGCCAGCGCGATGCCCCGATGGCCAGACCCGATTCGCGCAGGGAGTTGGGCACCAGCTTGAGGATATCTTCTGTGGTCCTGACCACGACTGGGAGCATGATGATAGCCAGCGAAATGGCGCCAGCGATGCCGGAAAAGGTCTTCATCGGCTCAACGACCAGCGTATAAACGAAAACGCCCACGATGATCGAAGGAACCCCGATCAAGATATTAGTGATGGAATGAATAACCAAAGCCAGACGCGATCCCTTGCCGAATTCCGCCAGGAAAATCCCCGCCAGGATGCCGATGGGCGTGCCCAGCATAGCGGCCAGGAGGGTGATCAGAACGGTTCCGATAATGGCATTCGCTAATCCTCCACCTCCAGTGCCCGGCGGGGTGGGCAACTGCGTGAAAAAAGCCGGATTTAGTGAACTTATGCCCCGCAGGACGACCTCGTACAGAATCCAGGTCAGGAAGAAGAGACCGACCAGACCTCCAGTCATTGAAAGGATCTTGACAACGCGATCAACGAACTGCCGCTTTTTGATGGAACGTTTTTCCAGGGTTTTACTATTTGTCATTCATTGGCCAGTTTTTTTCTGATACTCCGGAGCCAGAACTGAGCGATGGCCTGAAAGAAAAACGTAATCAGGAAAAGCACCAGGCCCAGCTCAACCAGAGAGCTCAAATAGAGGGGTTCAGCAGCTTCGGTAAATTCGTTCGCAAGAGTTGAAGCGATGGAATTACCGCTGGCGAAAAGCGATGCCGAAATGCGATGACTGTTACCAATCACGAAAGTGACCGCCATGGTTTCCCCCAGCGCCCGGCCCAATCCCAGGAATCCTGCTCCGACGATGCCCCGCAGCGAATAGCGCAACACCACGCTGCGGATGACCTCCCAGGTAGTTAACCCTACGCCATACGCTGCTTCCTTGACGACGGTCGGAACCATATTGAAAACATCACGCGTGACCGAGCTGATGTAGGGCAGAATCATCAAGGCCAGGATAATGCCCGCCGTCAGTATGCCGATGCCCATCGGCGGACCTTGAAACAGGGGTAAAAATCCCAGATACTTCCCCAGCAGAGGTTGAACGTGATCCGCCATCAAGGGAGCGAAGACGAAAAGCCCCCACATGCCGTAAATGATGCTGGGGATGGCGGCCAATAGTTCGACGGCTCCACCGAAGAAAGCGCTAATTTTGGGAGGCGCCAGTTCCACTAGGAAGGTGGCGATCACCAGCCCCAAAGGCAGGGCGATGGCCATGGCGATCAAAGTGGAAACCACCGTGCCGAAAATAGCGCTCAGCGCCCCGTACTCCTGGGCCACGGGGTTCCACGCCTGCGAAGCCAGAAATCCCAGGCCGAATTCCTCGATGGATAATTTGGAATTCACCACGAGTTCGCAAAGAATTCCAACCATCAGCAGCGGAAGTATTGCAGCACACAAAAGAGCGAGCCCTCGAAAGAGGACGTCGCCCTTGTTGCGGCGATAATTTTTTTCCTTTAGGAGGTTCACACGTTTTTATCGCAGTCTGAAATTTTTTGCTTTGTAGGATTGAACGTCAGGGCTGTAAATATAGTGTTTTTTCGCTTTACTTCCAAACGGCCTTACCATTATGCCGAATCTGTTCTTTCCATAGATTTTCAACTATCTTGATGACGTTATCCGGCATGGGAACGTAGTCCAGATTCATGGCCAGCTCTTTACCGTGCCTGTAGCACCAGTCGAAGAAGTTGAGCATGGCTTTGATGGTTTTTTCATTTTCCTGCTCTTTGTAAAGCAGAATGAACGAAGCGCCTGTGATCGGCCAGCTATCTCTGCCGGGTTGATCCACCAGCACCATGTAGAATCCCGGGGCGTTCGCCCAGTCCGCGTGAGCGGCGGCGGACATGAAACTCTTTTTCGTAGGATTGACGTATTTGCCGGTCTGGTTCTTCAGTTTTACATAAGTGAGCTTATTCTGAAGCGCATAGGCGAATTCGACGTAACCCAGGCTGCCGTCAACTCGCTGCACGTACGAAGCCACCCCTTCGTTGCCTTTCCCGCCTATGCCCACCGGCCAGGAGACCGCCTTACCCGCGCCGACTTTTTTCTTCCATTCATCAGAAACTTTGGAAAGGAAATGCGTAAAAATCCAGGTGGTGCCCGAACCGTCGGCGCGATGCACGATGGTCACGTCTTTGTTGGGAAGATTCAGATCGGGATTTAAAGCACTGATAGCTGGATCATTCCATTTTGTGATGTTTCCCAGAAATAGGTTCGTCAATGTTTTGCCGTCCAGTTTAAGTTGCCCGAGCTCAATTCCCTCGATATGGACGACCGGAACGACTCCACCCATGATCATGGGAAATTGGATTAATCCGGCTTTGTCCAACTCATCGGCTTTCAGTGGCGCATCAGTTGCTCCGAAATCAACCGTTCTGGCTTTGATTTGCCGGATGCCGCCTCCCGACCCGATGGACTGGTAATTCAGCTTTACCCCGGTGATCTGATTGTACTTGTGAGCCCACTGCGAATAAACCGGATAAGGGAACGTTGCCCCCGCGCCGTTGATGGTCTGCGATTGAGCGGATAACGATACGTCAAAACTGCAGGTGACCACGATACTCATCGCCAGAGCGATCATTTTGGTCATAAAGGAATTTGTCATTATTGTTCTCCTATTTTTTTTGACAATTATCGTGATTCTTTCAGGGGAGCCTAAAATTTGAATTTCACATCGAGCTGTAAGCGTTGATAATCCTTCCCGTCGTCAAGTCCTTTTTGATTAAAGAAGTAGGTGGCACTGGTGGTAACCTTCTTCGCTAAGCCGACATCAATGCCGAATTCGTGCCCGCTGCCGTCAGTTCTGCCCCCGATAAAATCGGAGTCAGTATAAGCCCCCAGCACGGCATCTTTCTGGACCTCACGATAAATATAGCGGCCCGAGACAGCTCCTGCCTTGTTGACTTTTCCGGCCCGAAGACCGAAAAGGTAGCCAATTTCGTCCCGGTCAGCTCCGGAATTCGAGGTGTAATCTCCCATAACGGTAACCGGTACCTTCTGAACTTGGCCGCTGATTTCGATGAACATCTCTATGATATCGAAACCGGTAGCATAAGAGCCATCGGCATCAACGGTATTACCGAAACTGTCCTCGGAATCCACAAACGTCTCCGATGCTTTTGTATGGGTGTAGGTGAAGAAACCACCACCGAATGTCATACGATATTCCCCCCCGGGAATATCGAGTGTCAATCCACCTTGACCCCCTAAAAGGAGTGCGTCATCGTCCGTTTTTCGCTCGTCAACCCAGAAGAGTCCGGTACGGACAAAGGGGCTGACGTTGCCCCATTTCGTCGCATAGCTGGCAAAGAGGCCTTCAGGATTCCAATCAGAGTCCCAGATCAATTCGGATTTCCCTGGTTTATACCAGGGATTCTTGAATTTTCCGCCCTGGGCTTTCAGTCCTTCAGCAAAAACGGGTTCCCAGTGGAAGTAAGCCAAATCTATCCCGACCGATTTGGTGGAGAATCCATCGTCAAGCGTCTGGTTATTGGATACCGGGTCCGGGAAACCACTTGAAATCTGGAATATGACATTGACGTCTTCCATGGCTTCGGCTACCAGTCCAACCCGGGCACGTATGCGATGGCGATTTCTTTGTTCTTTGTCTTCTTCATCTATAAATTCGTGTCGGTAGCGGAAATCACCTTTCCAGCGAAGTTTTTCTGTCCACGAGTCAGCTCCTGAAACCGGGATGACATGCCCTAGGACTGTAATAACTATCAGTGCCTTGACGAACTTAGTAAAGCTTGATCGCATTGATGACTCCTGATTTGTTTCTGTAAATGTGAATTGACCTTTCGTTCGCTTTTGCATTTTTCACGATAAAATTAAGGGTGTGTTGCTAACCTTTGATGAGGTATTTGTTAGAAATTCATTAAGATTCGAGGGTTCCGATCGGGGTGATCCTATTTGGGGAGGAATGCACGAACAGGCTGAAATTTAGGCGGTTGGTCTATGCTTGCGAGTGGGGGAGATGTATTCGGAAAGTGCTACCCTGACCGGGTTCACTTTCCACGCTGACCCTGCCTTGGTGAGCGATGGCAATGTGCTTGACAATGGCCAGACCCAGGCCCGTACCTGCTAATTTGCGGCTGCGGTTTTTGTCAATGCGGTAAAAACGCTCAAATATCCGAGGTAGGTGTTCTTCTGCAATGCCACAACCGTTATCTTTCACGGAAATTCGTATCTCAGAAGAGTCGGTTTCAACACTGACTTGGATTACACCTCCCGGTTCGGTGTATTTGATGGCGTTGTCCAACAGGTTGATTACGGCTTGTTCCAGCAACGGAGCATTGATTTTTGCCTTAAGATCCACCGCACCTTCAAGTTTTATCTTTATCTTTCGGGGAACGGCTTTGACTTCACAGGCATTAATCGCTGTTTCAACGACTCCGTAGATTTCCCCTGTTTCCAGAAGTATTTGGTCACTATCTGCATCCGTCTCGATTCTGGAGAGTTGCATTAAATCCTCAATGATGGCGTTCAGCCGATCGGCATGTTTGGCCACGATCTCCAGAAAGCGCTCGGCCTCCTCCGGATTGCGAATGGCTCCGTCTTTTAGCGTCTCCGCGAAACCTTTGATGGTGGTGATTGGAGTGCGGAGTTCGTGGGAGACGTTGGCTACAAATTCGCGTCGAACCTTCTCCAAACGCCGCAGCCGGGTGACGTCGTTCAGGACGACCAGCGCTCCGATTTCATCGCCCTTGGCATTGTGAAGCATGGTCCCGTGTGCTCGGAGGTACTTCTGTCCCTGGTGGAATGCGATTTCGTCCTCGAGGGTTTTTTTGCTTTTCAAAATGCTAAACACGAAATTCTGAAAATCGGGGTTGCGGATGATCTCCTGGAGGTTGCGACCCCGTACAGCTTCCGGATCCACCTGCAACAGTTCACCGGCGGCGCGATTCAGGCGCAGAAGGCGTTCTTCCATATCAACAGCCAGAACGCCCTCCACCATGCTCTTTAAAACCGCATCCAATTCATTGTGCTGCCGGGTGATGGTGTTTATTTCTTCTCTGAGCTTCGAAGCCGTCTGATTTAAGATTTCGGCGAGACCGCCCAGCTCTTCGGAATCCGGGATCGCCAGTTTAAAATCGTAATCGCCCGCGGCGAACCGCTTAGCGCCATTTTTCATCTCCTCCACCGGACGACTGATTCTTCTGCTGACGAAATAGCTGATC
>Ga0190349_1000585_pt1 | contig 10638 bp, 4 predicted proteins | sample 48721378_MG_FD_179798 | JGI IMG/M metagenome (GOLD analysis project Ga0190349, IMG submission 179798) | Hydrothermal vent microbial mat bacterial communities from Southern Trench, Guaymas Basin, Mexico - 4872-13-7-8_MG | ecosystem: Environmental > Aquatic > Marine > Hydrothermal vents > Microbial...
GGATGCATACATAAGGGAGATATTTGAGGAGTGCAAAAACGGCAAACGAACGTGCAAAACATGCAAATCGGAGGCGGCAGAATTGATGTTCGCATTTATTAAGAGCCATCAGGAGGCGAGAGCGCGTGCGAAGGAGGTATTAAAGGAGCATGGGCTTTATAAGCAGTGGTTGTTATAAAGCATGACTAAGGCTATACCAATAACACTTAAAAGCTGTACTAAAATGACGAAGGTAAAGGGCTAAAGGGCGATGTTTAAAATAAGATGGGATAAAGAGTTTAATGGAATTTTGCTTACTGACAAAACTAATGATGAGATAATAAATCCGCCGAGACCAGTGTTTTACGAGGAATTAGATTTACTTGGCTTTGATAGATATTGGAACTATCCTAAATCAAGAGAGCCATTATTATGGGCTATTGGAAGAAAATATTACTATAAAGGGCTAATGGTGGCTGAGGCAAATGGTGGAAACTTTTTTCAATCTCCGTCTATTGTCATTTCAGAAGAAGGAAATAAACTCTCCTTAAAACCAATAAATATCGAAAAAGTCGTAGAAAAAAATAAGAAAGCATTGTTTGTTCTTGAAAACGAAGCAATGGATTTCGTTGAGCATACATACAGAGTTTATAGGAACAAGATAGATTTTTTTGTCGTTTCATTTAGTGGCGGAAAAGATTCACAGGTAGTATTAGATATTGTAAGTAGAGTGCTGCATCCCGATGATTTTATTGTTATATTTTCTGATACTACTATGGAGTTATCTCATACTTACGAAGCAGTTGAAAAGACTAAAAAAGAGTATCAAAAGAAATATCCTGAATTAAAATTTTATACCGCTAAACCACCCAAAGAGGCATTAGAATTTTGGAAAGAATTTGGGCCGCCAAGTAGAATTCACAGATGGTGCAGTACTGTTACTAAAACAGCTCCATTTATAAAACTTATCAGTGAATTATATAAAAATTCAAATAACAATAATAAACCAGAAATATTAGTATTTGATGGGGTGAGGAAAGAGGAAAGTAGCAATAGAGCTAGCTTTTCAAGGTTAGCTAATGCGGTTAAACACTCTAACCAAACCAATGCAGAAGTCATTCAAAATTGGAATTCGACAGAAGTATTTTTATATCTCTTTTTTAGAAGACTTGAATTGAACGAAGGATATAGATATGGATTAACCCGGGTAGGGTGTGTGCTTTGTCCTTTTGGATCTAATTGGTCAGAATATATCGTGAGTAATATAGAAAAAAATATTATAAATGATTATCTAAGAATAATCAAAAAACATGTTAATTCACTGGGCTTAAAAGATGAAAAAAAAATTAAAGAATATATTATTGGGAGGCAATGGAAAAAAAGAGGGGGTGGAGAGGGTATTGATGCTAAAGGGAGTACATTAGATTTTATATTTAGTAGTGATATATTTAAAGCTGTTATTAAAAATCAACGAGAAAACTTTTTGGAGTGGCTAAAAGTTGTAGGCGATGTTTTATATAAAGAAGGAAATAATAAAACAGCTGGAGAACTGAAGATAGGAAATGAAATTTTCCCATTTGAAATAGATAAACAGGATGACAGAGAAATTATCAAGTTTAGTAACATAAGCAGAAATATAATTGCACTAAGTGAAGTGAAAAAAGTTTTATATAAAAGCACATATTGTATTCATTGTGGTGCATGTGAAGTAGAATGTCCAACAGGAGCACTAAAGGTTATACCAGAAGTAAAGATAAATACGAAATTATGTACACACTGCAGCAATTGCTTAAATTTAGCACGGAGAGGTTGTTTAGTAGCTAAATCACTAACAATGTCCAAAGGAGCTAGTCGTATGGAAAAGAATAGATTGAAAGGTTTTGGAAGATATTTGACATTTGGTATAAGAAATGAGTGGTTAAAAGACTTTTTAAGCAAATTGGAATTATGGTTCTCTGATAACAACTTAGGAAATAAGCAAGTAGAGGGTATGAAAGCCTGGCTGAAGGATAGCGAATTATTAGATAACAACAATAATGTAACGGAGTTAGCAAATCTTTTATCAAAAACAAGCAAGCTAAGTAATAAAATCGTGTGGGAAATAATATGGATAAATTTGTACTACAATTCTTCTGTGTGTCAATGGTTCTCAAAGAACTTAGAGTGGGACAAAATTTTTAGGATGAGCGAAATTATAGAAATGGTGAGTGCATCTGAAGAGTCAATTTCAGAACGCACTATAAAAAGCGGGATCAAATCGCTATTCAATACACTTGAAACAACTCCTCTTGGTAAGGAATTAAAAATCGGAATAATCGAAAAGAGAGGTAGAGAAAGAGTAGTAAAAAAACTCGGTACTGACGACATTCACCCATTAGCAGTTGCATATAGTCTTTATAAAGCAGCGGAACATATCGGCAGGAGGGACTTTACTGTATCAGAATTATATCGCAGGGATTTTGAAGGGGGTCCCTATAAACTATTTGGTATATCAAGGGATAAATTAGAACGAATTTTGAGGGGGTTACAGGAAGACAAAGACCAAATCTTAAGAGTGGATTTAGCTGCTGATCTGGATAATATTTATTTACGTGACGATTTAACTTCATTGGATATTGTAAAAATTATGAGAGAGAGGGTGAAATGAGATACAATGAAATTATAGGCTTACACGACTACTTCCAGCCAAATTATGACTTAACGAACGAAGTGGGAACTTATTGGAAGCAATTTATTCCAAACAAAAAGTTTTTTGACGCACTGTCAAAAACATTGAATTCCATTGAAAGTGGCAACCCAGATGAAAGCAAATCATTATGGCTACAAGGAACTTATGGGACAGGGAAAAGTCATGCAACTGCTGTTATAAAACACCTTCTTTACGATGCCGGGGATGAAATCAGTGATTATATAGAAAATCTTGAGGATGCACAGCTAAAATTTAGACTGAGAAGTTTTAGGCAGAATAAAAGGGTCTTTCCTGTGGTATTGAAAGGCACATCCTCTATTGTGGATAATAGAACCTTTGCGCTTGTCATAGAGAAAGCAGTTAAAAACGAATTAAGAAAAGAAAAGATAGAGATTTCTACTAAAAGTGATTTTGAGAAGTTGATTTATCAAATAGAAGAGAATCCTGCGAATATTGATTGGCAGAAAAATATAGAGGACTCAGAATTGAAGTTGTATGTAAATGATAAAGAAGAGTTGATTGAAAAATTAAGAAAAGGGGATATTAAGATACTCACCATCTTGGAGGATATATCCTCTAAAAATGGTCTTCATTTCTCTCATAGCGATATATCCCACTGGCTTGTTGAAGTTAGAGATGAATTAAAGAAGAGGGGAATAGCAGATGTTTTAATGATATATTGGGATGAATTTACAGGAATGTTAGAGCTTCCTAAAACAGGGGTTTTACTTACAGAGCTTCAAAATATTGCTGAATTGTCTATTAACAAAGATGTTTATCTTTTTGTGGTAAGCCACAGAAATCCAGCTCAGACAAGTATTGCCAGAGATGATATGGAAAAGGTTCTCGGTAGATTTAAGATTTTAGATTATTCCATGGAGCCAATAACTACTTACCATATTATCAATGCTTCTATAAAAAAGAAAGACAAAAGTAGATGGGAAGAGCTAAAAAATGAACAAATTGAAAACATTATCCCGTTGATAAAAGAGATTATTGGAGATGAAGGTGTAAGCAGTCAAAAATATATTGAAAATCTGTTTCCTATCCATCCTTATACTGCCTATCTATCTACATTTATTGCAAGAAATATTGGTTCAACAGAAAGAAGCATTTTTAACTTTTTATATGACGAAGAAAGAGGGTTTAGAAAATTTATAAGTAGTAATCCCGATCCAGATGGAAATGTCTTCTTAACGGCAGATTATTTATGGGACTTCTTCTATGAAGAATTTGAAAGAAGCGATAATGAGAAGTTCTCTTCTTCTTTAGAACGGTTTAAACTGCACAAACAGACCTTAGAAGAAAAAGGAAGTGAGCATTTGGCAATATTTAAGGGCATATTATTACTAAACCTCCTTTATAAAGTAGCAGAGTTAAGTGAATCGTCTCTAGTTGCTCCTGCAATAGATAATATCAAATCAATGTTTCAAGGAAGCAAGTATGAGAAATATGTAGATGATGTATTAAATTTTGTAAATACAGAACAAATCATAAACAAGACACCAGATAATCTTTACCTTTCAAGTGCGATTTTACCATTTAGGGAGATAGAAAAGGAAAAACAAAGTTTATTAAGTCAACACAAAGAGATAAATAGGATTTTATATCCGGCGCATGTAAAAGAGTTAGAGAATGTATTTAGCAATTTAGTAAATAGAGAAGTTGAAGTAAAATTATTTGATGCAAGCTTAAATGAGTATTTGCTTAGAAATAAGTTAGAAAAAGCTTTTAGCCACAGTTATTCAATCCATTTAGCAGTATTCATTGGCAAAAATAACCAGGAATTAGAACAAATAAGAAAAATTATATCAAATGTAAAGAACGATGAAGAATTCAAAAATATTATTTTTGTCATCATAGAAACTATTTTAGACGAATCAACATTTAACAGATTTATTGAGTACAAAGCAAGAGCAGCGGTTGCGGATAAGCATAACTACACTGATGAGAGAAATACAAATGAGGACTATGCAAGAAAGGTTTTGGATGAATGGGTTAGAAAAGCAAGCTCAGGATATTTAGAATGGGTCTTGAGGAATGAATCCGATAGAAGTCTGGTAAATTATTTCAATGGAAGTTTAAATAGTGTGTTATCTCAGAAAATATTCCAATATGGTTTTGAGAATCTCATTGAATGTCAAGGAAACAGGAATATATGGACAAAGAAGAAAGCCAAAGCATCAATAGAAATATTTTTGTTTGCTAATAGTAGAGACTATATCGAAAATAAAACTTCAAAAGGACCCGAGCGCTATTTGAGAGGTATAATAAAAGATGATAATGGTGAATATATAGTTGGTGCTGATTTAAAATTTAAACGAAATATAAGTGAGAATCATCCTCTTAAAAAGATGGATATTGAAATCAAGAAAGCCATTAACACTCATAAAAGTGCCGGGACATTTAACTTAGGGGAAGTTCTTAATTTCCTGAATACCCCGCCATACGGGCTGTATCCTAATATGGTCAATATGGCGGCTGTTGGGTTTTTGATGAGAAAATATGTAGGGAGATTGTACGAGGCAGGAACGGGAAAACCAATAGAGAAAGAAATAATGAGAGATAAAATCTTAAGCCTCTTTAAATACTGGGACAAAGGTGCAGGTCTATCTGAATTGGAAATGCGTTTTGGGACAGAAGAAGAAAAAGAGCTTGTTAAGCTATTGACGAAGTTATTTGATTTAAAAGATGTTGAAAGTTTGAATGAAGTTAGATGGAAAATCAGAGAATGGGTAAAAGCTTCTTCTTACCCCTTATGGATTTTTAAACTGAGTAAAAAGTCAAATGATTTGACCAACAAAGCAATAGACAATATGTTTCAACTAATACAATCCATTGATAAAGAGATTACCTATGCAGATATAAAATCGTATTTAAACACAATTAGAGATGTTCATTATGACTTAGGTTTGATTATAAAAAAGGAAGAAGCAGAATCGCTATTCAAAAAATGGCTTAAGGGAATAGAAAATGTAGAAATTCACGAAACTGAGATAGAAAATGTGGTAGATTATCTTAAAAAGAATATGCAGGAAGAAGTGGCTTCCTGGAGAGAAGATAGAGTCAGAGAGAAAGTCAAAGATTGGCAGATTGAAAAGGAAAGGGAAACGAAAGAAAAAGATTATTATGGGAAGGATAAAAAAGGTAATGAAAGTGAGATTGCAAGTGGTGGATTTATAAACCTTAAAAGAGTGGAAGTGATGAAATCAAAAATCGAAAAATTGGTGGATGGGGACAAAGCAAAGGAGATATTGATTAACCTGCTAAATGACCACCCAGAAATTGCAAATTATATTGAAAGATATATGGATGAATTAATATGAAACTAAATTTATTAGAAGAGCTATGCAATGAAATTGAAAAGGACAAAAAGAGCAATGCACCTTCAGCAAGAAGGTATCCTGTAAGGTTTGTATTTTTGAACTCATTTAAGTCGCTACGAAATCTTGTTTCTTGTTTGGGAGATAAAGGTGTTAATCTTACAGAACTAAGTAGTTATTTACCTAAGGAAGATGGATGGTTAACTTCTGATGATGTTATAAATGCAGTGAAAAATATAAGACAGGATGCCATTATAGTACCATTATCGGAGATTTTAAGGTTTTTTAACGAAGAAGATTTTTTCACAGTCATTAAAACCTTATCTGAATTGGAAAACAGAGATAATCTGAGAGTGTATATTCCTTTTGTTGGACTTTTGGAGAGATTTGAAAAAGATTTTTGGGCTAATTTTTACCGAAAGGAAAATTGGGCTCCTGTTTGGATATTAAATGAACCTGTTGAGAGGATCACAATATACCAAGTAAATTTCGAAGCAAAGAATATTACAGGCAAAGAGACGATTTTAAATAGTAATGAATGGCTTAATTTATGGAAAAAGAGCGATATTACGAAAGTTATCTCTTTTTCAAAATCGCTATCCTATCTTTATAGAAATTTTCTACCCGATGCCCTGTTTGATTTGAAACCTATATCAAATCAAAAAGAGTATTTAGAGACATTTTTTAATGCTAAAATTTCTGTTGAATTTGACGATAACGAAAGTAGCTTTTGGAATAAATTGCTGAGAGAAATAATGTTGTGGGATGTAAAAGATCTAAATCTGGAAGGCATATTCTTAAAGCACTTCAATTTGAATTCCCCAGAAAATTTAGAAATTGAAAATTATCTGAAATTGTATATGGATTATAAAGATAGTTTTGATAGATGGTTATTAAAGAATTTCTTATTGCATTATGAAAAAGTGAAGAATAGCTATCTGTTTAAAGTGTTCAGTAAACTCGATCGTTTTGATGATAAGACCATAATTGATTTGATTTGGTTTAGGATATTTGAAGCCGATCCCAAAGAAGAATTTCTTGTAGAGAGAAAAAAGCTTTTAAAAATTTTACACAAGGATTTAAAAGAACCAATTGGTTCGATTGAGAGTAAATTAGAAGAAAAATTAGACTCACTGAACAAGCTTACAACAAAAAAGAAACTTGAATACTTAACGGGTATAACCTTCGCTGAGAAGAGATATATAGTAAAAATGCTAAAAGACAGCCCCAATTTTAGCAAAGACTTGGAATTTATAAAGGCTTTATACCCTGAATTATACTACTATCTAAATTGGGATAATTTATTATTGGAGCATATAGAACCTTGGGTATTAGACTACTTTAGGAATTATAATATTTCAAAGCTGATAAATAAGAAGTCCGAAAAATTGGAGGATATGCTAAACAAAAAGAACAAAGATAAGGATTCTTTTTGTGAATGGTATTACAAAATAGAGAAAATACCATCAGAAGAACAAAATCTGATATGGGTAGACGGCTTAGGTGCCGAATGGTTCCCTTTGATTATATATCTTGTTGAAGAATATGGTAAGGGTAACGGTAAATTTATAGAAAAGAAAGTTATTACAAGAGTTAATCTGCCAACAGTTACTGACTGTAATAGATATGAAACAAAGAAAATAGGTGATTTAGATAAGTATATTCACGCTGAAAATCCTTACCGTTATCCAGATGATTTGATAAACGAGATTGAAATAGTGGAAAGTATTGTAAAGAAAATATTAGAATCCAAGTTTGAAAAATTAAGTATTGTTTCTGATCACGGGTTTACATTTCTTTGCCAAAAGCAATTTGGTAATATAAAAAAACTTGATCTAAAAGGATCAAATCATGAAGGTAGGTGTATGTGGATAGATACAAACTCAGATTATCAAGATGATGAATATTTTATAGTATGGACTACAGATGCTAATAGCTGTCAAGGTAAAAAATCTCTTGTTGCATTAAAACATACATCTCTACAAAATACCCCCTCACGGGAGGTACATGGTGGAGCTACTCCAGAAGAAGTTCTTGTTCCCTATATTGTAGTTAGTGCCGTGGAAGAAGCCTTAGAATATGAAATAAAGCCTATAAAATTTGAAGTTTCTATTAAGAATCCCGTAATTGAATTTGAGATTCATCCAGAACCTCGATACACACCCAAACTCAAATTTAGAAATATAGTGTATGAGCTATCCTATGACAAGGATAATAACATATTTAAAGCTAACTTAAAAGATTTAAAAATTGGAACATACGATCTTGAATTAGACATAGGTGATAAAAAATACAAAATCGGAGTTGAAATTAAAGGAGGATTTAAAGAGAGAGATTTGCTATGAACGATTTAAATACAAAAATTCAAAGAATATTCCCAGAAGAGTCTGTATTTAAAACACCTAAAAATTATAGTGTTTTTTCAGGTCAAAATCTCCCTTCTTTTGTAAAAGATTGGCTTATAAAAAGATATACCGATGAAAACGGGGAGTTGGATATTCGAGGATTAAAATCGTTTTTGAGCAATCATATCGCTCATAAGGGAAGCAAAATAAAGGGAATTCTTATAAACGATTTAAAGGAAATTACCTTACTTGCAAGAATTACTGTCGAACCAGATATAAAGTCGGGTATATTAAGATTTTCTATACCTGATATTGGAATAAAGTTAAACGAAGGTAGAATCCCTCCATACATAGCAAAAAAATATTCAGAGTTAAAGGGAGGAGAGACATGGGGTGTAGTTAAATTGGTTTATATCCCACCAGAAACAGAAAGAGGAATAATAGAAATTGTAGATTATAAACCTTTCAAACCCTATGAAGTTGATATCGAGTATTTTAGAGAAAATAGAAAGGAATTTAGTTTAGAAGAATGGGTAGACATATTAATACGCTCTATGGAATATAATCCTGATGGTTTTGAATCATTTTCACAAAAGTTATTGTTTATTAGTCGTTTATTGGTATTCGTAGAACCTAATCTAAATATGATAGAGCTTGCACCAAAAGGCACCGGGAAATCTTATATTTTTGGGAATTTGAGTAAATATGGGTGGTTGGTTAGTGGTGGTATAGTATCAAGAGCTAAATTACTTTATGATGTTGCTCGAGGGACTCCGGGAATTATAACCCGCTATGATTTTGTGGCATTAGATGAGATAGAAACTATTAAATTTAGCGATAAAAGTGAGCTGCAGGGAGCGTTAAAGAACTATTTAGAATCAGGGAATTTCTCAATTGCCAATTATAAGGGAGTTTCATCAGCAGGATTTATGTTATTGGGTAATATTCCATTATCAAGCTATAAAAAACCAATTCATAATAAATATTTCAAGGATTTACCAGACTTCTTTCAGAGTTCCGCACTTTTAGATAGATTTCATGGTTTTATAGAAGGTTGGAAACTACCAAGAATAAAAGAAAATCTAAAGATAAAAGGATATGCTTTAAATGTGGAGTATTTTTCAGAAATTTTGAACACACTCAGGACTGTACCAGATTTTTCGAATATTATAACTCAGCTTTTGGACGTTCCTAAAAATGCAGATACTAGAGATACTAACGCTATTACAAAATTATGCGATGGATACTTAAAGTTGTTGTTTCCGCATGTACATGATGTTGACGATATCAACAAAAGAGACTTTGAAGAGTATTGCTTAAAGCCTGCAAAGGAAATGAGGTCTATAATTAGAAAGCAGATTAGCTTGATAGATAGTGAATTTGATGAAAATTTGCCTGATATTGGAGTCAGATGAAATCTTTGAGAGTTCATCAGATAACACAGCATATACGCTACGGGCTATCGCCCTTGCCCTTCGGTCGCAACTTCGTATATGCTGAAACTGCACTTTGACAGCAAAACCTCTATTTTGGCTATATCCGAAAAACAAAATGCAGTAAAAATGGGCATAAATGAAAACCGAGATATCCGTTTTGTGAAAAATGTAGTGTCACGTGTAATATAAAAATCCCCTTGACAAGCAAATATGTTTATGTTAATGTTTAGGTATGTTTATCAGAGTAAAAAGATGCAAGAACAAAAATGGTTCGGTAAGAGAATATCTCTTACTTTGCACGGCTAAGAGGGAGGGCAAGAAGGTAAAACAGATTACCCTGGCCAACCTAGGTAGATTGGACAGCTCTTCCACCCAGAGGAGCATTGATACCATCATTGATAATCTACTTGTCACTGGCCAATAAAATTCCCCACCTTTTGGTCATTAGAATTCCCCACCTAAAGGCAAGAAAAGTTTTGGAAATTCAGTAGATTTTAAATTAGAATGCCCTACCTTTTAATTACTTTTCAAAAAGGAGGGTATTCAGGGATGAAGGAGTGGGGAATGATAAACAAAATCAAAAAGCAACTTGAAGTAGGCAAGTCCATTTCAGAGATAAGCAGGGAATTAGGGATAGACCGCAAAACAGTGCGTAAATACAGGGATATGACTCATGAAGATATTGCTAAAAAAATGAGCCAAAATAAAAAGCGCTCTAAGAAGGTAGATAAATTCAAGAATTACATCAACAAAAGGATAAAAGAATATGAGGCAGAAGGGAAAATCAATTGTGAATCTCTATTTTATGAACTCAAGGAGCTGGGCTATAAGGGCTCTGCACGAACATTAAGGAGATATGTATCCAG
>Ga0190349_1000589_pt1 | contig 10618 bp, 9 predicted proteins | sample 48721378_MG_FD_179798 | JGI IMG/M metagenome (GOLD analysis project Ga0190349, IMG submission 179798) | Hydrothermal vent microbial mat bacterial communities from Southern Trench, Guaymas Basin, Mexico - 4872-13-7-8_MG | ecosystem: Environmental > Aquatic > Marine > Hydrothermal vents > Microbial...
ATATAGCTGTCAATATTTTGTGAATAATCTCACGAGATGAAGGAGATATATCTCATTATTTTTTAGCTAATTTCGTGAGATTATTCACAAATTATCTTTTTCCCTTAACCAGCTTATTAAAAGAAAAAAACATATTTCGTGAGATAAATAACAAGGAGAAGGTAATGATTACCCTCACTAAACATGCCCTTAAATGGGCGAGGAGCGTGATTAAAGAAGAAGAATATGAAAGATATATGAAACATGGGAAAGATTTCATAAATGATGAAGAGATATGGGAAAAGTTAACTAAGAATAAAAATCCTTCGCCTCAGAAGGTTAGAGCTATCCTTGATAAATCTCTTTCCTTAGAGACGCTGGAACCCGATGAAACGGCCACCTTGCTGAACGTGAAGGATAAAGATTTGTGGGATGAAATATTTGCAGTGGCGGGCCAGATAAAGAAAAAAGTTTATGACAATCGGATCGTAACCTTTGCTCCTTTATACTGCAGCAGTCTTTGTGTGAACAATTGTCTTTACTGTGCTTTTAGAAGGGATAACAAAGTGGAGAAGAGAAGGAGATTGACCCTTGAGGAGGTCAAAAGGGAGACAGAAGTTCTTGCAGGTAAAATTGGACATAAGCGTCTCATCGTCGTTTACGGAGAACATCCACTTTCAGATGCGGACTATATAGCAGATACGATAAGCACGATATACAGCGTTAAGGTAAAGGCAAGGAAAGGTTACGGTCAGATACGAAGGGTTAACGTTAATGCAGCTCCTATGTCCATAGAGAAACTTAAGAGATTGAAAGAAATTGGTATCGGAACATATCAGGTTTTTCAGGAAACCTATCATCATCAAACTTACAGGAGAGTTCATCTAAAGGGAACGATAAAGTCAAATTACCAGTGGAGGCTTTATTCTCTTCATAGGGCTCTGGAGGCGGGCGTGGATGATGTCGCCATTGGTGCTTTGTTTGGCCTGTACGATTGGAGGTTTGAGGTGATGGGGCTTTTGTATCATGCAAGGGACCTGGGGGAACGCTTTGGTATAGGTCCACACACCATTTCCTTTCCTCGCTTGGAGCCAGCAGCAAACACACCTTTTGTCCAGGAGACAAAATATAAGGTTTCTAACGAGGACTTTAAGAAGCTGATTGCTGTAATCAGAGCTTCTGTTCCTTATACAGGTCTAATCCTTACCGCCAGAGAACCGGCACATATCAGAAAAGAGGTCATTCCCTTAGGGATAACCCAGACAGACGCCTCCACGAAAATTGGCATCGGCGCCTATAGCGACGGGTGCGAGCAACAGGTGGAAAAAAGACAGCAGTTCCTTTTGGGAGACACAAGAAGCCTCGATGAGGTGATAAGAGAGCTTGCTCAAGAAGGATATATTACCTCTTTTTGCACCGCTGGATACAGGTGTGGAAGGACGGGTGAATGCATTATGCGTTTACTCAAGCAGGGCAAGGAAAGATGGTTCTGCAAAGTGAACGCCGTCTTGACTTTTAGGGAATGGCTCGATGACTTTGCCAGCGAGCAGACCAAAAGGGTAGGGGAAGAGCTTATAAAAAAAGAAATAGAGGAGATCAAGCAACAGAAGCCATCCATATATCCCAAATTTATGGAATACTACAGAAGGATTGAGAATGGAGAAAGGGACCTTTACTTCTAAGAAAGACTTGAAGGAGGGCCTTCGTCAGATAGCAGCTCTTATAAAGAGAAACTACGGTGTATCCGTATGGTTTGTGGAAATACTGGGAAAGAGGTGGTCATATCTTGCAGGAGAGGAAGAAATAATATTTCCCTCGTCATTAAATGAGCGAATCAAGATAGATGAAAGATTCGGTTTGATAGCAGATCGATGGAAGGAGATACCGGAGAAGGACAGGGGCAAGATCATCGCATCTGTTAAGAGGATAATAAAGGAAAACTATGCGTAAAGAGGAGATCTTATTTTATCTGAAGAACTCAGATACAGAAAAAGAGTTATTTAAAAAAGCAGACCGGACAAGAAAAAAATTTTGTGGGGATGAGGTCTATATAAGGGGCATAATAAATTTTTCCAATTATTGTTGTAGAAGCTGTCTTTATTGTGGGCTTCGGAAAAATAACAGAAGAATAAGGCGCTACAGGATGAAACCTGAGGAGATAATAGGTGTGGCCAGAGAAATTGTAAACTTAGGAGTGAGGACCATCGTCCTGCAGAGCGGTGATGATTTCTATTATACAAGAAATATGATTTGCTGGATCATTAAAAAAATTAAAGAAATGGGAGATGTCGCTGTTACGTTATCCTTAGGGGAAAGACCCCTTGAGGATTACAGGGCATGGAAAGAAGCCGGCGCTGATAGGTATCTTTTAAAACATGAGACGGCAAATGCAAAGTTTTACGCCAAACTTCACCCCTATCAAAGCCTAAAAAAGAGGATAAAACTGCTTTACATGTTAAAGAAGATGGGCTACCAGATTGGTGCCGGGAATATCATTGGACTTCCCGGTCAAACTCTCGAGGATTTGGTGAATGACATCCTGCTTTTAAGGGATTTAGACGTGGATATGGCAGGAATTGGACCCTTTATTCCTCAAAGGGATACTCCCTTGGGAAATTTTCCCAGGGGTAGACTGGACCTGACACTGCGAGTTTTGGCTTTGAGCAGAATAGTAACCAAGAATGTGCTTCTACCCGCTACGACCGCTCTTGCTACCTTAGATCCTGAAGATGGACAACTAATGGGCTTGAAGGTCGGTGCAAATGTAATCATGCCAGATTTTACTCCCGATGATTATATAGAGAAGTATCTCATCTATGATAATAAGGCCAGGGTGACCTTAAAAAAAGCTGAAGAAACAGTTTTAAAAGCGGGAAGAAAAATTTCCAAAGCCAGAGGAGATTCATTGAAATGTACAGGACACCGAAAGGTTTCCGTCTACACATAGCCATCTTTGGCAGAAGAAACGTGGGGAAGTCCTCCTTGCTTAACATATTAACCCAACAGAACGTCTCCATCGTCTCCGACACGCCTGGAACGACCACTGACCCCGTGGAAAAACCCATGGAGCTTTTGCCCATAGGACCTGTTCTCTTCATCGATACCGCCGGATTAGATGATGTAGGCGCGTTGGGAAGGTTAAGGATCAAGAAAAGCTATAAGGTCTTCGAGCGTGCCGATGTAATTCTCTTAGTTACTGAAGCAAATACATGGGGAGAATATGAGGAAAAGATCTTGGAAGAAGCTGGAAGAAGAAATACACCTGTTCTGGTAGTTTTGAACAAGATAGATATCCTTTCCGGTGAGAAGGTAAGGGAAAAATTAGAGAAAAGGGGGATTCCTTACGTGGAAACTTGCTGCTCTTCATCGCATGGTTGGAAGACCACAGCAAAGGTCAAAAGAGAAATTATCAAGCTACTACCCGATGATTGGATCACGCAAAGATCGATCCTTGGTGATATCATTGAGCCTGAAGATTTGATCGTGTTGGTTATTCCCATAGATAAAGAAGCGCCAAAGGGAAGATTGATTTTGCCTCAGCAACAGGTCATAAGAGATATTTTGGATAACAGGGCTTTTTGCCTGATGGCAAACGAAAAAAACCTGCAAAAGGCGCTGATTAATCTGAAGGCAAAGCCAAAGCTTGTGATTACTGACTCGCAAGCATTTAAAGAGGTCTTTAAGGCTGTCCCTCTGGATATCCCTCTAACCAGCTTCTCTATTATCTTTGCCCGCTTTAAGGGAGATTTAGATGAGCTGGTGAGAGGAGCTGAGGAGATCGACAGGTTAAGAGAAGGCGATAAAATTTTAATCTGCGAGGCATGCACCCATCACCCAATAGCTGATGATATTGGAAGGGTGAAGATTCCCCGGTGGATCAAGGGAAGAACAGGAAAAAAGGTAAATTTTGATGTCTTTACAGGACACGACTTTCCCGAAGACCTTGAGCAATATAAACTTATCATTCATTGTGGTGCCTGTACACTAAATCGTAAGGAGATGTTGAGCAGAATATATGAGGCAAAAAGGCAAGGTATCCCCATAACTAACTATGGAGTGGCTATAGCTTATCTTCACGGAGAGATGGAAAGAGCAATCGCTCCCTTCAAAAGGGGCAGATACAAACTTCAGGAGGAAATATATGAAATTAAGGACGATAATGGATTCATTGAACCTGCAAAACTTAACGCCTGAGCTGGATACAGATGTTGTAATTACTGGTTGTCATATCTCGGATATTATGAGCGAGACTCTGGCAAATGCTGTTGAGGGAGGGTTGTGGATTACCCAACAAAACCACCAGGTGGCAGTTGCTCTCGCTGTCTTGAAGAAAATTCCCGCTATTCTCCTTGTTAACGGAAAAAAGCCCACCCCAAAGATGCTGGAGAAGGCAAAAGAGGAAGGGATAGCCATTCTCACCACGCCTATGTCCTGTTTTGAGACCGCTGGCAGGCTCTATCAGCTATGCCTTTCGGAGAAAAATAGCGTAGCTGGGGTAAAGATGATAAATTTAAATTGAGGATAGTATTATGCGTGATCTTTCCTTAAGCATCCTTGATATAGTGGAAAATTCCATCGCCGCTAAGGCAACTAAGGTCAAGATCTTGGTGGAGGAGGATCTTGAAAAAGATCAGTTTCGCCTAAGCATAACCGATAATGGAAGGGGAATAGATGATAGAGATCTTCTTAAGGTTACAGACCCTTTTGTCACTACAAAAACCTACAGGAGAGTGGGACTGGGTCTTTCTCTTCTGAAAACTAAAGCACAGCAATGCCATGGAGATTTAACCATAAGTTCTCGAACAGGAGAAGGGACAACGGTAAAGGTGGTTTTTCAGTATGGTCATATCGACCGTCCACCCTTGGGAGATATTGCCTCTACCTTAGTATGCATTATTCTGGCAAATCCTGGAGTGAATGTCCTATATCAGCATACTGTAGGCAATGTAGTCTACCGGTTGGATACACGGAGGATAAAGAAGATTATAGGAGAGATCTGGCTAAGGAAAAAAGACGTCTTTACTCTTGTATCCCGGGATATTGAGGAAGGACTCTCTATGCTTGAAAAAGAAAGGAGGAGAGTTTTCAAACAAATATTTGGTTATCTACCCAGGGTGGAGTTAACTTAAATCAATAAAGGAGAAAGGTATGATGGAGATGAAAAGGAAAAACTTGGAAGAGCTAACCGAGGAGGAAAGAGAAAAATTTGTGGAGTTCAAAAGATATGTAAAGGAGAATAAGGACAGAGCCGGTGCATTGATGGTTCTTTTGCACAGAGCACAACAGATGTTTGGATATCTTCCCAAAAAGGTTCAGGAATATATTGCTCGCGAACTTAACATGCACCTTAGCGAAGTTTACGGTGTGGCCACCTTTTATTCCTTTTTTACCCTTTTCCCCAAGGGCAGACACACCATAAGGGCTTGTCTGGGAACGGCTTGTTATGTGAAGGGAGGCAAGAAGATACTTTCTGGAATTCAAAAAGAACTGGGAATCGGGGTTAAGGAGACCACCCCTGACAGAAGGTTCTCCATAGAGGTAAATCGATGCATGGGCGCTTGTGCTCTCGCTCCGGTTCTAAGGGTGGATGATGATATATACGGTCGGGTTAGCGCAAGCAAGATACCCGAGATCCTGACGAAATATAAATAAAGCTCGGAAAAGAGAGGGAGGCAGCTTATGAAAAAGATAACTTTGCAAGAACTTAATCGCATAAGGGGCCGGTACAAAAGATTTCTGAGTCCAAGGAAGGGTGAGGGATCGATTAAAGTAATAGTTCATATGGGAACCTGTGGGATTGCCTCAGGAGCACGTGAGGTCATGAGCACCCTTTTGGAGGAGATGAGCAGGGAAGATGCCCCTGAGATCACCGTTGCTCAATCAGGTTGCATAGGCTTATGCGATAGAGAGCCTGTAGTTACGGTCATAAGGTCGGGTGAGTCTCCTGTGAGATATTACCACATGAATCCTGAGAAAATGCGCAGGGTCTTCCAGAAGCATTTTATAGAGGGGAAAATAGTGAAGGAGTTTACGGAGGTCGGAGATGAAAACTTATAGATCATATGTTCTGGTCTGTATGGGAAGTGGATGTCTGTCCTCGGGTAGTAAACGGATAAAGGATGCCTTCGTCTCAGAGATTGAAAAAAGGGGATTGAACAAAGAAGTAAAGGTTGTTGAGACAGGATGTATCGGCGTCTGTGATCTCGGCCCAGTAGCTGTATTGCAGCCCGAGGGAGTGCTTTACAAAAAACTAACTCCTCTCGATGTTCCTTTAATTGTAGGGGAGCATCTTCTGAAGGGAAGGGTGGTAGAAAAACTTGCTTATAGGCCTCCCAGTGGAGAGAAAAAATTTGCTACCCTCCAGGAGATAGACTTTTTCCGTTTTCAGCAAAAGAACGTGCTCAGAAATTGTGGAGTTATAGATCCGACAAGTATCGAGGAGTATATAGGCGCAGATGGATATCAGGCACTTGCCAAGGTATTAACCTCTATGAGTCCTGAAGAGGTTATTGAAGAGGTCAAAAAATCTGGATTAAGAGGTAGGGGTGGCGCAGGTTTTCCTACGGGATTGAAATGGGAATTCGCCCGAAAGGCTAAATCTGACAAGAAGTATATCATTTGTAATGCGGATGAGGGTGATCCTGGCGCGTTTATGGATAGAAGTCTTCTGGAGGGTGACCCCCATAGCGTCATAGAAGGTATGGCTATAGGAGCATATGCTATAGGAGCGGATCAGGGATATATCTATGTAAGAGCGGAGTATCCCCTGGCAGTGGAAAGAGTGGAACTCGCAATCAAGCAGGCAAGAGAGCTCGGACTTCTGGGCAAGAACATCTTTGATTCGGAGTTTTCCTTCGATGTTGAGATAAGAGTGGGAGCAGGAGCTTTTGTCTGCGGCGAGGAAACGGCTCTAATAGCTTCCATTGAGGGAAGACGGGGTGAGCCTCGTCCAAGGCCTCCTTTTCCTGCTCAATCAGGACTCTGGAGCAAACCCACCGTTATAAACAACGTGGAGACTCTGGCCAACATTTCTCTAATTATCTTAAAAGGAGCTTCCTGGTTCAGCAGTATAGGCACTGAAAAAAGCAAGGGAACCAAGATATTTGCTCTGGCAGGTGATATAAGAAATACTGGCCTGGTAGAAGTCCCCATGGGAATACCTCTTGGTAAAATCATCTACGATATAGGAGGAGGAATTCCCAAAGGAAGAAAACTCAAGGCAGTTCAAATTGGAGGGCCTTCAGGTGGTTGTATCCCCAGGAAGCATCTCGATATCCCCGTTGATTACGAATCCCTTCAGGAGCTCGGTGCCATAATGGGCTCGGGGGGAATGGTGGTAATGGATGAGAATACCTGTATGGTGGATATTGCCAGGTTTTTCCTGGAATTTATCCAGGAAGAGTCCTGCGGTAAGTGTCCTCCCTGTCGTATTGGGACTAAAAGAATGCTGGAGATTTTAACCCGCATAACTGAGGGTAAGGGAGAAGAGGGGGACATAGAGCGCCTTATAAAACTGGGAGAAAATATAAAAAGGACAGCCTTGTGTGGATTAGGACAGACAGCTCCTAACCCGGTATTGAGTACCATCAGACATTTCAGAGAAGAATATGAACAACATATAAAATATAAGCGTTGCCCCGCCTCTATATGTCAGGCTTTATTTCGATCACCCTGTCAGAATGCCTGTCCTGCTGAAGTTGATGTCCCAGGCTATATTTATCTTATCTCTCAGGGTAGATATAAAGAGGCAGTTGCTTTGATTAGAGAAAGAAATCCGTTGGTTGCTGTTAGTGGGAGAGTTTGTAATCATCCCTGTGAAACAAAATGTCGCAGACAAGATTTGGATGAAGCTCTTGCCATAAGGGATTTAAAGAGGTTTGCTGCCGATTATGTGCTTAGTAATGGTAGCTATCCTCTTCCCTCAATCCAGGAGAAAAAAGAAAAGTCTGTAGCTATAGTTGGTTCAGGTCCGGCAGGATTAACTTGCGCTTATCATTTGGCCAGAATGGGATATGATGTTACCATATTTGAAGCTTTGCCTGTGGTTGGTGGGATGCTGGCGGTAGGAATTCCTGAGTACAGGTTACCGCGAGATATTTTAGAGAAAGAAGTTGAGGAAATCGAGAGAGTTGGTGTTGATATAAGGACGGGTATTCACATAGGAAAAGATATAACTCTTAATGAGCTTTTTGAAAAAGGTTATAAAGCTGTGTTTATTGCTACTGGAGCCCATAAAGACTTAAAGTTGGGAATTGAAGGAGAGAGTCTGGATAATGTTATGGGAGCTGTAGATTTCTTACGAAAGGTGAACCTTGGCAAGATAGAAAAGATAAAAGGTCGGGTAGCTGTAATTGGAGGGGGTAATGCTGCTATTGATGCAGCAAGATCAGCTCTTCGTCTTGGAGTAGATGAGGTGAATATTATCTATCGCAGAAGAAGAGAAGATATGCCAGCTCATCCAGAGGAAATATCTCAGGCTGAAAGTGAAGGGGTACGTATGCACTTTCTTACCTCTCCGGTGAGGCTACAGGGTAATGGAAGAGTATGTAAAATAGAGTGTTTGCGTATGAAACTGGGAAATTTCGACTCATCAGGACGGAGAAAACCGATGCCTATCGAAGGTTCCAAATTTACTCTGGATGTTGATTTTGTTATTAGAGCCATAGGTCAGCGTCCTGATACCTCTTTTATTAAGAACCATTTTGAAGCGAAAGTTAGCCAAAAGGGGACATTGGTGACAAATCCGGATAATCTTAGTATCAGCAAAAATGGTGTGTTCGCAGGAGGAGACCTTGTTAGAGGGCCATCTACCGTGATCGAGGCTATAAGAGATGGGATAAAGGCAGCTATTTCTATAGATAGGTATCTTGGAGGAAAAGGAGTGATTGAGGAAAAAATTAGAAAAGAGGAAAAAATTGATGAAGCAATACCCAGCCAAGAAAATCTGGAAGTTAAACCCAGAGTTAAAAAGGCACAAAATAAAGTGAAGGGGAATGTAAAAGGTTTTGAAGAGGTTGAGGTAGCTTATAGCGAAGAAGAGGCTCGTCAGGAAACATCTCGATGTCTTCGCTGCGATCTTGAAGTTGATTGATTTTTTTTTCTTAAAAGGAGAGATAAATGAGTGAAGTAAGTGTAACCATAGACGGAATCAAGGTTAGTGTTGAAGAAGGTTCAACCGTCCTTGAGGCAGCAAAAAAAGCAGGAGTTAAAATCCCCACGCTCTGTCATTTACCCGAGATACAGAGCATAGGAGCCTGCAGGATGTGTCTCGTGGAAATAGAGGGATCTTCCAAGCTGCAGTGCGCCTGTATGTACCCGGTGTCAGAAGGAATGGTAGTTAAGACAAATACCCCTGTCGTCCTTAAGGCGAGGAAATTTGTCCTGGAATTAATTTTATCCAATCACCCTGCAGATTGCCTCACATGCATTAGAAATGGTAACTGTGAGCTACAAAAACTGGCTAACGAGCTGGGTGTAAGGGAAATACCCTATTCCGGAGAGAGATCAAAAGCAAGGGTTGACTCTTCGAATCCTTGCATAATAAGGGATACGGAAAAATGTGTGCTCTGCAGAAGATGTGTGAGCGTATGCCATGAAATTCAAGGGGTAGGGGTAATATTCCCGCAAAAAAGGGGATTTGAAACCGCCATAGCTCCGCCTTTTGACCTGGATCTTGAAGATATGCCCTGCACCTTCTGTGGACAATGTCTCGCAGTCTGTCCTGTGGGAGCCCTGTATGAAAAGGAATATATTGACCAGGTATGGCAGGCCATAAATGATCCGGAGAAGTTCGTCATCGCTCAGACTGCCCCTGCCATCAGAGCTGCCATAGGAGAGGAGTTTGGTCTTGAAGCAGGAACTCGCTGCACAGGAAAGCTTGCTGCGGCTCTTCGCCGCATGGGCTTTGATAAGGTATTTGACACCCAATTTGGTGCTGACCTTACCATCGTGGAGGAGGCAAATGAACTTGTATATAGGGTAGAAAAAGGCGGAATCTTGCCCATGATGACCTCCTGCTGTCCTGCGTGGATAAAGTTTGTAGAGCATTTCTACCCGGATCTTCTGGATCATCTCTCCACCTGCAAGTCCCCCCAGCAGATGTTTGGAGCCATAGCCAAGACCTATTATGCGAAAAAAATTGGCATACCAGCGGAGAAAATGTTCGTAGTGTCGGTGATGCCTTGTACGGCCAAAAAGTTTGAAGCAGAAAGAGATGAGATGGCCTCCAGTGGGCAAAGGGATGTTGACGCGGTTCTTGCCACAAAAGAGCTTGCCCGGATGATTAAGGAGGCGGGAATTGATTTTGTGAACTTACCTTCAGAAAAATTCGATGAGCCCCTGGGTATATCCACCGGTGCGGGAACAATCTTTGGAGCTACGGGAGGAGTGATGGAGGCGGCACTACGCTCTGCATACGAAATTGTCACCGGGAAACAGTTAACTGAAGTAGAGTTTCATCAAGTGAGAGGATGGAAAGGAATAAGGGAGGCAGAGATTGAAATGGATGGAACCAAGGTAAAGGTTGCGGTAGCTCATGGTCTTTCTAATGCCAGCTTCCTTCTGGACAGGATAAGAGAGGGCAGTTGTGATTACCATTTTATAGAGGTTATGGCCTGTCCTGGTGGATGCATCGGTGGAG
>Ga0190349_1000590_pt1 | contig 10604 bp, 11 predicted proteins | sample 48721378_MG_FD_179798 | JGI IMG/M metagenome (GOLD analysis project Ga0190349, IMG submission 179798) | Hydrothermal vent microbial mat bacterial communities from Southern Trench, Guaymas Basin, Mexico - 4872-13-7-8_MG | ecosystem: Environmental > Aquatic > Marine > Hydrothermal vents >...
AGAAATACAAGATATAGAAATTAAGTTTTTTAATTAAGTTTGTAATCATACGCGATTCGTGGTTAATTTTTTCTAAAATATTTTTTTATTTATCTGTTCCTTTACGAGATACGAGATACTAGATACGGAATTACTTTGTTCCGAATAATCTATCTCCGGCATCACCTAAGCCCGGAACTATATATCCGTGTGAATTTAATCTTTCATCAACAGCTGCGGTATATATCTTTACATCAGGATGGTATTTTTGTAACGTATTTATACCTTCCGGAGCAGCAATTATACACATAAACTTTATATCTACAGTGCCACATTTCTTGATATAGTCTATACAGGCAACGGCCGTACCTCCGGTTGCTAACATGGGGTCAACTATAATTACCTTTCTATCTTTAATATCGGATGGTAATTTAGCATAATATTCTACAGGTTTTAAAGTTTCAGGATCACGATACAGACCGATGTGTCCTACTTTTGCAGGAGGAATAAGTTTTAATATTCCATCAACCATGCCCAAACCTGCCCTTAAGATAGTTACAATAGCAACGTTTTTCCCTGAGATTACCTTGCTTTTAGTCTTACCAATAGGAGTTTCAATTTCAATTTCCTTTAATTCTATCTCTCTGGTTGCTTCATAAGCTATTAAATTAGATAGTTCGTCTACTAATTCTCTAAATTCTTTCATCTGGGTATTTTTATCCCTTATTAAAGTTATCTTGTGTTGTATTAATGGGTGGTCTAAAATAATCACCTCTGACAATGACTTTTCCTCCTTTTTTATATAGTATCGAGTATCCAGTATCAAGTATATAGTATATAACGAAAAACGAAAAGCGCAAAACGTAAAGCCCTAGCTTAAAATTTATAATTTAAATATATTGTTTTATCTTTTGAGTTTTATCATTCTTATCTCATATACTATATAGCAAAAATGAAAAGATAAAGAAGCAAAAATAGAACTTGAAATTTAATATTGAAAGAAAAGGGTTTGAGTTTTGAATTATGGTTTTTCGTTTTTAGCTTTAAGTTTTTAGTTTAATCTGAATAATACTTAATATATTGTATGGAATTCTTATATTATACGATAAGAGTTTCTCAAAATCTTTACCCGATACTCGATACTTGATACTGTTTTTATTTATTTAAAGATTTTATCTTCTTGTTGTTTTATTTTTTTCAGGCGATTAATATGCCTTTCTTCTTGGCTAAAATTAGTGTTCAACCAAACTTTTATAATTTCTTTAGCTAATCCCGAACCAATTACTCTTCCTCCCAGGACTAAAATATTCGCATCGTTATGTTCTCTGGAATATCGGGCAGTAAATTCATTATAACAAAGTGCTGCTCTAATATCTTTGACTTTATTGGCAACTACAGACATGCCAATTCCGGTTCCACAGATTAAGACTCCCCTATCGCATTTTCCGCTTTTTACTTCTATTGCGACTTTAAAACCAATATCCGGATAGTCTACAGATTTCTCATTCTCGCAACCAAAATCTATATACTCTATATTTAATTCCTTCAAGTATTCTTTTATATTTTCCTTTAACTGATAACCTCCGTGATCACTACCCAAAGCTATTTTCATCTCATGACTCACCACCGTTATTTTTTATTTTCTTCAATAATTTTATCTAATACCTTTTCTAAGTTTTCTTTCAACTCTTTTGCTACAATTCGATAAAATTCTGTAGGTCTGCCAAGAGGGTCAATTATTTCATAGTTTTTGTCAGTGTTTCTTGTGCTTTCAAATTCACCAATCTGAGCAAATTCTTTAAGTAAATAAATTTTATCTTGAGTAAAGGTAAATCTTGTATTAATATAATCCTTATGTCTATTAGACATGACCAAAATTAGATCTGCTTTTTTAACTATATCTTCATCTACTTGAGTGGCTATGTGCTGCGAAATATCAATGCTTTGCTCAGACATAACCTTAATAGCTTCGGGGGTGGGGCTCATACCCGGAATAGCAGAAATTCCGGCTGATAAAACATTAAACTTAGTATCATCTTCTGTTCTTTCTTTTAACATTTTCTTAAATATACCTTCTGCCATAGCACTTCGGCAGGTGTTGCCGGTACAGACAAATAAAATAGTTTTAATCATTCTATTAAAACTCCAAGTTTTAATTCGTATCTCGTATAGCGTAGAGCGTACAGCGTTTAGCGTATAGTTATTTAGTATCGCGTATCGAGTATTGAGTATCGCGTTCAGATTTATTTAGATAGGCTTAACTTTCATTAATGCGGGCTCGATGAATCGAGCCCTTACAGATTACTCATTACGGGCAGACACAAGGTCTGCCCCTACATGTTATACATTATTATTTTATTTACGAGATATGAACTTGGCTTCTGTCTTATTTTTTCTTCTTTTCTCACTATACGCTATACGCTGTACGCTTTACGCTAGTTATTTATTTTCTATAAGCTATCACTACTCTCTCTATCCCCAAATAATCTTTGGTAATTTCTATATTTTGATTAAAATTATTCTCTTTAATAATTAAATCTTTAACTATTTTCGACTGGTCAAAACCCACTTCTAAGGCCATAAAACCGTTCTTTTTTAAATATTGAGGGCTTTTCTTTATTATTTTACGATAATAATCCAAACCGTCAATCCCTCCGGCTAAAGCAACCTTAGGTTCATTATCTTTTATTTCAGGTGGCAACGATTCAAAATCGTGAGAATCTATATAAGGGGGATTTGAAATAATCCCATCTAAGCTGTTTTTTTTAATTATCCCTATAAATGGTTCGAATAAATCTCCCTGTAAAAATATTATTTTATTTTTACACCCATGCTTTTGAGCATTTTTTAATGCTATTTGCAAAGATTTTTTAGAAATATCGGTTGCGTAGATGATAACATCTTCTATGAATTTAGCTATGCTGACAGCAATTATACCTGTGCCCGTTCCTAAATCTGCTACTCTAGAACATTTATAGTTTTTCAATTTTCTAATAACTTCTTCCACTAAAATCTCTGTTTCCGGCCGAGGGATTAAAACTCCTTTTTCTACCAAAAAATCCATTCCCATAAATTCTTGATGTTTAGTTATATATTGGAGAGGTATTTTTTCTATTCTTTTATGAATCTTTTTCTCTAATTGTGTTTTTTCTATATCTTTTAATATTCTATCAGAATTTAAATATATTTCGCTGCTGCTCATTTCCAGAAAATAACTTAATAGAATCTCCGCTTCTCTATCCGGATTCATTATTCCCTTATCTTTAAATATTTTACGAATATTTTTTAGGGCCTGCCCTACGGTTTGAAATGCATACTTATTTTCCGGCATTTTTTTAAATTTCATTGCTCGTTTTTAATTTTTCCGAAAGATTAGTCACCAAATCATTTAAATTTCCTTCTAAAACTTCTTCTAAATTATGTAAATTTAGACCAATACGATGATCGGTTATTCTGTTTTGAGGAAAATTATAAGTTCTAATCCTTTCACTTCTGTCTCCTGTGCCCACCTGGCTTTTTCTCTTTAGAGCAAGCTCTTCATGCTTTTCCTTTTCTGCCATATCTAAAAGTCTTGCTCTTAATATTTTTAAGGCCTTATCCTTATTCTTATGTTGAGATTTCTCATCCTGGCAGGTAACTACCATTCCGGTGGGAATATGGGTAATTCTAATTGCTGAATCTGTAGTATTGACGCTTTGCCCACCAGGGCCTGTAGAACGAAAGCGGTCAATTTTTAGATCATTCACATTAATTTCCAGTTCAACCTCCTCTGCTTCGGGAAGTATAGCCACTGTAACAGTCGAAGTATGTATCCTTCCGCTTGACTCGGTTAAAGGAACACGCTGAACCCGATGTACTCCACTCTCGTATTTTAACTTTCCATATACATCTTTCCCCGTTATGCTGAATATTATCTCTTTAAATCCTCCGATACCGGTAGGGCTGGAACTCATTACTTCGGTTTTCCATCCATTATTTTCAGCAAATCGAGAATACATTCTAAAAAGATCTCCGGCAAAAAGTGCAGCTTCGTCACCTCCGGCACCAGCTCTAATTTCTACTATACAATTTTTTTTATCGTGAGGGTCTTTGGGGAACATAAGTTCTTTTAATTCTATTTCCAAATTAGATTTCTTCTCTTTTAACATTTCTAATTCTTCGCTAATTAATTTTTTAAATTCTATGTCCTTTTCTTCTGAAAATAATTTCGAGTTCTCTTCAATCTCATTTATTATGTCCTTATATTCCTTGTATTTTAAAACTTGCTTGGAAATATCAGATTGCATCTTTGCGCATTCCTGAAACTTAGGCTGATTAGCGATAATTTTTGGGTCTGAAAGATTTTTATTCAATTCTTCGTATTTTTTTTCTAATTCTTCTAATTTTTTAAACATTATCTACCACTTCAAATTTTATATTTTTATTTTCTTCGGGCAAAACGCCTTTTAATGCCTTTATAGCCACCTCAATCTGAGCATCATCGGGTTCGTTGGTAGTAAGTCTTTGGAACCATAATCCGGGCATCACTGCCCATTTCACTAAAGTTTTATTCATGTTTTTTGCTGATAATTTCAATATTTCATATGATAGGCCAGCTATTATGGGAATTATAGCAATCCTATAGGCTATTCTCAAAAGTAATGTTTGTTTCCCCAGTAAAGAAAATACCAAAATACTCATTATTAAAACAATGAAAATAAAACTTGTTCCGCATCGAGGATGCAGAGTACTGTGTTTTTTCACATTATCAACATTGAGTTCCTCACCTGCTTCATAGGTATATATTACCTTGTGTTCTGCTCCATGGTATTCAAATACTCTTCTTATGTCTTTTATTTTCGAGATAAAAAATAAGTAGGCTATAAATATACTAATTCTTAATAATCCTTCAAATAAATTATAAACAATTACATTAGATAGGTACCTGTCTAAGTATCGAGCCATTGCAGTAGGAAGAGCTATAAAAAAAACTATGAATAACCCAAAAGCAATTACAATTGTAAAAAACATTTCTACGCTATTTATTTTCTCTTCTTCGCCTGTTGCCTGTTCTGCGGAATAAGTCAATGCTTTTAATCCCAGAATCAAAGATTCGACTAAATTAACTATTCCTCTAAAAATCGGCCATTTAAGAAATTTTAACTTATTAGATAATGATTTTAATTTTCCTATCTTTAAAATTATTTCTTTATCTGGTCTACGAACCGCAATAGCATATTTTAAAGGAGATCTCATCATCACTCCTTCAATTACTGCTTGACCTCCATAATTACAGTCAGCATTTTTCATTATTAATCATTTACTCCTTCTTCTTTATTTTTAGACCAGGGTTTACCACAGGATAATTCCCCTTCGGGGCAAGGTCCTAAAATGCAAGGCGGACCGGCATTCTCAAATATGGCTGGTGCAATATCTTTTACTTTTTGTAACATTTTCATGGCAACTTCTCTTATCTCCCATTGGGCTCTATTGCAGCATCTTAATTTAAAGATATGCAGTAATTCCCGAGCATTTGCTGTTATTATTATTTTAGTTGTAACCGCCTGGGGCAAAATGTATCTTGCATCTTCTGCTTCTATATTATGTTCCAGCAATAATTGGTAAATTCCGTCTAATTCTTTTATAGCACCTATAAATATTTTAGCTAATTTTTTATCCTTAGCAATAGATTTTGGGACGATATAAGGAAACCCCTCTTTATTTATTTTAACATATCTTTGGCTTTGTTGGGAAAAAGAGGCGAGCCGATGTCTTACTAACTGATGAGAAGTAACCCTGGAGATTCCTTCTATAGCAAAAGTAAAGGTAGCATGTTCTAAAACAGAATAATGTCCCAATTTCATAATTTTTTTAATTAATTTCATTATTGATTCATCGCTAAGTTTTCCCCTTAATTCTTCTATATCTAATGCAGAATAACATAATCTTGCTGACTGAGCTACAATTTTTTCAGGATCCTTAGTATAATTTATCAATTTGACTTTCATAGGATAAAACTCCTCTTTAGCTAGCGTATAGCGTACAGCGTTTAGCGTATAGATAATAGGCAAAAGATCTACCCCTACAGAATTCACAATTTGGTTTTGTAGGGTTCAAATTTATTCGACCCGTCTTTATCGGGCACGATGCATCGTGCCCCTACATATTATACATTACTAATTTCTTTATGTAACACGAGATACGATTCACGAGATACGAATTAGGCTTCTGTCTTCATCTTTCCTAACTATACGCTCTACGCTAAACGCTGTACGCTGTCTTGCTATACGCTATTTACTCCTTAGGTACTTCATGGCATTTACGGCATCTCGCTTCATAGCTTTCTTTTGCTCCGATTAATATAGTTGGATCACTATACTTTGCCGGCTTACCGTTTACCAACCTTTGGGTTCTGGAAGCCGTATTGCCACAAACCATGCAGATAGCTTGCAACTTATCTATATATTCTGCTACTGCCAGCAATTTAGGTATTGCGCCAAATGGTTCCCCCCTAAAATCCTGATCTAAACCTGCAATAATAACCCTTTTCCCTTGGTCAGCAAGTTTTTGACAAACGAGCACAATATCCTCATCATAAAATTGAGCTTCATCAATAGCGATTACCTCAGTGTCCGGTTCTATTTTTTCTAATATTTCTTTTGATTTAGTAACATTTATAGCATCAACCTTGGTACCGTTATGTGAGTAAATATACTGAACAGCATACCTATTATCAATAGCTGGTTTAAATACCTGAATCTTTTTTCGGGCAATTTGAACTCTACGGACTCTTCTTATCAATTCTTCACTCTTCCCGCTAAACATACTCCCGCATATCACTTCAATCCAACCAGTGTTTACACCTTCACGCATTTTTTTCCTCCTCTATAACATAAATGATAGAAAATATAATAAATATAAAAAGACAGAGCCTTATAAAAGCTCTGTCTTTTTATATTTAAATTGATTCATCATTCTATTACAAATAGCCTTAAATAATATCTTTTTCTCGTTCATATTTTTTATTCTTGTAATTGTTCATCAAAAAATTTTTATTTCTTTTTAATGTAATATCTATTATTAAAATCATTTAAATATTTTTTTGATAGTATCTTAATTAGTTATCACTATCCTCATCATTAGTTAAATTGTATTTTCTGTTAAATCTCTCTACTCTTCCAGCAGTATCAACTATTTTTTGTTTCCCGGTAAAAAATGGGTGACAAGCAGAACATATTTCTATTTTCATATTCTTTTTAGTAGAACCGGTTTCAAAGCTGTTACCACAAGCACAACTTATTGTTGCTTTTCCATATTTTGGATGTATACCTTTTTTCATTTTCCCCTTCCTCTAACTTTCTTTTGCTAATGTTATAGATTAAAAATATAAAAAATTATAACATATTATTATTTTAAGGTCAAAAATTAAACAGTATTGAGTATATAGTATCGAGTATCGCGTCAAAATACAGTAAAAATTAGTAGGGGCAGACCTTGTGTCTGCCCGTAATGAATAATAAGATTAAATATCCTGTTCTTTGATAGAATCTAAAAACTCTTGATTAGTCTTTGTCTTTTTTAATTTATTAATCACTAATTTTACCGCACCCAGAGATGGTTGTGACGCCAATGCCCTTCTTAATAACCATACTTTTTGTAATTTCTCTTTAGGTAGTAATAATTCTTCTTTTCGAGTGCCTGATTTCCTGATATCGATTGCCGGAAATATTCGATTTTCAGAAAGTTCTCTATCTAACCTTAATTCCATATTGCCAGTACCTTTAAATTCTTCAAATATTACGTCATCCATTCTGCTTCCTGTTTCTACCAAAGCAGTAGCAAGTATAGTTAAACTGCCTCCCTCTTCAATATTTCTCGCTGCCCCGAAGAATCTTTTCGGTAAATAAAGAGCACTTGAATCTAAACCGCCAGATAGAGTTTTGCCACTTGTTGGAATAGTCTGATTGTAAGCCCGCGCTAATCTCGTAATGCTATCTAATAATATGACCACGTCTTTCTTTTGCTCTACTAACCTTTTAGCTCTTTCCAGGACAATTTCCGCTACTTTTATATGATTACTGACAGGTTGATCGAAAGTTGAGCTTATCACTTCAGCTTTTACTGATCTTTGCATTCCGGTTACTTCTTCCGGTCTTTCATCGATTAGTAAAACCATTAAATTTATCTCCGGATGATTAATTGTAATTCCATTGGCAATCTTTTCTAATAAAATTGTCTTACCTGCTTTTGGAGGAGAAACTATTAAGCCTCGTTGACCTTTCCCAATTGGTGAAAATAAGTCGATAATCCGTGTTGATAATCCAGTCGATTTATTTTCTAATTTAATCATCTTTTCGGGAAAAAGAGGAGTAAGATTTTCAAAATCTATTCTCTCTTTAGATGATTCTGGGTCTTCATGATTAACAGCTTCAATTTTTAATAAAGCATAATATCTTTCTCCTTCTTTAGGTGGCCTAACTTGACCTGATACAAGATCACCAACACTAAGATTGAATCTTCTTATTTGAGAAGGAGAAATATAAATGTCGTTTTCCCCGGGCAGGTAGCCCGATGTTCTCAAAAAACCAAACCCTTCACTCATAATCTCCAAAATTCCCTCAGAAAACATGTAACCCTTCTTCTCTGTTTCAGCCTGTAAAATTTTGAAGATCAAATCCATCTTTTTTATTCTGGAAAAATTATTAATATTATATTCTTTTGCAATTTTACATAAATCATTAATCTTTTTTTCTTTTAATTCTGTCAAAAGCAAATTGTAAGACCTCCCTTTGTATAATAAAATTAGTATCTCGTATAAAATACAGTAACAAGTAATATGTAATGAGTAATAAGTTAAATTAGTTGTTAGTAAATAATATTTAGTGGTCTAGCGAAAAATTAAAACCGCAAAGCGCAAAACTATAGCTCAAAAGTAATAATTAAAAAACTTTTTTAATTATTCTTCAAATCTGCTAATAAAAATACATAATAGCTTAGTTTGCTAAAAGAAGCTAAAAAGGGTAACAATTAGATAGAATATATTTTAAATGAAACTGAGTAAGTAGTAAAAATATTAATCTAAATTATATAAATTATTAAAGATAAAAAAATTTTGAATTTTTAATTATGGTTTTTCGCTTTTAGCTTTAAGTTTTTATCTGTATGATGATAACTGTAAACCGATATCTGAAAACTTGTCTTTAAAACTAACAACTAATTATCTATTTCTAAAATGAATTTAGCAATAAATTGCTGATGTATAGAAATATCTTATCCTGTGAGATAAATAAATATTTTCCATAGTGCTTTTTAATAAAAAAGATAAGCTTAAAGTAGCAAAAATATTTTGAAAATTCATTAAAAAGAGGGCTATTGAAGAGTTATCTTTCTATATATTACATCCATAGTTATTTTATCACTAATATTTTAATATTACAAATTTTTTTAGTATTTTGAAAATATCAAGTTAAAGATGGAATAAATGCAAGGTTATAAACTCTGAACCGACTTGTCTGTTAAGTTTGACTGATAATTTTCTCTATCTCTCTAAACATTTTCGAATTAATTTTAAATCACTGGGTTTATCTAAATCAATCATTATTTCCGGATATGATACCATAACTGCGATAGAATTATAACCAATTATGTCGGTTACTCTTTTTTCTACTTCTTCTAAGGTTAAAGTTTTAAATAAAAATTTTAATATAAACTTAAGGCCTAATATTTTAGCATATTTCCAGGTAGATTTTCTGTTGTCAAATAGTTCCCTAATTAATTCTTTCTTTTGAAAAAATACATCTGGTTTAAAAAATACGATATTTCCACCACAGAATACCCCTTCTTTCATTTTTATATAAGTTCTCTCTGTTTCAGGGTACTTTTTTACAATTCTTTCTTTGGTAATTATGGGATAACCGATAAAAGCTTTTCTTTTAGTACATATTTCTAAAAATTCATCAATTGCTTCAGGGGTAATTAAGGGGATATCAGAGGTTAAAAGCAATAAACTGTTATCGGAATTAAAGTAATTTAACCCTATATCCATGTTTTTAAGTATAGAATTACCGGGACTTAATATTTCTTCTACTTTTTTACCTATATAAGGATTAAGTTCATTTTTTGGCCCCACCACTAAAATTTTATCGATATTTTCTGAATTATTTAACGCATCAACAATATATTCAATCATGGGTCTACCGTCTATCATAATTAGAGCTTTATTGTCAACATTCTCGGCAATTTCTAAGGGGCCTTTTTCTTTTGTTCCGGCTAATATTAAGGCATTAAACATGTTTATTGCCCTCCTATTTTGTATTGAATAATGACTTTTTATATTTTATGTTTGATCAATTCTTTTAGTTACACTTTTAAACTAAAAACTTAAAGCGAAAAGCGAAAAACCATAATTCAAAACTTAAAACTTTTTTCAGATATCGTATATCGTTTAGTGTATACTAAGATAGCGTAGAGCGGGTAGCGTTTAGCGTATAGGATTAATCATTTTATATAACATGCTACCTATTTCTTTTAATAAATTTTTAATATCATTTCTTATCTCCTTATGTCATTCCCATGGAAATGGGAATCCATCTTACTTTTCTTATTTTTCACCCCTAGATTCCCGCTTTCACGGGAATGACAGAGGG
>Ga0190349_1000594_pt1 | contig 10567 bp, 4 predicted proteins | sample 48721378_MG_FD_179798 | JGI IMG/M metagenome (GOLD analysis project Ga0190349, IMG submission 179798) | Hydrothermal vent microbial mat bacterial communities from Southern Trench, Guaymas Basin, Mexico - 4872-13-7-8_MG | ecosystem: Environmental > Aquatic > Marine > Hydrothermal vents > Microbial...
GGCTGGGATCCCGAGACAAGCTGGCCTAAGAGGGAAACCTATGAGCGGCTCGGGCTTGAAGATGTAGCCAACAGCTTAGAAAAGCTGGGAAGACTACCCAAGACGAAGAAACAAAGTTAATCCTGCGCATTTCGGGCGTTTGTATAAAGCTTTACTTTTACTTCCATCCTAACCTGAATTATTCATAAAAACTGTCGATACAAGTATTTAATTTCAATGATATCAGGTATTTATCATGATTTTTGTAATTTTTCAAATGGCAGAGATAACCATAAGTAAGGAGATATTTACCAAGATATTGTTTCGGATTAATCGATTACGATGTTGTTCTGTTTAACACGACATTTTAAAATTAGGAATCGATGGACAGATATCTCTAACTCTCTGATATTAGGAAGGAGTCTGTTGAATTCAAATAAAACAGCATTATTTTGATTAAAGATGGGCTAAAAAAGTATTGTGTTATATGAGAAAAAGTGTTAAGAATAGAATTTATTGATCAATGTCCTCTTTCGTAAGCTGATATGGGGACACTGGTATAGATATGCGAATCATAGAAAATATTCCCATCAAGCTAAACCCTGAAAAGGTCATTGAGGAACTTCGTTTAAATAAAGAAAAATCTTTGACCATTGTCCAGGAATTGTTGGAAACCACAGAATCGTTGATCCAACCCAAAGTTTCTTACAAAGTTGCCTACATAAACAAAAAAGGCAAACGCACTGTAAAGATTAATGGGGTGACCTTTTCCAGCCGCGTTTTAAGAGTAAATCTGGAAAAAACGGAAAAAGTCTTCCCCTATATTATCACTATCGGGAAGGATTTAGAGAATAAAGCCAGCTCAACCAAGGATCTTCTGCAGCAGTTTTACCTGGAGAATATCGGTGATATGGCATTAGATTTGTGTGAAAAATACTTAAAGAAACACTTGAAAAAAGAGCATGGGCTGGAAAAGCTGGCCAGCATGAATCCTGGTTCCTTGGAAGATTGGCCGATTACTGAACAGAAACCACTATTTTCCCTGTTCGGGAAAAAATTGTGTTTAACCGGAGTGAAATTGAATGAACATATGCTAATGATCCCGAGAAAATCCATATCTGGCCTGTATTTTCCTACTGAGGTGACGTTTTTTTCCTGTCAATTGTGTCCGCGGGAGCGTTGTCCTGCCAGAATTGCTCCTTATGATGAAAAGTTAAAAAAAAAGTATGGATTGGATGAGGAATAAATAAAATACAGTTAATTCTGGTAGATATGAAGGGCCATTAATTAACAAGGTGATTCGGATAGTCAAAGGGCCATATAAAAATGGAATCTATACAGGTGCAATAATTGGTGCTTCATTTGGTTTTTTAATTTCCCATTAGAAGCTGAGGCAAGTTGTTGGAAATAATAGATCATCGCCTTGACACCAAAGACGCTCATCAGGACACCTAATTGAGTGTTGGTTAGCTGGAGTGTTTCTTGCATCGGAAGATAATAGATTTCTCTAAGATAAGGCAATAGATAGATGACTCCACCTGACAGATACAAGCACAGCATGATCATCCAGTGATGGAGCGTACTCCTAACGATTTAAATTGTTCAGGATGCAAATCAACAGAATGATGGTAGAGGGTTTATTTCGTTTTCTGAGTCGTTAACTTTATTTACGAACTTTTTCCTCGATATAAAATGTTCGCATTAATAAAAGTCTAAAAGCTCAGAATTGGAATCTAAATCCTATCTGTAACCGTCTTGGCCAGAATATCCCATTAGTCTCAAGGTAGTGTTTCTTCCACATATCATAAGTAGCATACGCTGTAACAGTATTTGCATTGAAAACATTCCACACATCAAAAGTAGCGATGAATTTCACTGTGTCAGTTATATTGAAGGTTTTCTGCAGCCTGAAGTCCACTTGACTCCAGTTTGGGAATCTGTGCTTTCCTCTTGGTTCGGTTATAATTTTCCGAAACCCCTGGTTAAGCCTGAAACGAGTAAAAGTCAGATAGGGCCTTCCTGTCTGGTAAATCCAGTTAAAACTAGCCAGTATATCCCATGGAAATGTATAGCCTGCTTGAATCTTTAAAATCCACGGCCGGTCACTCGGCATGCGCCCGTAGGCATTGATATAATCATTAGGATCCCTTCCTAAATAATCGCCATACCAGATTATGGCCTGCTGCCTGGAACTGTTTGATTTGCCTAAATTGTTCAATCCCCAACTCTTTGAATAGGTTAGGGAAGCATTCAGCATCCAGTTATGGGAATACCGCTTGTATAGGGTCAACATAACGGCCCTATATAATTGCTCATAATCAGGGGGATTGGTTATAAAATGTTCCACTGTGCCCACATTTAGCTGATTGTAGACAGTGTATGTTTGCCCGTTATCAGGGGATACCATGCTGACTTCTTCATAAATTCCCGCCCGTTCTATCAAACCTATGAGGTTTTTTTGCTTTTTATAGACAAAAGTTAGACCCATGGCGAAATCGGGGAGAAGCTCTCTCTGGAGGCCTACTGAAAATAAATCAGCGTAGGGATGTTTTAAATCGGGATCCAAGACATAAGTACTCTCTGGTGGGAGCGTATACCAATGTACATACTCTCCGATCTCCCAATCATAATAATAAACAACCAAATCTGTAATATTGGGTCCTGGGTAATTCCAGTTGTCCATTAAGTCTTTGTCATAATAACGGCCGTAATTAGCTTTGAGCAAGGTTTTCTGGTCTGAAGTTAGCGAAAAGACCAAGCCTATTCGTGGTGAAAACGAATTCCAGTTAATCAAATCTGGAACGGCGGGTGATTTTTCTCCTGTCGGTCCATTCCATCCATCCGCGATAGGACATTCGGGAACAAAAGCATTGGTGTGATCAAACCTCAGCCCAAGATTCAAGGTCAGCCTGTCTCCAATCTTCCAGCAGTCATCCACGAATGCCCCAAAAGTCCTCTCAGCGCTGCCCACATAATAAACATCCCTATGATAAAAAAGGTAAGGCTCGCCGTAATAATCATAGTAGTAGCCTTCCCCTGCATATCCTGAGGAATATGTTGAATTTGCGTTGTAATACTGGGCTCCTATTTTAAATTCGTGATCACCCCCAAGGAAATCCTCGGCAAAATAAGAGAGATTGACATGAGCTTGATGCCTGTATTCTATCCACTTCCACAACGTATAGATGCACCCTCCAGAAACCCATCCAGTACTATCCCAATGAGGAGGAGTATCCATGTCTCCAGTGACTGGTAGATAATCGTCAGCGGTACGGTAACCAGCATATTTAAAATCAAGAAAAGCACTGTTACTTAATTGCCAATTATAAAGGAAGTTCCAGGAATAGGTTTCGGCAGTTTCGATGCCCCGGCTTGATTCCGCTATCCAATATTCAATATCTTCGGGCCATTCAAGGTCTTCCCAATAAATAAAGCCTGATAATTTATGCTGACTGGCTGGCTGGGCTGAAAGTTTAAAAAACGCTCTACTAGCAGGGTAACTTGCAGCATAGCTTGGATGCATATTCCAATAAGCAGTCTTCTCATCCTGCCTCTCAAATGTGCCGTAAAACCACAACCTGTCTTTAACAATAGGTCCTCCCAGGTTAAAAGCTGCAGCTAAATATTTATCGCAATGGTATGAGTAAGCACTATCAAGATAAAGGTAACCCTCTTCAGGAGGAACGCTCGGATCAAGCACTTTCCACGGATTATTGTCAGCTGTTAGAGCGTCAAACTGACCATAGTAAGAGAGAGCGCCATGAAAGCTGTTGCCCCCGGATTTTGTCACAACATTTACGACCGCCCCAGTGAATGAGCCGTACTCAGCAGGAGCACCCAATCCAATGGTTTCAACTTCCTCAAAGGCTTCTCGGGTCATCTCCACCCAGCCGGTCCCGATAGCAGGACTGCTTAATTCAACTCCATCCACCCGAAAGGAATTGGATTCTGAATTAGAACCAAAAGCAACAAACCTGTCAGTTTGTTGGGAGGTCATCAGCATGCCGGGAGCAAATTTGATTACATCATAAAATGACCATCGGCCTAAGGGTAATTTTTCGAGATCATCTTTGCTGAAAATGTGGGAAAGACTTGATTGAGTGGCATCAACAAGAGGAGCTGCCGCTGTAACCGTGACAGTTTCCTCAAGAGTTGTTTGCTGCAAAACTATGTTTATTATGATAGTTCTTCCCACTGATAACTTTACGTTTTCTCTATCTACAGTCTGGAATCCCTCCAGTTTGAAAACCATCTTGTAAATTCCAGGTGGTAGATTAATAAATCTGTAAGAGCCTTTATCAGAGGTGACTTGGGCTCGAACTCCTCCCATCATAGATGGGCTTGAAATTTCTACCGTTACTCCCGGAAGGGGGATGCCATCTGCATCTGATACTGTTCCTATGATCTTTCCGGTTAGCCTCTGAGAAAAAGCAGAGCCTGCTGTTAAACAAACAAAAAGTAGAACCAAAATGATAAACTTTGTAAACTTCATTTTCCCTCCTCCTAGAAAAATTTATATTTTAAAGCATTTTATAGCTTTTATATCTTTATATTACGAAATTCATTTATATATATCCCATCCCATTTTTCTTGAAACAATTATCATTTAATTGTATTTTTCTTGTCAAGTGTTTTTTTTCATTTTTGTCAACTTGGCTACCAGATCTAGTTTCTCCCCAACATTCCTTCCTTTTCTTGAGCAAGACTCTCTTTATACTTCTAGCTTTTATTCTTACCCATTAAGGCTAAGTAAAACACCTATGTAATCTGGATATCCTAACCAGCAACCCTTGCCTAGCTATCTGGCTTCTCTTAGCTGCCCTCCTGGTTAAAGAGAGATGTCTGTGCAGAACTTATTCATCACTAGGATTTGATTGAATTGTGTTAGTTTATAAAATCTTTAAATTTTTCACTTTGAGTTTGACAATTTTATTTCAGGATGGTAGGGAATGAAAAGTGAAAACGCTTTTCATAAAGAAAATCTTGGAGGAATGATATGTTATTCAAAACTAACTATTTAAAGCAATTGTTATTTACGATTGCCCTGTTAATATTATTTATCGTTACCAGCTTGGTGGGCTTGAGTTATTCTCAACAGATAAACCCTGAGATTTATAAGCAATTAAAATATCGCCATATTGGCCCCATTGGCAATCGAGTCATCGCAGTTGTTGGAGTCCCTGGTGATCCAAATGTTTACTATGTTGGGGCGGCTTCAGGAGGTATATGGAAATCCATTGATGGAGGCATTAATTGGAAACCCATTTTTGACGAACAGCCAGTCTCCTCCATTGGATCTCTGGCTATTGCTCCATCCGATCCTAATATCATCTGGGCAGGTACGGGTGAAACCTTCATCCGCAGTAACATTTCTCAGGGAATGGGCATCTATAAATCTACGGATGCTGGTAAAACCTGGCAATGCATGGGTCTTGAGAAAACCGGAAGGATAGGCAGGGTTATAATCCATCCTAAAGACCCGAACATTGTCTTTGCGGCCGCAATGGGTCATTGTTATGGTCCTCAACAGGAACGGGGAATTTTCCGCACAATGGATGGAGGAAAGACCTGGGAGAGAGTACTATTTGTAGATGAGAACACTGGCTGCTCGGATATCGCCATGGACCCTAATAATCCTCGTATTCTTTTTGCAGGAATGTGGCAGATGCTTATAAGGACCTGGGGGAGGTGGAGCGGCGGTCCAGGCAGTGGGCTTTATATGTCTAAGGATGGCGGCACTACCTGGAAGCTCCTAACTGGAAAAGGACTGCCGGAAACAGAGATGGGCAAGATTGCGGTGGCTGTTGCTCCGAGCAATTCCAATCGTGTCTATGCCCTGATTGAGACTGAAGATGAGGGGCTCTGGAGGTCGGATGATGGCGGTGAAACCTGGAAGCATGTTAATCACGACCACATGCTGCTCAATAGACCTCTTTATTATACAAGATGTACGGTTACCCCCGATGATCACAATGAGATTTATACTATAGCAGGGACAATTGGCAAATCGTTTGATGGAGGAGAGAACTTTAAAAGAGTAACGAATATGGTGGGGGGAGATAATCATGATATGTGGATTGATCCCTTGAATCCTGACCGCATGATTGTGGGAAACGATCAGTACGTTAGTATTTCCACCAACCGCGGCAAATCCTGGCATGGTGTATCCCTTCCCATTGCTCAGGTGTATCACGTTTATGTCGACAACCAGATACCTTACTATGTTTATGGAAATCGCCAGGATGGCCCCTCATTTCGAGGCCCCAGCAACAGCCTTTTTGGTCATATGGGAATACCCTCAGGATTGTGGCATTCGGTGGGAGGGAGTGAAAGTGGTTTTGCTATTCCAGATCCAGTGGATAATAATATCGTCTGGTCTGGCAATTTTGAGGGGTTGGACCGTTTTGATTTGCGCACGGGTCATAGCCGGGCTGTTGATGTTTGGCCCATAACTAATTATGGCTGGCCTGCCTCTACAGCCAAGTATCGCTTGCAATGGACTTTCCCTATTGCCATCTCACCCCATGATCATAACAAAGTCTATATTGGTAGCCAGTACGTCCACCAGACGACTAACGGGGGAGAAAGCTGGAAAATTATTAGTCCCGATTTAACTACCAATGACAAAAGCAAGCAACAGCTAACGGGAGGAATAACCCGCGACGATACGCCTCCTACTTATTGCTGTTGTCTTTTCGCTATTGCCGAATCTCCTCTTGAAGAGGGATTAATCTGGGCGGGAAGTAATGATGGCTTGGTCCATGTTACCCGAGACGGAGGCTTGCATTGGATTAATGTCACCAAAAATTTCCCCGATTTGCCGCCATGGGGGACAGTAAGCAATATAGAACCTTCAAGATACGAAGCTGGCACTTGTTATATAACATTCGATTTCCATCAGGTTAATAACAGAGATCCCTATGTTTACAAGACAACCGACTATGGAAAAACCTGGACATTAATTAGCTCCGATATTCCCAAGAGTGAGTTGTGCTATGCCCACTGCATAAGGGAAGATCCGGTGCGGAAGGGGCTGCTCTACTTGGGCACAGAGAATGCTTTGTATGTCTCCTTCAATGATGGTAAAAATTGGCTTCCTCTCCAAAACAACCTCCCTCATGCCCCAGTCCACTGGCTTACCATCCAGGAGCATTTTGACGACCTGGTCATCGCCACCTATGGCCGGGGTTTCTGGATTCTGGATGACATTACACCTCTCCAACAGCTTACTCCCGAGGTCATTAAATCCGATGTTCACCTTTTTGCTCCAAGGACAGCCTATCGATTCCTCTATAAAGCTCCTCATGTGGCCGATCCACATGACCAATGCCGCGGAAAAAATCCACCTTATGGAGCTTCTATTAATTACTATTTAAAGACTGAGACCAAAGATAAGGTTAAAATAACCATTTTAGATGAAAAGGGCCAGAAGATACGAACTCTAAAAGGGCCTAAAAAACAAGGCATTAATCGTGTTTGGTGGGATTTGCAGTATGAACCATCCACTGAAATTAAGCTCAGAACAAGTCCGGTGGGACATCCGCATGTGGTTGTTGGACCAAAAGGATGGAGACCTTTTTTAGGTAGAGGTGATAGGGAAGGCCCCAGAGTAATACCCGGAACTTATATAGTTAAACTGAGTGTTGGCGAAAAAGAACTTACTCAAAAACTAATTGTCAAAAAAGATCCAAATTCCGCGGGGAGCATAGAAGAAATTAAGGCTCAACAAAAAATTCTACTCGAGATTCATGAGAATATGAATTCTGTGGCCGTAATGGTCAATAAAATTGAATGGATCAGGAAGCAGCTCTATGATTTACAAAAAATTCTTGAAGGTGACAAGGAGGCTGAACAAATCTTGAATAAAAGCAAAGAACTGGATAAAAAGTTTATTGCTTTAGAGGATAATTTCATTTCCGTGGGATATTCAGGCCATTATGATCAAGATAGTCTGCGTTGGCCCGAAAAGTTTTACTTAAGATGCTCAAATGTTGCTTACGGCATAGCCCAATCTGATTTTGCACCAACTACTCAACAAAAGGAAGCTCATGAAGTGCTATGCAGCCAACTATCTTCTTATAAAAGCGAATTCAACGAACTCATTAATAAAAATCTCAAAGATTTCAATAATCTGCTAAGGGAAAGTAATATTCCTAACATAATTGTAACCAAAAGCCCGTGATCATATTTAAGGGTCGATTATATTTCTTTCACCATTTCGGATGCATCCTTATTTCCGTGAATGAGCGAACCATTCAGGTGATATTATGGGTTAAGGTAAATGTGTGAACTGTCACCAGTTATTTTGATATAGCGGATGGCTGAAAGAAGAGCAGCCAAAATATAAGCTTAACTCCAGGTCACGGAAATCTTCTCCAAATCTATTAGCATTCACTATAACATTTATTTTAAAACACATAGGCAATCTTTAGGAATAGAGTGTGACCTTGAGTCCCTTTCTCTCCAAATTTGGCTGTTCCCTTCTGGTAGGCCAGTTGAAGGGAACCAAATGGAGGTTGAAATCGATAGACAAACAGAACTTGAATATTTTTTTTGTCTATAGAAGAATTAATCTGGTAAAAAACTTTAATAAAAAGGTCATTCGTGAAGTAATTCGTTGCCCGAAGGACATGAATCCAGGTGCTTTCTTCCTCTGGATCAGGATCATAAATCAGGCGGACCAGAGAATACTGTAAAGCAAAATCTTGGGTTATTTTGTAATTCAGGCTGCCCTTAACTAATTGAAAATCTAAATCAAAGTTTCGGCCAAAGCCATATGAGATTAGGGCTTGTTGCCATTCTCTGGTGTTATATCCCAGCTTAAATTCGGTTCGATGATTTCTGAAATCTTTTTCAAAAAGTTTGTATTCCTGGGTGTGGTCCACATACAAAGAAAATTTGTTCTGAAAATCAAAATGAAGTCCTTCATCTGCTTGCCAGCTCCGTAAAGTCCCATCCAATCCCCAATAGATATTATAGTTGGAGGTGTATTCAATCCGGTCAAAACCCCATCTTTTTAACCAGAAAATTTTTCTTATAGCCGAATCCAACTCTCTCCTGTTGTCATCCCTGATAAAACCAACTTCATTTGCGTTATCGCCAAAATTTCTCCCTAATTGAGTGTAGCGGAGATGAATATGAAAAGTGGCTGAATCGTAGCTTGGCCGCAAGAAAAAAGCAACGTTATCATTTTTGTAATCACCGTAGCTTAATGCAAGTTGACCGGTAAATTTAAAAGTATCTGAAAAGTACAATGAAGTATCTATACCGGCCGTACCTTTGTTTTTTCCTCCTACCAATTTATTGGCAGCCAGAAACCCCACTGTTGAAGATTTCATGATATCTCTTTTGAGGCGGAATACTGTAAAATTCGATGAATCCTCATCAAGAATTTCATCTTTTTTAGTTTGAGCACTCAGAGCTGAAAACTCATATCCCCCAGACTTTCCGTAAAGTTTGACTCCTCCATAGATATCGGAAATCCTTCTGGAATAGAACAAGCGAATTCGCTGCCGATAAATTTCTGACCCTTCCAGAAAGAAATTCCTCTTCTCGGGAAGAAAGAGTTCAAAACGGCTTAGATTAATCTGTTCCTGGTCAGCTTCCACCGTAGCAAAATCGGGATTGATGGTTAAATGGCCTGAGACCATCTGACTGAATGCATAACGGGCATCAAGCCCCCCTTCTAATTCTGATTTTTCTCCTTCTTCAACTTTTGAAATAATATGAGGAATAATCTGCGTTTTCTTCCTTGATTTTCCAAGATCAAGCCCCTTTAATACACCAAATTGAGAGACTTTCGTGGGGGATTCAAGTGGACCGACCCAATAACTTTTCTCAAGGATTCGTGGGACAGGTCTTCCTAAATTGAGACCCCAGGTTTTATTTTTCCCAGGCTCATACTTTATACAACTTAGGTCAATGGCAATCTCTCCACTCCATCCATAATTCGTTTTTTGAGCTGCCGACTTCCAAATTCCGTCCCAGATTTTCTCCCTTGTACGACCATTTTCTGTAATCCGGCCATCAAGTTGAGTACCCAATAGGTTTGTCATAAAAAAATAGCAATTTCTCCTATCGTGAAAAGTATCAAGAAAAATCACCACAGCATCGTCATTTTTTAACTCTTCATCTCTTTTGGTTATTCGAGCTGCAATTTTCTCAGGCTCAGGGTCATAACAGAGAAATCCAATATAAAGGAAGTTATAATCGTATAGGATTTTCACTGTAGTTTTAAAAGAAGCTGGTTTTCCCCTTTCTGGTTCAAACTGAATAAAATTACTAAGTTCCTGAGTCTTTGCCCACACTTGTTCGTTTAAAATACCATCTACTTTAATAGATTCAGTAATTTTTAGAGCAGTTGCTTCTTTTTTCTGTTCCTGCCCAAAAATTAATATAGAGGAAAAGGAAAACAACAGAAGAAGAAAGGATAGCTTTTTCATCACTTCTCCTTTTTTCGGTTTTATATTGTAAGGAAATTAAATCATTGTCCTCCTTATGTCAATCGCCCAGGTACTCCAAAAGCGTGATGAATTTAATTTTATAAAACCTCAGCTATGATTTTATACCCAATTACATCAAAATCTTA
>Ga0190349_1000595_pt1 | contig 10562 bp, 10 predicted proteins | sample 48721378_MG_FD_179798 | JGI IMG/M metagenome (GOLD analysis project Ga0190349, IMG submission 179798) | Hydrothermal vent microbial mat bacterial communities from Southern Trench, Guaymas Basin, Mexico - 4872-13-7-8_MG | ecosystem: Environmental > Aquatic > Marine > Hydrothermal vents >...
TTGGGGACGGGGGTTGAAAATTTGAAAATTTAGTCATTTTCTATGTTTATAATTTTTATAGATACCTCCCAAAGAATTGAGGCTTAATTTCTGAAAAATAGAGATTTGTTTAATCTCTTTATATGTCAAGCCTCCATAGTCTTTCAAAAGAGCGAGAAGTTCACCACGCAATTTTTTCCCCGCAAGATGGGATGTATCTATCTTTTCAATCCTTATCCTATGTTTATTCTCAAATTCATTGATTATAGTCTCTGCATCAGGAAAATCATAATCTTCTTTTCTTAGCCATCTTCTTTTGCCAGCATTCTTACGCCTGTCATATTTTTTGAGTGCATCTGTGTAAAATTTATCACTTCCCAGGACAAAACCCAATTGTGTTTTATTTTCAGGAAGTTTTTTATCTGCCCAGTCTTCAAGCATACTGAGAAATATTTTCTCGGAACCAAAAAGTTCACTAACAAATTCAGCATCTGATATTGAATTTTTACCCTGATGGAAATATTCTCTTCCACTACTCCAGATGTAAGAATAAGGACTCTCTACAAGTCCAGAACGGATGGGGTTTAACACAACATATGTAATAGCCATCTTTAGATATGTTTCATCTTCTATTAAGGTAGACTTATACCTATCTTGAAAAACATATCCTTTACCACCTTCATTCAATCTGTATTTTTGAGCAAATCTTCCATTGATAGCCCTCATAAATTGCGAAAGTCTCCCAGAAGAATTTTCCAGAACTAAATGATAGTGGTTCTCCATTATACAGTAGGCAAAAATCCTTATCCTGTACTTATTTTTCTCCTCACTGATTAATCCTAATAAATAATCTTTATACAAAGGGGAACCAAATATAAAATGACCCTCATACCCCCTTGACATAATATGATGAAATGCCCCTTTATAAGTAAATCGTGGTTTCCTCATACCACATAATAATGAAAATTTTCAAATTTTCAACCCCCGTCCCCAGCTGTGTCCCCGACTGTCAGAAGAATATACAAGGGAAGATGCAAAAAAGGCAATGAGTGGTGCAAGGTTTGTTGTTAAGGTGGCTAAAAAAGTAATTCCTACATCTTCCACTTAAAAGTCAAAAGTTTGTCAAACGATTTCCTATTGACTTTAATTCATTTTCTGGCATATTTATCTATATGAAATGGGTACATATTGAGGATATATCTGAATACAACGGGCAATCCGTTGAAATTAGAGGATGGGTTTTTAATACCCGAAAAAGCGGTAAATTATTATTTATTCTTTTGAGGGATGGTACGGGCATAATCCAGACTGTCACTTTAAAAAACGATGTGGGGGAAGAGGCATTTTCTCTTGCAAAATCCCTAACCCAGGAGTCTTCGTTAATCGTCAGAGGAATTGTAAGGGAGGATGAAAGGGCCCCTGGGGGGTATGAACTCTCCGTAAAAGAGATTGAGCCCATACATATTACGAGGGATTACCCCATTACACCAAAGGAACATGGTGTTGGGTTTCTTATGAATAAGAGGCATTTATGGATAAGGTCAAGAAGACAGAATGCCATACTCAGGATAAGGGCAGAAATTATCTCTGCAGTCAGGGATTATCTGAATAACAAAAAATTCGTTTTGATAGATGCCCCAATATTTACTCCGTCTGCCTGTGAAGGGACAACAACTCTATTCAATGTTGACTACTTTGGAAAGCCAGCTTACCTCTCCCAGAGTGGACAGTTATACAATGAGGCTGCCTGTATGGCATTTGGCAATGTCTATTGTTTTGGTCCTGCCTTCAGGGCAGAAAAATCTAAAACGAGAAGACATTTGACAGAGTTCTGGCAGGTAGAGCCCGAGATGGCATTTGCACATATAGAGGATGCAATGGAGATAGCTGAGGGAATGGTGTCCTATACCATTGAAAGAGTCCTTGAAAATAGGAAGAAGGAGCTTGAAACCATTGAAAGGGATGTGACAAAACTTGAGAGCATAAAAACTCCATTTCCCAGGATATCATATACTGATGCGGTCAAAAGAATATCCAAACTTGGTGAGAAGGTTGAGTGGGGTGAGGACTTTGGTTCGCCTCAGGAGACAGTCCTTGCAAACTCCATCGAGTCTCCGTTCTTTGTGCATAGATTCCCTGTTAATGTAAAGGCGTTCTATATGAGGAGGGATCCTGATGACGAAAAACTATCCCTTTCCTTTGATATGCTTGCCCCTGAAGGGTACGGAGAGATTGTCGGAGGTGGCGAGAGGGAATACGATATTGATACACTTTTGAAGAGAATCAAAGAATATAATCTTCCGGAAGAGGCATTTGAGTGGTATCTTGATCTTAGAAGATACGGTACGGTCCCCCACGCAGGATTTGGGCTTGGTATTGAAAGAACTGTTGCCTGGATATGTAGATTACCCCATATCAGAGAAACGATCCCATTTCCCAGAATGCTTGATATTGTTTATCCTTAAAAAAGGAGAGTAATAGATTATGATACAAATTCTAAAAAGGAGGAATGTATGGCTTTAAAGGTAGGCATAAATGGTTTTGGGAGAATAGGTAGATGTTATTTAAGAGAGGCACTAAAGAGAAGTAGTATTGACGTTGTTGCTGTAAATGATATAACCGATGCAAAGACCCTTGCTCACTTACTAAAGTATGATTCTGTACATGGAGTATTTCACAAAGAAATAGAAGTGGGCGAGGATTATTTTATTGTTGATGGTAAAAAAGTCATTGTTTTCAGTGAAAAAGATCCTTCCATGATTCCCTGGGAAAAATATGATGTTAATATTGTAATGGAGTCAACAGGCAGATTTCGTTCAAGGCCCGATGCGGCAAAACATCTAAGGGGAAGCGTTAAAAAGGTATTACTCTCGGCACCATCTAAAGGGGAACCTGCAGATATTACCATTGTCCTTGGCATAAATCAGGAACAGTATGACCCTCAAAGACATAATGTCATATCAAATGCCTCCTGTACCACAAATAGCTTTGCTCCACTGGTAAAGGTATTGCATAAAAATTTTATCATAAAAAGAGGGTTAATGGTAACCGTTCATTCATATACGAACGATCAGAGAATTCTCGACTTACCCCATAAGGATTTGAGAAGGGCAAGGGCTGCAGGTGTATCTATCATTCCTACAACTACAGGAGCTGCAAAAGCTATACAGATTATATTCCCCGAGCTAAAGGGGAAACTTGATGCCTATTCTTTGAGGGTCCCAACCCCTGATGGTTCAATTACTGATTTTACTGCGGTAGTTGAAAAGTCAGTTACTGTTGAAGAAGTAAATGCGGCATTTAAGAGGGCATCTGAAACAGATCTGAAAGGGATACTCCAGTATACTGAGGAGCCACTTGTTTCCCATGATATCGTTGGTAATCCCTTTTCTTCAATATTCGATTCCCAATTGACAAAGGTAATTGAAGGGAATCTTGTGAAGGTTGTTGGATGGTATGATAATGAGTGGGGCTACTCTACAAGAATGGTTGACCTCACTGAATTTATAGGAGAGAGGCTATGAAATTAAAAGGCATTGAGAATCTCAATGTGAAAGGCAAAAGAGTGCTTGTAAGGGTCGATTTTAATGTCCCCATTAAGGAGGGAGAAATTACTGATACAACAAGGATAGAGGCAGCCCTTCCAACAATAAAGTATCTTATAGAAAATGGTGCAAAAGTAATTTTGATGTCCCATCTCGGAAGACCGAATGGAAAGGTGGTTCCTGAACTTTCACTCAGACCTGTTGCAGATGAATTGAGTAGGATATTGGCAAAGGAAGTTAAGTTTGTACCAGATTGTATTGGAGATAAGACAGAAAAGATGGTTTCTACAATGAAGGATGGTGACATCTTACTCCTTGAAAATGTCAGGTTTCATATAGAAGAGAAGAAGAATGATGACGAATTTGCAAAAAAACTTGCTTCACTTGGTGAAATATATATCAATGATGCATTTGGGACGGCTCATAGGGCACAGGCATCAACATATGGTGTTGCTCAATTTATTAGGGAAAGGGCAGCAGGTTTTCTAATGATCAAAGAGTTAGAAGTGCTTGGGAAACTGCTGAAACATCCTCCAAGGCCTTTTGTCTTAGTCCTCGGTGGTGCTAAGATTTCAACAAAGGTGCCATTAATAATGAATTTCTTAGATAGGGCAGATCGAATTATGCTTGGTGGGGGTATGGTCTTCACATTTTTTAAATCACAAGGATTGGGAATTGGAGATTCAATATGCGAAGATGAACTTGTTGAAAAGGCGAAAGAAATTCTCAGCATTGCGTCTCAGAAGGAGGTAGACTTTTTATTGCCAGTAGATCTTTTGGCAGCAAAGGAAATTTCGGAAGAGACAGAGACTATAGAAGTTCCGAGAGAGGATATCCCTGAGGGATGGAAGGGAGTAGATATTGGCAAAACCACTATAAGTATTTTTAATGCCGCTATAGAGGGTGCAAAAACAATTTTTTGGAATGGTCCTATGGGGATTTTTGAGGTTGAAAAGTTTTCTACAGGTTCGAGGGAAATTGGTAAAAAAATCGATGAAGAAACAATGAAAGGGGCTTTCTCTGTTGTTGGTGGGGGTGATACAGTTAGTTGTGTTAGGAAATTTGGCATAAATGTGAGCCATATCTCCACAGGTGGTGGGGCATCATTAGAGTTTTTGTCAGGAGAAAGTCTTCCAGCCCTTAAATTTTTAATGGAGGAGCAATGAAAGGTTTTCTGATTGCAGGTAACTGGAAGATGAATAGAGGAGGAAAGGATGGTGCTCTTCTCGCAAGGGATATTAAGATGGGAACGTATTCTATAAAAGATGGCATAGAGATTATGATTGCCCCTCCATTTACAGCAATACCTTCAGTGTCAGAAATTCTGAATGGAAGTAAGGTAAAATTAGGTGCTCAAAATATGTATTTTGAAGATAAGGGTGCCTATACAGGGGAGATTTCTCCTCAGTTTTTACTTGACTTTGGTGTAGAATTTATTATATTAGGGCATTCAGAGAGAAGGCAGTATTTTTGTGAAAAAGATGAGGACGTAAGAAAAAAGGTAAAAAAAGCCCTGGAAGTTGGGTTAAAACCTATTATTTGTGTTGGAGAAACACTTGAACAGCGGGATAGTGGTGAAGCGAAGAATATAGTTGTGAAACAGGTGAGAAGTATTGTTGAAGGAATGGAAGAAGTAGAGAAATTAACCTTTGCGTATGAACCCATATGGGCAATTGGTACAGGAAGAGTCGCTTCACCTGAACAGGCAGATGAAATGCATAGGGTGATCAGGAATATAATTGGTGATAAAGGAGATGATGTCAGGATTTTGTATGGAGGCAGTGTGAAACCAAACAACGCTGAAAGTCTTTTGAAGATGGATAATATTGATGGTGCGCTCATTGGAGGTGCATCTTTAAAAACTGAGGATTTTATCAACATTATAAAAATAGCGGAGAAGATGTTATGATAGGTTTTTTGATTTCACTACATGTTTTAATTGCTGTGTTACTGATCATTATAATACTTTTGCAACAATCGAGTGGAGGGGGACTTGGTGGTGTTTTTGGAGGTTCTCAATCTGTGTTTGGAGGTAAGGGTGCACAACCGTTCCTTATTAAGGTTACAGCTATTTTAGGGACGTTATTTATGATTACCTCTTCAACTATAGCATTTACTATTGCACACAGAAGGAAGACACTTGAAAGGCCTCCCGTTCCTATAGAACAAACCGCTCCAATGCAGACTCCACAGCAAGGTCTTCCAACATCTGGAGGAGCACAAAAACAAAGTGAAGAAAAATTGCCAGGTACTGGTAAGGAGTTACCTCAACAGGGGCAAAAAAGTCAACCAGAAAAAATACCGCAGTTACCAATAGGAGGAGGAAAGTAATGTATGTAGTATTTGAACAATCAGGATTCCAATTTATAGGTGATAAAGGCACAAAGTTAAAAATACCAAGAGTAGAGGGTTCTGTTGGAGAGAATATTCTTATTGATAAGGTGCTACTTCTAAAGGACGGCGATAAATTAGATATTGGTAGGCCATATATTAATGGAATTAAATTAAAAGCGAAGATTGTTGCTCAAGGTCACGAACCCACAATTATTGTATATAAATATAAGAGAAGAAAAAATTATAGAAGAAAGAAAGGCCATAGACAGAAGTATACAGAAATAGAAATAAAGGGAATATCAAAGGGGGAGTAAATGGCACATAAGAAAGGTGTTGGTTCTTCAAGAAACGGTAGGGATTCCAATCCAAAATACCTTGGGGTCAAAAGATTTGCTGGTCAGTCTGTTAAGGGAGGAATGGTCATAGTTAGGCAGAGAGGAACCAGGTATCACCCTGGTTTGAATGTTGGGAGAGGAAAGGATGATACACTTTATGCCCTTTCTGATGGTATTATTAAATTTTCTATGCGAAAAGGTAGGAAGTTTATTGATGTTCTCCCTTCAGGCGGATAATGGATTGAAGAGTTATTAAAATGAAATATTTTATCGTAGGTATGGGAAGAGTTGGCTCTTCCCTTTTTTCTTCTCTAAAGGGTACAGAACATACATTTATGGGTTATTTCTCAAATAAAAAAGTTAATGGAGTTCCTGACAGGCAATACTATAGAAAACTTGATGAAATTCCAGATGTTGATATCATCTTTGTTACTCTCCCTGATGATAAGATAGAGGAAGTTTCAAAAAAAATAGATAGAAAGGCTTGTTTTTGCCACACAAGCGGATTACAAAGTTTTTCTGTGCTTCCTGATTATGGTTTAGGAAGGGTATCAATGCACCCCATCTATTCGGTACCAGAGATGTTCTCCGATCTCACAGGTTTGTTTTGGGGTGTAAGCGGTGATAAAATTGGAAAAGAAAAAGCAAGTAAATTAATAAATACAATGGGTGGCAAAATTATATATATCTCAGATGAAGCAAAACCCCTTTACCATGCTATTAATGTAATAAGCTCAAATATTTTAGTGAGTATTTATTATCTCCTTATGGGTCCTATAGATAAATTGAATTTGCCTTTGGAACCATTTTTACAGCTTTCGATTAGCTCTCTAAAAAGTATCGAACAATTTGGTGTTCAAAATGCCCTGACAGGGCCTGTGGAGAGGGGAGATTTAATCACATTCAGGAAGGATATAGAAGCATTAAAGAGTGGGTATCCAGATATTTTTAGTTCATTAAAGGAGCTATTTCTGACAAATATAAAAATTGCAAAAAGGAAGGGATTAAATGAAGAGATTCTTAGGCATATGTCTGATATTATCAATACTTAGTATTCAGGGGACAGAATTTCTAGATCCTGAAAGGATAGAGAGAGGAATGGAAGGATATGGTCTTACCTCCTTTACGGGATCTGAAATTGATACCTTCAATGTTAAAATATTGGGTGTGTTGAAGGGTGTTGGCGTGGGTCACACTATAATTCTTGCAAGACTTGAAGGGGGTCCATTAAACGAAACAGGTGTATTATCAGGTATGAGTGGTTCACCAGTTTTTATAAATGGTAGACTTATTGGAGCCGTTGCCTACGCCTGGAGTTTTTCAAAAGAACCTATATGTGGAATTCAACCCATTGAAGAAATGCTCAAGGCATCTACAGTGCAGGGCGTGGATCTTAAAAAACTCGTTCCCCTTAAGAATATTCTTTCTATATCAGGTGTGGGTTCTTCTCCTTTTCTGGATTCTTTGAGTAAAAGATATGATATGGAAGTAATCCCATCTGGTAAATCAAAAGAGGTTGTAAAAAAGTTGGGAATGGGTTCTCCCTGTGGGATAGTTCTGGTTGATGGAGATGCAAATATTGCAGTGCTTGGCACTATAACCTATATAAATAATAAAACCGTTTATGCATTTGGCCATCCTGCTTTTCTTTCTGGAAAGTGTAGTCTTCCATTCTCATCAGCGTATGTTACAGCCCTACTTCCCTCTATATACTCTTCTTTTAAGTTTCTGGTCCCTTCAGAAATAATAGGGAGCGTGAATTTTGATGGCTTTTCGGGGATAAGGGCAAGGATTGGGCAGATGCCTGAATGGACAGAGTTTAAAATACAAATTGGCAAAATAGATAGAAAATACAAATTGGCAAAGGCTAATTTTTTATATTCTTACTTTATAGGAGCACTTACTTTTGAAAATCTTATTGAGGCAATTGGAGGAGATTATGCAGGTACCGCAAAGGGTAAAATATCCATTTCTCTCTCTTCACCAAAGGCAGGAAACAAGAAAATAGATTGGAAACTATTTTCATCTGGTGAGGATTTACACAGGAAACTCTCAATGGAGATTTCAAGCCTTATAGATATACTTATAAACAATCCATATGACACACTAAATCTTAGAACCATTTCTCTCAACCTGGATGTCTCAAATAAAGTAATGGGTTATAAATTAAAGGAGATAAAGCTGTTGAAAAGTGAATTTAAACCTGGTGAAAAGGCTGATATACATCTTGTCTTTTCAAGATATAGGGCAGGTGATACAACTCTTATTGTAAAACTTAATATGCCCTCTATTGAGGATAATTACAAAATAATTGCCGGCAGTGGATCTTCTTTGTATGATAAATCAATTAGAGAAATTCTAAGTAGTAATATAAAGATGGATATTTCCAGATACCTTTCTTACCTGGAGAAACGTCCATATAACAATCAGCTGTGGGTTGAAATTGTCTCAACAGGAAATAGATTGGGTGAGACTCTTTTTCCACAATTTCCACCTTCTGTTGAGATGATTTATAATGAGAAATTTGGTAAGGGAGAGTATGTTCTTCAAAGAATAAAAGAGTATCTGGATGGTGAAGTATATGGAATAAAAAAATCAGAAATAAAAATTAAACAAAATGGATGGGGGGAGAGATGATTATATTGTTAATATCTATGGTCTGGTCAATAGCAGGGGATACTCTATACTCTGGGAGTTTTAAAGGTGTAGAGGTATCTAAAAAAGGAATATTTCCAGGAATGGTTATAGAGAAGAAATTCAAAGGGATCAAAGGAAAGATAGGGAGTGATTGGCTTGGCGATTATGCTGGCGCTGACGGGAACATTTATTACAGGGGTAGATTGATAAAGGAAACAGATGCACTCTATTTTATTTTTGCTCCATATAAAGATAAAATCGTTTGTCTTGGCGCCCCTTACGGTACAATTTATTATTTTAAAAATGGAAAGGAAGTTGGTTCTTTGAATCTTAAAGTGAGTGGAGTAATGAATATGACTGTTATTAAAAATGTAATATATTATTTCGTCGGTGGGAAAGGCAGCATTTATAAAATAAAAGATCAAAAACAGAGCATTTTCTTTTCTTCCCAGAGTGTAAATGTTACAGGATTAAAATTTCACAGGGGTAAATTCTATATCTCTACTTCTCAACCAGGGATGATATATGAAAGATTCCCAGATGGGAAAAAGAGGATATATTTCGATCCAAAACTTGACGAGGTTACAAGTTTTGGTTTTATGGGAGACACATTGTTTGTTTCAGGTATATATTCGAATGCAGGTCAAACAAAAGGGAAAGTGATAGCCGTTTTTAGAGGGGAGGAGAAAACAATATACGATGGTACGCCCATAATTTCGGGAGATATAACGAAGAGGGGATTTATGGGAGGAGAAGGGGAGGATGGACAAATAGCAATTTTCCATTGGGATATGTTTAGCCTAATAGCTGACCTTGATGAGAAGAAGATTGTTCGAATAAGGAGAACCAGAAATGGAGTAATGGTATCAGCTGGTGACCCAGCAGGTTTCTATCTCATAAAATACAGAAAAAATATCGGTGGATATTATATTACTCCTACAATAGATGGTGGTGAAGGTGTAAGGTGGGGGAGGGTATATACAGATAGTAAAGGAAAGATAGGTCTTTATTATAGGAGCGGAAGATCAAGCAAAGTAGATTCTTCCTGGACTGAATGGAAGAAAATTGAGAATCCATTGAATACCACAGATAGATTTGTCCAGATAAAAACAGTACTAAATGCTTCAAATTCATTTGTAAAAGAAATATTGGTACACTACCAGGAATATAATCATCCCCCTGTAATTAAGAAATTATCAGTCCTTCCGCCAGGTGTTGGCTATGGTAATAGCTCCACTGCCCCCTTTGATAGAAGGACGATTGATCAAAACGAGAAAAAAAGGTTTACAAGGATGGGTTTTTTTGTTCCTGATGGTGCATATATTGTACCTATTGTTAGGATGAGATGTGTGTATTGGGATGTTTCTGATCTGGACGGTGATGTATGTGAATACGATTTATATATGAAAAAAGAGGGAGAGAAAAAATACAAAATGCTTGGGGAACACCTCAATACCCCAGGTTATTTCTTTGACACATCCCCTTATCCTGACGGAAGATACATTGTAAAACTCATAACTGATGATAAACCAACCGCTGTTTTCCCGAAGTCTTCAAGGGATTCTATTGATTTTATCATTGATAATACACCTCCAGAACTCGTTTCATTTAAGGCAAAAGATGGGGTTTTCAAGGGAACAGTAAAGGACAATCTCAGTCTGATTCAGGCGATTTACTATATGTTTCCTGAAGGAGAATGGAAGGTTGCATATCCCTCTGACGGCGTTTATGA